>Ga0209702_10001222_pt1 | contig 50307 bp, 46 predicted proteins | sample FRY01_FD_187210 | JGI IMG/M metagenome (GOLD analysis project Ga0209702, IMG submission 187210) | Freshwater microbial communities from Lake Fryxell liftoff mats and glacier meltwater in Antarctica - FRY-01 (SPAdes) (version 2) | ecosystem: Environmental > Aquatic > Freshwater > Ice > Glacier... | reverse complement strand
TCCCGCAGATCCTGAGAATATGAACTACCCATAGAGGCCTCCGGCTTCATTGACCGGAGTCCTATGAATCATATTACGGCGCGGTCCGGAATCCCCTCAGATTCCAAAATCTCAAAAACCGCTCTAGCTAGCGCGGCTTCGCCGCGTGCTCCTTGCGCTTCTTATCGAGCATCGCCCGGCGCGCGCGATTGAGTTCCATCTTTTCGGCGTAGTACCTGTCCGACCAGGCCATCCAGGCGGCGTTGAACCGCTGACCCAGCGTCGGCTTCGGCGGCGGACGGTTGGGCGGCGGGTAGAACTCGGATGGGGCGGTCGCGAACAGCGCCATATGATCGCGGTAGGAGAGGATCTCGACCTCGTCTTTCTCGCCGTCGGCGTATTGTGTCTGTGCCGCCAGCATGTCGAGCGCGGCATCGACGTCGAACAGGGTAGACAGCCGGTCGCGGAATTTCAGCAGAAGCTCGGCAGCGCTGTCCGGCTGCTCCCAGGCGCTGAAGATCGCGGCGAGCTTGGCGATCTTCTCCGTGCTGATGCGCGCCGCCAGGTCCTTCCATCGCTCGGCGCAAAGATCGCGTGCATAGAACGCCTCGGACTGGAATATCCGTCCGTTGACCGACTGCGCAGGCAGGGTGATCGCAAAGCGCGAGGGCAGGGAGCGCATCGAATAGGAGCGATTGTCGAGACGCACCAACTCGTAGCCCTGCTTGCGCATGAAGCGGTCGGTATTGTGAAAGGTATGGACGTTGTCCTCGGCGCCACCGAACAGGCAGACCTCCGTGCGGACGCCGAGGATCTCCATTTCCTCGAACAGGCCGTCGAAGGAATTGAGGACGTAGAAGTCCGGCCCGTCGATGTCGATCTTGAGGAAATCGGGCGAGGTGAAGCCTTTGGCCGTCAGCGCCTCGGGAACGAACACCAGCTTTTGGGGATCGGCGAGTTCGGTCTCCATCCAGCGATTGTGCTGCATCCGCTCGCGATCGGTGGCGGCGGCCAGTCGCTCAGCCCGCAGCTCAAGTGCCCACGCAGCGCTTGTGCGGTCGAAGATTTCGTCGACATGCACCGGCCTGCCGGCATTGCGCACGGCAAACGGATGGTCCGGCGGAATGCCGACGAAGCCCGCAACATAATGGACGTTCGGCGAGGCTTCCTCGGCTTTGAGCCGGCGGCACTCCGACGCGCTGGCGTCGAAGCCGACGGCGGCAAAGCGATCGCCGAAGATGCGCCAGATGGGTTCGATGCCGCCGGAGCAGCCGACATCGACCAACGTGAACTTCTCTTTCCTGAGGCTGCTCGCGACCAGGCGCAAAAACGCATCGTGCATTCACTCTCCCTCGGGGGCGAGCCTGTTTGGCGGAAAAATCTTGACTTCGCCACACCATATGTTGCCATATCAATTCAGGAACGCAGCATATGTTGTTGAGACCACGTCAGATTTTAGCTCCCGTCATTTTCGCCACGGTATTCGGATATTTCGGATATCACTTGGTGAACGGTGACCGTGGTCTGCTGGCGATGGCCCATCTTCAGCGCGAAGTCCTGATCGCCGAACAGAATCTCGCCGAAGCAGAGGCCACGCGGAAGATCTGGGCGCGGCGCGTCTCGGCGCTGCGCAATCAAACTCTCGATCCCGACATGCTGGACGAGCGCGCGCGCGTTCTCCTGAACTTCGCACGCAAGGACGACGTCATCGTCTTCATGCCGACGCGCTGAAGATGATATCGCGAGACGATGACGCCTTGATCAAGGTTCGCCTCGCGGTCATCTGAAAGAAACTGTCCGGTGCGATCCATCGTTTGCAAACAATCGCTCAATTGCTGCGGCGCACGCGCGGCGGGTCTGTTTTTTCCTGCTAGATCAACCACATCGGTCTGAGCGATGCTATAAGCCGACGCGGGGTTCACGAGGGGATTGCCATGGCGAAGCCGGCCACGAAGCCGAATGTCGATACTGTTCCCGCCAAAGCGAAGTCGCCGCCCAAGTCCACCGGGGCGGGCGACAACAGCGTGAGCCCGGACGAACTCAAGGCGTATTATCGCGACATGCTCCTGATCCGCCGCTTCGAGGAGCGGGCGGGCCAGCTCTACGGCATGGGCCTGATCGGCGGCTTCTGCCATCTCTACATCGGCCAGGAAGCGGTCGTCGTCGGCATGCAGTCGAGCGTGCGCGACAAGGACGCCGTCATCACCTCGTACCGCGATCACGGCCACATGCTGGCCTGCGGCATGGATCCCAGGGGCGTCATGGCCGAGCTGACCGGCCGCAGCGGCGGCTATTCCAAGGGCAAGGGCGGCTCGATGCACATGTTCAGCCGCGAGACGAGCTTCTATGGCGGCCATGGCATCGTCGGCGCCCAGGTGCCGATCGGCACCGGCCTCGCCTTCGCGCACAAGTATAACGGCGACAAGAACGTCTCGCTGACCTACTTCGGCGACGGCAGCGCCAACCAGGGCCAGGTCTACGAGGCCATGAACATGGCGGCCCTGTGGAAACTGCCGGTCGTCTACATCATCGAAAACAACCGCTACGGCATGGGCACTTCCGTCGAGCGCGCCTCGGCCACGACCGAGCTCTATCGCCACGGCGAAGCCTTCGGCATTCCGGGCGAGCGGGTCGACGGCATGGACGTGCTGGCGGTGCGGGCGGCCGGCGAGAAGGCCATCGAGCATGCGCGCAGCGGTCAGGGGCCGTACATCCTCGAGATGCAGACCTACCGCTATCGCGGCCACTCGATGAGCGATCCGGCCAAGTACCGGACCAAGGAAGAGGTCGACAAGTTCCGCAACGAGCGCGACCCGATCGAACATATCCGCAAGCGCCTGCTCGACGCCAAGATCGTCGACGAGGCCGCACTCAAGGCCGTCGACACCGAGATCCGCAAGATCGTGAACGACGCCGCCGAGTTCTCGCAGCAAAGTCCCGAGCCCGATCCGTCGGAGCTGTGGACAGACATTCTGGTTGGAGCCTGATCCATGTCCATTCAGGTTCTGATGCCTGCCCTGTCGCCGACCATGACCGAAGGCAAGCTGGCGAAGTGGCACGTCAAGGTGGGCGACACCGTGAAATCCGGCCAGGTGATCTGCGAGATAGAGACCGACAAGGCGACCATGGAAGTCGAGGCGGTCGATGAAGGCACGATCGCCAGGATCCTGATCGAGGAGGGCGCAGAGGGCGTCGCGGTGAATACGCCGATCTGCATCCTGGCTGCCGACGGCGAGAGCGCGTCCGACGCCGCCGCCACCGTCGCGAAAGCCGAAGCACCCGCGGCCGCAGCGAAGTCCGGGGAGAAGCCGGCGGCCGAGAGCGCGCTGGCGGCGCCCGCCGTTGCCACGCCGGCCCCCGAGCCGGAATGGAAGGGCGGGACGCAGCACATCACCGTGCGCGAGGCGCTGCGCGAGGCAATGTCGGCCGAGATGCGCGCCGACAAGTCGGTCTTCCTGATGGGCGAGGAAGTCGCGCAGTACCAGGGCGCCTACAAGATCAGCCAAGGCATGCTGGAGGAGTTCGGCGACAAGCGCGTCATCGACACGCCGATCACCGAGCACGGCTTTGCCGGCCTCGGCGTCGGCGCGGCGTTCGGCGGCCTCAAGCCGATCGTCGAGTTCATGACCTTCAACTTCGCCATGCAGGCGATCGACCAGATCATCAACTCGGCGGCCAAGACGCACTACATGTCGGGCGGCCAGATGACGTGCCCGATCGTGTTCCGCGGTCCCAACGGCGCGGCCTCGCGCGTCGCCGCCCAGCATTCGCAATGCTACGCGAGCTGGTACGCCCATGTGCCGGGCCTGCGGGTCGTGGCGCCGTGGAGTGCGGCCGACGCCAAGGGCCTGCTGCGTGCCGCGATCCGCGATCCCAACCCGGTGATCTTCCTCGAGAACGAGATCCTCTACGGCCAGTCGTTCGACGTGCCCGACGATCCCGATTTCGTGCTGCCGATCGGCAAGGCCAAGATCGAGCGCGCCGGCAAGGACGTCACGATCGTCGCCTTCTCGATCATGGTCGGCAAGGCGCTGCAGGCGGCCGAGGAACTGGCCAAGCTGGGCATCGACGCCGAGGTCATCAACCTGCGCTCGCTGCGCCCGTTCGACACCGAGACCATCGTCGCCTCGGTCAAGAAGACCAACCGGCTCGTCTCCTGCGAGGAGGGCTGGCCGTTCGCGGGCATCGGCTCCGAGCTGTCGGCGCTGATGATGGAACACGCCTTCGACTATCTCGACGCGCCGGTGAAGCGCGTGGCGGGTCTCGACGTGCCGCTGCCCTACGCGGCCAATCTCGAGAAGATGGCGCTGCCGCAATCCTCTCACATCGTCGAGGCCGCCCGCGCGGTCTGCAATCGCTGAGTCGGGAGAGCCGGCATGTCCATCAACATCCTGATGCCCGCGCTCTCGCCCACCATGACGGAGGGCAAGCTCGCCAAGTGGCACGTCAAGGTCGGTGACACGGTCAAGTCGGGCCAGGTGCTCTGCGAGATCGAGACCGACAAGGCCACTATGGAAGTCGAGGCCGTCGACGAGGGCACGATCGGGCAGATCCTGGTCGGGGAGGGCTCCGAGGGCGTCGCGGTCAACGCCGTCATCGCCGTCCTGCTCGAAGAGGGCGAAAAGGAAGTCGCGAAGTCCGCCGCGCCTGCCGCTGCCAAGGCTCCCGAAGCAAAGCCTGCCGAGAAGCCGGCGGCCGCGGCTCCCGCCGCCGCAGCGGCTCCGGCGCCCAAGCCCGCCGCGCCAGCGCCCGCCGCCTCGTCCGGAGGCACCCGGCTCTTCGCTTCGCCGCTCGCCAGGCGCATCGCGGCGGAAAGGGGCGTCGACCTGGCCGGTATCAAGGGCTCCGGCCCCAACGGCCGCATCGTCAAGGCGGACGTCGAGAACGCAAAGCCCGTCGCGGCACCTGCCACGGCAGCGGCACCGAAGCCGGCCGCCAAGGCTCCGCCCGCGGGCAGCCAGCCGGTGTTCGTCGCTCCGGGCGACAGCCGCGTGCCGCATACCAGCATCCGCAAGGTCATCGCGCGGCGCATGCTCGAGTCCAAGCAGACCGTCCCGCACTTCTACCTCACGGTCGATTTCGAGATCGACGCGCTGCTGACGGCGCGCGCCGCGATCAACGGAGTGGCGCGCAAGAAGGACGCCAAGGTCTCGGTCAACGACATGGTGATCAAGGCCTGCGCCAAGGCGCTGCGCGATCATCCGGAGTGCAATGCCTCGTGGACCGAGGACGAGATGATCCAGTACGGCGCGGTCGACATTTCCATTGCCGTCGCCACCGATCGCGGCCTGATCACGCCGATCATCCGCAACGCCGACATGAAGGGCGCTGCGCAGATCTCGATCGAGATGAAGGACCTCGCCAGCCGCGCCAAGAGCGGCAAGCTGAAGCTCGAGGAGTTCCAGGGCGGCGGCTTCACCATCTCGAACCTCGGCATGTTCGGCATCCGCGAGTTCGGCGCCATCATCAACACGCCTCAGGCCATGATCCTGGCGGTCGGCGCGGGAGAGGAGCGGGTCGTCGTGCGCAAGGGCGAGATGGTCATCCGCACCATCATGAGCTGCACGCTCGCCGTCGATCATCGCGTGGTCGACGGGGCGCTGGGCGCGCAGTTCATGCAGACGCTCAAGGCGTATATCGAGCAACCCGCCGCGATGTTGGTCTAGGAGACAGACATGGCCGAGACCAGTTTCGACCTGATCGTGGTGGGTGGCGGACCGGGTGGCTACGTCGCGGCCATTCGGGCGGCCCAGCTCGGCATGAAGACCGCCGTCGTCGAGCGCGAGAACATGGGCGGCATCTGCCTCAACTGGGGCTGCATCCCGACCAAGGCACTGCTGCGCACCTCGGAGGTCTATGACCTCATCAAGCACGCCGAGGCCTATGGCCTGACGGTGAAGGACGTCTCCTACGATCACAAGAAGGTCGTCGAGCGCTCGCGCAAGGTGGCGGGCCAGCTCAGCAACGGCGTCAAGGGCCTGATGAAGAAGAACAAGATCACGGTGTTCGACGGCACGGCCAAGCTCGCCGGCGCCGGCAAGCTCGCGGTCGCGATGAACGACAAGAGCAACGTGACGCTGACCTACAAGCACGTGATCCTGGCGACCGGCGCGCGGGCGCGGCAGCTGCCGGGCCTCGAGTCCGACGGCAAGCTGGTCTGGAGCTATCGCGAGGCGATGGTGCCGGAGGAGATGCCGAAGTCGCTGCTGGTCATCGGCTCGGGCGCGATCGGCATCGAGTTCGCCAGCTTCTACCGCACCATGGGCGCCGAAGTGACGGTGTGCGAGGTGCTGGACCGCATCCTCCCCGTCGAGGACGCCGAAGTGTCGGCCTTCGCCAAGCGCGCCTTCGAGAAGCAGGGCATGAAGATCCTGACCAGCGCCACGGTGTCGAACCTGAGGAAGGGCGCCACCAACGTCACGGCCACCATCACGGTCGGCGGCAAGGCGCAGGAGATCACCGTCGACCGCGTCATCAGTGCCGTGGGCATCGTGGGCAATGTCGAGAACCTGGGCCTCGAAGGCACCAGGGTGAAGGTCGAGAAGACCCACATCGTGATCGACCCGTGGGGCTTCACCGGCGAGCCCAACGTCTATGCGCTGGGCGACGTGGCCGGCCCGCCGTGGCTCGCCCACAAGGCGATGCACGAAGGCGTGCTGGTGGTCGAGAAGATCGCCGGTGTGAAGGGCGTGCACCCGATGAAGACCGAGAACATCCCGGGCTGCACCTACTGCCAGCCGCAGGTCGCGAGCATCGGCCTGACCGAGGCCGCCGCCAGGGCCAAGGGACTGGAGCTCAAGGTCGGCAAGTTCCCCTTCATCGGCAACGGCAAGGCGATTGCCCTGGGTGAGCCCGAGGGCTTCATAAAGACGATCTTCGACGCCAGGACCGGCGAGCTGCTGGGCGCCCACATGATCGGCGCCGAGGTCACCGAGCTGATCCAGGGCTACAGCATCGCCAAGACGCTGGAGACCACCGAGGCCGAGCTGATGGCCACGGTGTTCCCGCATCCCACCCTTTCGGAGATGATGCACGAGTCGGTACTGGCGGCATACGGCCGGACGCTCCATATCTAGCGCATCATGGACGGAACCCTCGACAAGCTTTCCCTGAGCCGGGCGGAACGCCACCCGGAAAAGGCCCATCGCCCCGACAACCCCATTCAGCGCAAGCCGGATTGGATCAGGGTGCGTGCACCGAACTCGCCGGAATATGCCGAGACCAAACGGCTGATGCGCGAGCTCAAGCTCACCACGGTGTGCGAGGAAGCGGCCTGCCCGAATATCGGCGAGTGCTGGAAGCAGAAGCACGCGACCTTCATGATCATGGGCGCGACCTGCACGCGGGCCTGCGCCTTCTGCAACGTGGCGACCGGCAAACCCGGCGCACTGAACCCGCATGAGCCGGCCAACATCGCCGAAGCGGTCGGCAAGCTGGGCCTCGGCCATGTCGTGGTCACTTCGGTCGACCGCGACGATCTGGAAGATGGCGGAGCGGGGCACTTCGCCGAGGTCATCACCGCGCTCCACAAGTCGGCGCCGGCGACCACGGTCGAAATCCTGACGCCGGACTTCATGCGCAAGCCGGGCGCCATTGAGACAGTGGTCGCGTCGCGGCCCGACGTCTTCAACCACAATCTCGAAACCGTGCCGCGGCTCTATCCGACCATCCGGCCCGGCGCGCGCTATTTCACCTCGTTGCGGCTGCTCTCGCGCGTGAAGGAAATCGACCCCGCGATGTTCACCAAGTCCGGCCTGATGGTCGGGCTGGGCGAGACACGCGAGGAGATCCTGCAGGTGATGGACGACCTGCGTGCCGCCGACGTCGACTTCCTGACGATCGGCCAGTACCTGCAGCCGACGCCGAAGCACGCGGCGCTCGACCGTTTCTGGACGCCGGCCGAGTTCACGGAGCTTGCCCAGATGGCGCGCGCCAAGGGCTTCCTGATGGTCTCGTCCTCGCCGCTCACGCGGTCGAGCTATCACGCGGGCGACGATTTCGCGCGCCTCAAGGCCGCGCGTCTGGCGCACCTCAAGGGCTGACGGGTTCTTGGCTACCCGTCACCAGGAACGGCGTGTCGTTCCGTTCCAACCGCGACAGCTCTTCGACCTCGTGGCCGACGTGGCGCGCTACCCGGAGTTCCTGCCGTGGTGCTTCGCCGGCCGCATCCGCCGCCGCGAGAGCCCCACTGTCGAGATTGCTGAGCTGTCGATCGGGTTCGGCCCATTCCACGAGAAATTCGTGTCGCGTGTCGTCTCGGCGCCCGACGATCCCGAGGGCCCGCGCATCGACACGACCGGAATCGAAGGCCCGTTCCGGCTCCTGAGGAGCCGCTGGATCTTCCGCCCCCATCCCGCCGGCACCGAGATCGACTTCGAACTGGAGTTCGATTTCCGCTCGCTGCTGCTGCAGAAGACCGTGCAGCTTTTGTTCGCCGAAGCCGTGCGCCGCATGGTGTCGGCTTTCGAAGCGCGGGCCGCGCAGCTCTACGGGAATCCGGTCAAGGCGACGTCGTCCTGAGCGGAGCGAAGGACCTCGCCGAACGGCCAACGCACGACTTGGCTGGCGTGAGATCCTTCGCTTCGCTCAGGATGACAAGAGTGTCGATTGCCGCTCGGCCAGCTTGGCCAGCATTGCCAGCGCGGTGATGACCGTGAGGCGGCGGATGGCGTCGCGGTCGCCGGGGAAGACGTGCTGTTCCGTCACCGGCTCGAAGCCGGTGCGGGCGGCGCCGAAATGGACCAGGCCGACGGGCTTTTCGGCTGAGCCGCCGCCGGGGCCGGCGACGCCGGTGACCGAGACCGAGAGCTGCGCACCGGAGCAGGCGAGGGCGCCGGTGGCCATCGCGCGCGCCACCTGCTCGCTCACCGCACCGTGGCTCTCGATCGCGTCCCAGGGCACGCCCAGCATCTCGTGCTTGGCTTCGTTGGAGTATGTGACGAAGCCGCGATCGACCACGTCGGACGAGCCGGCGATGGCGGTGAGGGCGGCGGCGATCAGGCCGCCGGTGCAGGACTCCGCCGTCACGACCTTGAAGCCCAGCTTGCGGAAGGTGAACAGGACGTGCTCCGCGGCTTCCCGCATTTCATGATCGAACATGTGGCCTTCAGCTCCCCGGCAGTTCCACGGTTGCGATGGCCTGGGCCGCGATGCCTTCGCGCCGGCCGGTGAATCCCAGACCTTCTGTCGTCGTCGCCTTGACGCTGACCCGCCCGGCCGCAACGCCGGTGATCGCGGCGATGCTGTTCACCATGGCGTCGCGATGCGGGCCGACCTTCGGGGCTTCGCAGACGATGGTGACATCGAGATGAACGATGCGGCCGCCGCGTCGCGTCACCAGATCGACGGCGTGACGCAGGAAGCGATCGGAGGAGGCGCCGCGCCATTGCGGATCCGACGGCGGGAAGTGCTTGCCGATGTCGCCGGCGCCGATTGTGCCCAGCACCGCGTCGGTCAGCGCATGCAGCGCTACATCGGCGTCGGAGTGACCAGCAAGCGCATGTGTGTGCGGAATGGCGATGCCGCCCAGCATGACGGCGCTGCCGGGCGTGAAGCCGTGCACGTCGAAGCCGAGGGCGGTGCGCGTTTCCATGAAATCGACGGCGAGATCGTCCGCAGTGGTGATCTTGCGGTTATCACCGCTGCCGGCAACCATGACAACCTTCAGCCCGGCGCGTTCGGCGACGGCGGCATCGTCGGTCAGCGCGGTCGCTTCGTCGGCGGCCAAGGAGGCTGCCGCGCGATGCGCCGCCAGCAGCGCGGCGAAGCGAAATACCTGCGGCGTCTGTGCCCGCCACAGGTCGCGCCGCGGGACGGTCTCCAAGATCGTCCGGTCGCTGGCCACGCGCTTCAGCGTATCGGCGAGGGGGATGCCCAGGATGGCGCCGTCAATGCCCTGGGCCGAAACGGCCGCGAGGCAGGCATCGATATCCGCACGCCGCACGAAGGGACGCGCCGCGTCATGGATGGCCACCAGATCGGGCGCCATCGTGGCCAGTGCCTCGAGGCCGTTGAGCACGGACTGCTGGCGACTGGCGCCGCCCGGCACCGGCGCCGGCAGATCCATTCCCTGGGTTGCGGCGTGGTAATGGGCGGCATCTCCCGGACCGATCACCACCAGGATGCGGTCGATGACCGGTGACGCCTGGAAGGCAGCAATGGTCCGGCGCAGGACGGGTTGGCCACCCAAGAGCGCATATTGCTTGGGCAGCGGGCCACCGAAGCGGCTGCCGCGGCCGGCCGCGACGATCAGGGCGGTGCAACTGGTCACGGACATAGATAACATTGGCATTGGGCTCAGCGCACTTCCAACGCTTGCGTACCGGGGCGGCACACGCTATTGCTCGCTCAATTATTGTGCACTGCACAAGATGCCTACAAACTGAACAAAGATGCAAAACGCACACCGTCTCTGTCCCATCGACATCGGTCCCGTCCGTATCGAGGATCCCGTCATCCTGGCCCCGCTGTCGGGCGTCAGCGACATGCCCTTCCGCCAGATGGTGAAGCGGCGCGGGGCGGGCCTCGTCGTGTCCGAAATGATCGCCTCCGCCGCGATGGTCCGCGAGAACCGCAAGACGCTGCTCATGGCCAAGAACTCGCCGGAAGAGTTCCCCATGTCTGTCCAGCTTGCAGGCTGCGAGCCCGCGGTGATGGCCGAGGCCGCCAAGCTCAACGAGGATCGCGGAGCGGCGATCATCGACATCAATTTTGGCTGCCCGGTGAAGAAGGTCGTGAACGGCCATGCCGGCTCCTCGCTGATGCGCGACGAAGTCCATGCCGCGAAGATCCTCGAAGCGACCGTCAAGGCCGTGAAGCTGCCGGTCACGCTCAAAATGAGGACCGGCTGGGACTCGACCAACCGCAATGCCCCGAACCTCGCGCGCATTGCCCAGGAGTGCGGCATCAGGATGCTGACGGTACATGGCCGCACGCGCTGCGATTTCTATGACGGTCATGCCGACTGGGGTTTCATCCGCACCGTGAAGGCGGCCACGACCCTGCCGGTCATCGTCAACGGCGACATCACCACGCTCGACGATGTCGACCAGGCGCTCGAGCAGTCGGGCGCGGACGGCATCATGATCGGCCGCGGCGCCTATGGCCGCCCGTGGTTCCTCAACCAGGCGATCCACTACCTGCGCACCGGCGAGCGGCTGCCCGATCCGTCGATTGCCGAGCAATATGCAACTGTCCGCACGCATTTCGAGTCGATGCTCGAACACTATGGCCTCGAGACCGGCGTGCGCATGGCGCGCAAGCATCTCGGCTGGTACTCCAAGGGCCTGACGGCATCGGCCGACTTCCGCGCGGCGGTGAACCGCGAGATCGATGCCGACAAGGTGCGCAGCATGCTGGCCTCCTTCTTCCTGCCGGCCCTCGAGCAGCAGGCCGCCTGATGTCCCTGCGCCCTCTCAAACGGACCGGCATGACCGACCAGTTTCCGACAGCCATCCTCGATTCGCTTTCGGAAGCCATCATCGTCGTCGAGGCGAACGGCATGATGCACTACGCCAACCTGTCGGCCGAGCAGTTCTTCGGCGTGGGGCGGGCGCGCCTGGTCGGCCATCCGCTCAGCGAATTCATCCCTGAAGACACGCCGCTGTTCTCGCTTCTCGAGCAGGTCACGCTGACCGGTGGCGCGGTGGCCGAGAATGGCGTCACGCTCGCCTCGCCGCGCATCGGCACGCGCTTCTGCGCGCTCAGACTCTCGCCGATCGTCGACGGCGAGGGGCTGGTCGCCATCTCTCTCGTGGAACTCACGATCGCCCGCAGCATCGACCGGCAGATGTCGCATCGCAGCGCCGCCCGCTCGGTGAGCGCGCTGGCGGCCATGCTGGCGCACGAGGTGAAGAACCCGCTGTCGGGCATCCGCGGCGCGGCGCAGCTGCTTGAACAGTCGGTGCCGGATTCCGAGCGCGAGCTGACCGAGCTGATCTGCGAGGAGACCGACCGCATCGTGGCGCTGGTCGACCGCATGGAGGCCTTCGCCGACGGCCGTCCCATCGATCGTGGGCCGATCAACATCCATCAGGTCCTCAACCACGTCCGCCGCCTGTCGCAGAACGGCTTCGGCAAGGGCGTGCGCTTCATCGAGACCTACGATCCGTCTCTGCCCGACGTGCACGGCGACCGCGACCAGCTCATCCAGGTGTTCCTGAACCTGGTGAAGAACGCCTGCGAGGTCCCGGGCGACGTCGACCGCGAGATCGAGCTTTCGACCGCCTACCGGCACGGGCTGCGGCTCGCGGTGCCCGGACAGCAAGCCAAGGTGAACCTGCCGCTGGTCGTTACGGTGCGCGACAACGGCCGGGGTGTGTCGGACGAAATCCGCAGTCACCTGTTTGACGCATTCGTGACCAACAAGCCGACCGGAACCGGTCTCGGTCTTGCATTGGTCGCCAAGATCATCAACGACCATGGCGGCGCTATCGAGTTCGATAGCGAGCCTGGCCGCACATCATTCAGGGTCATGTTGCCTTTGCAGTTCCCCCAGGCCGCGCCATGAGCGCCGGCGCCACGATCCTCGTCGCCGACGACGACCGCGCCATCCGCACCGTCCTGCACCAGGCCCTCGGCCGGCAGGGCCACACGGTGCGCAGCACCGGGACCGCCTCGACGCTCTGGCAATGGGTCCAGGAAGGCGAGGGCCAGCTGGTCATCACCGACGTGGTGATGCCGGACGAGAACGGCCTCGACCTCGTGCCACGCATCCGCAAGCTGCGGCCGGACCTCCGCATCATCGTCATGAGCGCGCAGTCGACGCTGCTCACGGCGGTACGCGCAACCGAGCGTGGCGCCTTCGAATATCTGCCCAAGCCGTTCGATCTCAACGAACTGATCTCGGTCGTGAACCGCGCGCTGTCGGCGCCGGCGGCCTCCGTGCCGCGTTCCGTTCAGCCGCGCGAAGAGGGCGAGCGCCTGCCGCTGATCGGCCGGTCGCCCGCGATGCAGGAAATCTACCGCGCGCTGGCCCGGCTTATGGCGACCGACCTCACGGTCATGGTCACCGGCGAGTCGGGTGCCGGCAAGGAACTGGTGGCGCGCGCGCTGCACGATTACGGCAAGCGCCGGAAGGGGCCTTTCGTCGCCCTCAACATGGCCGCGATTCCCCGTGAACTGATCGAGAGCGAGCTGTTCGGCCACGAGCGCGGCGCCTTCACCGGCGCGGTCCAGCGCTCGGCCGGCAAGTTCGAGCAGGCGTCGGGCGGCACCCTGTTCCTCGACGAGATCGGCGACATGCCGCCGGAGGCCCAGACCCGCCTGCTGCGCGTGCTGCAGGAAGGCGAGTACATGACGGTCGGCGGCCGCACGCCGATCAAGGCCAATGTGCGCATCGTGGCGGCAACCCATCGCGATCTGCGCCGCCATATCCAGCAGGGCCTGTTCCGCGAGGATCTCTTCTATCGCCTCAACGTCGTGCCGATCCGTCTGCCGCCGCTGCGCGAGCGGCTCGACGACATTCCGGAACTGGCCAACCACTATCTGCAGATGGCCACCGCCGACGGATTGCCGACCAAGGTCCTGTCGCCCGAGGCAATGGCCCGGCTGAAGCAGCATCGCTGGCCGGGCAACGTGCGCGAGCTCGTGAACCTGGTTCGTCGCCTGTCCGCGCTCTACTCCGAGGAGATCATCGGCGTCGAGACGATCGAGGCCGAGCTGGCCGATGCGGTATCGGCGATGGAGCCGGCGCAGGCGTCGTCGGGATCGGCGGACGATGTCTCTCTGGCGGATGCGGTCGACCGTCATCTGCAGGCGATGTTCGCGGCTCATGGCGACCGGCTGCCGCCGGACGGCATGTACGATCGTGTCATTTCCGAGGTCGAGCGCCCCTTGCTCGCTCTGGCGCTGGGGGCTACGCGTGGGAATCAGTTGCGCGCGGCCCGTCTCCTAGGGCTCAATCGCAATACGTTGCGCAAGAAGATAAAGGACCTCGACGTCCCCGTGGTTCGCACGCCGCAGGCTCGCCGAGGCGGGTGATTTGGTGACAGCTGCGCTGGGCGTCTCGCGCTTGGGCGACAAATTGAGCGCGGTGCTTCGCAGCCTCAGTGGCCGCGTCGCCGCCGTCTCCCTGGCCATTCTCGCCATGGCTGCCGGCGGCGCGACCTATGCGTGGCTGGCCGGCTTCGTGCCCGAATCGTTCGGCACGCGCGGCTGGATGACGGGCCTGCTGGTGGCCGACCTCGTCATCGCGATCGCGCTGGTGTCGGTGGTGGCCGTCCGCCTGACCCAGCTGTGGCTCGATCGCCGGCGCGGCGCGGCGGGCTCGCGCCTGCACATGCGGCTGGTGCTGGTCTGCAGCATCTTCACCATCACGCCGACGGTCATCGTCACCATCATCCTGTCGATGCTGGTCATCAGCCTCACCGACTTCGTCGTGAAGCCCTCGCAGGCATCCTACGAGGCGGCGCGCGCCATCGGCGAGCCGGTGCGACGCGCCCGCGAGCAGGAGATCCTGAACGACATCGAGGCCCTTTCCGCACCGCTGCAGGCCGAGGGCGTCGACGCCGTGCGCGACCCGGCGGCGACGAAGGCGATGCTGGAGCGCCTGATCGAGGGACGCCCGATCATCGAGGCCACCGTGCTCGACGCCGACAAGGGCGTGATTGCCCAGGCCAAGGCGGCCGATGCGACGGGCATGGCCAATCCGGTGCCGCCCGCGCAGTTCCTCTGGCAGGCCGTCAACCAGGCGCGTCCCGTCCAGATCGAATCGCCGACCGGCGCCTACTTCGTCATGCAGCTCTTCGTCGGCGAGCCGCTGTTCCTGGCGACCGGCCACGCCGTCGATCTCAGGGTCGTCGACTACATCAAGAGCATCGAGTTCGCGGGCTCGTTCTATTCGCAGATCGAATCGGCGCTGCGGCGCAGCCAGCTCATCATCTTCGTGGTCTGCGGCGCCATCGCCTTCCTGATGCTGCTGGCCGCCGTGTGGCTCGCCATCCTGTTCGCGACACGACTGACCGAGCCGATCGGCGGGCTGATGCTGGCGGCCGAGCGCGTGCGCGGCGGCGATCTCAGCGCCCGCGTCGAGGAGGGGCCGCCCAACGACGAGCTGGGCCAGCTCGCGCGCTCCTTCAACCGGATGGCCAGCCAGATCGAGCAGCAGCGCGGCGAGCTGGTCCACGCCAACACCGAACTCGACACCCGCCGCCGCCTCACCGACGCGGTCCTGGCGGGCGTTTCCGCCGGCGTGCTGAGCGTCGACGGCGAGGGGGTCGTGATGCGCTCCAACCGCTCGGCGCTCGACCTGCTGGCCTTGCCCGAGGACGGCGTGCTGGGACGGCCGCTGACCGCGGTGATGCCCGAACTCGGACCTCTGGTCGCGCAGGCGGCCGAGCGGCCGGAGCGCATGACCCAGGGCCAGGTCGAGATCCTGCAGCGCGGCGCGCGGCAGACCCTGCTGGTCCGCATCAGCGCCGCGTCGGGCGCCGGCTTCGTCGTCACCTTCGACGACGTCACCGATCTGATGTCGGCGCAGCGCATGGCGGCGTGGGGCGACGTCGCCCGCCGCATCGCGCACGAGATCAAGAACCCGCTGACGCCGATCCAGCTCTCCGCCGAGCGCCTGAAGCGGCGCTACCTGAAGCAGATCAAGGAAGATCCCGAGACCTTCTCGATGTGCACCGACACGATCATCCGCCAGGTCGGCGACATCGGGCGCATGGTCGACGAGTTCTCCTCGTTTGCCCGCATGCCGCGGCCGACGGTGAAGGCGGAGGACGCGAAGGAACTTTGCCAGCAGGCCCTGTTCCTGCAACGCAACGGCAATCCCGACATCCGCTATGTATCGAACCTGCCGGGACATGCCGTGTCGCTGGACTGCGACCGCCGCCAGGTGTCGCAGGTGCTGACCAACATTCTGAAGAATTCCGCCGAGGCGATCGAGGGCAGGGATCAGAAGTCCGGCGAGGCCCTGTCACGGGGCGAAATCACACTGACCTTGCAGGAGGACGGCAGGGGCGTGCGGATCATCGTGGAAGACAATGGCCGGGGACTGCCGAAGGAAGGGCGCGAGCGGCTGACCGAGCCCTATATGACGACGCGCAGCAAGGGAACCGGGCTCGGCCTGGCGATCGTGAAGAAGATCATGGAGGACCATGGTGGCTTCCTGTCGCTGGAGGATCGCGAGGGTGGCGGCGCGCGCATCAGTCTGGTATTCCGGCGGGACGCGAAGGAAATCGCGTCGGCTCGACCGCATGCGACAGCCGCACAATGACCCGCCGTTCCATGCGGGCTGCTTGAAGTGACATGGCCCACGATATTCTGATCGTCGACGACGAACGCGATATCTGCACGCTGATCGCCGGCATCCTCGAGGACGAGGGCCACACCGCACGCCGTGCCCACAACAGCACCGAAGCGATCGATGCCGTGCGGCAACGCCGGCCGGCGCTGGTCATCCTCGACGTCTGGCTGCAGGGCAGCGAACTCGACGGGCTGCAGATCCTGGAAGTCATCCGCCGCGAGGATCCGCCGATCCCGGTCGTGATGATCAGCGGTCACGGCACGATCGACACCGCGGTGTCGGCGATCAAGAGCGGCGCCTACGATTTCGTCGAGAAGCCCTTCAAGGCCGACCGCCTGCTGCTCGTCGTCGATCGCGCCATCGAGGCCGACAAGCTGAAGCGCGAGAACGTGGCGCTGCGCCGGCGCGCCGGCGGCGACGTGATCTTCGTGGGCTCCTCGACAGACGCCAGCAGCGTGCGCGGACAGATCGAGCGTGTGGCGCCGACCGGCAGCCGCGTCCTCATTACTGGCGCCTCCGGCTCGGGCAAGGAAACCGTGGCGCGGCTGATCCACCAGGGATCGAAGCGCGCCGACGGCCCGTTCGTCATCGTCAATTGCTCGACCCTGCCGGCCGAGCGGCTCGAGATCGAACTGTTCGGCACCGACGGCGACACCGACGCCGATGCCCTGCGCGTGTCGGGCGCCTTCGAGATGGCGCATGGCGGCACGCTGGTGCTCAAGGAAGTGGCCGACCTGCCGCTGCCGCTGCAGGGCCGGCTGGCCCGCGTGCTGCAGGAGCAGTCCTACGCCCGCGACGGCGGCAGGACCAAGGTCGAGATCGACGTGCGCGTGCTGGCGACCACGGCGCGCGACCTCCAGGAACAGATCTCCGGCGGCACGTTCCGCGAGGACCTGTTTCATCGCCTGAACGTCGTGGCGCTGCGCGTGCCGCCGCTCAGCGAGCGTCGCGAGGACATTCCGGAACTGGCGCTCGACCTGCTCAAGCGCGTCGCCGATGCCACCGGCCTGCCGGCGCGCGCGATCGGCGAGGACACGCAGGCCGCGCTTCAGGGTCACGACTGGCCGGGCAACGTGCGCCAGCTGCGCAACGTCATCGAACGGCTGCTGATCCTGGCGCCGCCGGGTGGCGCGCCGATCCGCGCCGACGTGCTGCCCAACGACGTGAGCGAGGACGCGCCGTCGGTGCTGCGCTGGGAGAAGGGCGGAGAGATCATGCAGCTGCCGCTGCGCGACGCGCGCGAGGTCTTCGAGCGCGAATATCTGCTGGCCCAGGTGACGCGCTTCGGCGGCAACATTTCACGGACGGCGACTTTCGTCGGCATGGAGCGCTCGGCCTTGCATCGCAAGCTGAAGTCGCTCGGCCTGCACGGCGGTTCGCCCGACGACCGCAGCGGCGCCGAGCCGCCGGTCTGAAGAGGAGAGGGCGTCATGGCGCGTTATGCCTATGTCAACGGTCGCTACGTCGACCATCGTCAAGCGAGCGTCCATATCGAGGATCGCGGCTACCAGCTGGCCGACGGCGTCTACGAAGTCGTGGGCGTGCGCGATGGCAGGCTGATCGACGAGACGCCGCATATCGACCGGCTCGATCGTTCACTGAAGGAACTCAGGATCGACTGGCCGGTGTCGCGCAACACGATGGGCTTCATCCTGCGCGAGCTGATGCGCCGTAACCGCCTGCGCGATGGCCTGGTCTACATGCAGGTGACGCGCGGCGTCGCCCGGCGCGACCACGGCTTTCCGACCACGCCGGTGAAGCCTGCTCTGGTCATGACGACCAAGGCCACCCGGCACATCGAGGCCGATGCCGGTCCCGGCGTCGCCGTGAAGAGCATGCCCGACATCCGCTGGGAGCGTTGCGACATCAAGACGGTGGCGCTTCTGGCCAACGTGCTGGCCAAGCAGGCGGCCCGCGAAGCCGGCGCCTACGAGGCCTGGCTGGTCGATGCCAAGGGCTGCGTCACCGAAGGCGCTTCGACCAATGCCTGGATCGTGACCCATGACGGCGAGCTGGTCACGCGCCAGACCGACAACGGCATCCTCTCGGGCATCACGCGGCAGACGCTGAAGGCGATCTGCACGTCGCTGCAGCTCAAGCTCGTCGAGCGGCCGTTCACGGTGGCGGAGGCCAAGAAGGCCAAGGAAGCGTTCATCACCAGCGCCACGTCCTTCGTCACGCCGGTCGTGAAGATCGACGGCGACAAGGTGGCCGACGGCAAGGTCGGCGCCACCGCCCGGCGGCTGCGCGAGGAATATGTCCGCTTGTCGGAGGCGGGCGAGGCCGTGACGTGAGCCTGCCGGACGACCTGGAGCCGCCGCGTGCCATCCTGTTCGACTGGGACAACACGCTGGTCAACACCTGGCCCACCATCGTCGAGTGCTACCGCGATACCTTCACGGCACTCGGCATGACGCCATGGACCGCGACCGAGGTGCAGGACCGTGCCCATGGTTCGTTGCGCGAGGTTTTCCCCTCGCTGTTCGGCCCGCGCGCCGGGGAGGCGGAGAAGGTGTTCTACGACACCTTCCGTCGCATCCACCTCGAACGGCTGGAGCCGCTGGCGGGCGCCGACACGCTGCTGGCGCACTGCCAGGCCAAGGGACTCTACGTGGCGGTCGTCAGCAACAAGGTCGGCGACAATCTCCGGACCGAGGTCGCCCATCTCGGCTGGGGCAAGTGGATCGCCCGTTCCGTCGGCGCGCGCGACGCGGCCCGCGACAAACCGGCGCCGGATCCCATCTACCTGGCACTCGACGGCACGGGAATTGCCCCGGACCACAGCGTGTGGATGGTGGGAGACACCCGAGCCGACCTCGAGAGTGCACACGCGGCAGGGTGCCTTCCCGTTCTGGTGGGGGGCGCAGACGAATTGTCTGCTTCCCTCCTGGAGCATCCGCCGAGACTGCGCGCGCGTAATTGTCATCAGCTGATGGCATTGCTTTGAGACAAACCTCCCCTATATACGAGGCAACTCGGTAGCGGGGAGAGAGACCCCGTACCCCCCAACCGGCGGCCCTCAGGCCGCCGGCCGCCCACCAAGAGGCCAAAAACATGAGCGAAAAGGCACAAAACGTTCAGGACGTCTTCCTGAACCACCTTCGGAAGAACAAGACTCCGGTCACGATCTTCCTCGTAAACGGCGTGAAGCTGCAGGGCATCGTCACGTGGTTCGACAATTTCTCGGTGCTGCTGCGCCGCGACGGTCATTCGCAGCTTGTCTATAAGCATGCGATCTCGACCATCATGCCGGTTACGCCGGTGCAGCTGTTCGACGGGGACAAGGCCGACGCAGGCTGATTTGATCGACGAATTCGAGCAGGACGAGCCGGAAAAGCGCGCACGGCAGCCGTTGGAGACCGTGCGGCCCGCCACCGTGGCCGCCGTCGTGTGTCCTTACACGGCGGGCCCGCGCGGGCGTGGCAGCGAACGCACCAGCCAGGCCAAGCTAGAAGAGGCGGTCGGCCTTGCCCGCGCGATCGATCTCGATGTCCGGCTGGAGCAGGTTGCGCCGCTGCGTCAGATCACGCCGGCGACGCTGCTCGGCAAGGGCGTCGTCGCCCGGATCGCCGCCGCCGTCGAGGAGATGGGCATCGGCCTGGTTGTGGTCGACGACAAGCTGACGCCCGTTCAGCAGCGCAATCTCGAGACAGCCTGGCAGGCCAAGGTCATCGACCGCACCGGTCTGATCCTGGAGATATTCGGCGCGCGTGCCCGTACGCATGAAGGACGACTGCAGGTCGAACTGGCCGCGCTCGATTACCAGCGCGGCCGCCTCGTACGATCGTGGACCCATCTCGAGCGCCAGCGCGGCGGCTTCGGCTTCCTGGGCGGCCCCGGCGAATCGCAGATCGAGATCGACCGCCGCCTGATCGGCGAGCGCATTGTGCGGATCAAGCGCGACCTCGAAAGCGTGCGTAAGACGCGCGCCGTCAATCGCGCCGGCCGCAAGAAGGCGCGCCTGCCGACCGTGGCCCTGGTCGGCTACACCAACGCCGGCAAGTCGACGCTGTTCAACCGCATGTCCGGCGCCGACGTCATGGCCAAGGACCTGCTGTTCGCCACGCTCGATCCGACCATGCGCTCGATCAAGCTGCCGAACGGCAGGGGCTGCGTCCTCTCCGATACCGTGGGCTTCGTGTCCGATCTTCCGACGCACCTGGTCGCGGCCTTCCGCGCCACCCTCGAAGAGGTGATCGAGGCCGACCTGATCGTGCACGTGCGCGACATCTCCCATCCCGACAGCGAGCAGCAACGCGCCGACGTCGAGGAGGTGCTGCACGAACTCGGCGCCCTGGACGAGGCGGCGGGCCGCCCGTTCATCGAGGCGCTGAACAAGGTCGATGCGCTGCCCGAAGAGGTGCGCCAGACGCTGCAGACGCGCACCTCCACCGGCGCCGAGCGCGCGCGGCAATACCCGGTGTCGGCACTGACCGGCGAGGGCGTCGAGCCGTTGCTGGACGCCATTGCCGACCTGTTGAGTGCCGCCGGCCAAGCGCGCGAAGTCTCCGTACCGCTCGCCGACGGCGCCACCATCGCCTGGCTGTACCGCCACGGCGAGGTCCGCAGCCGCCGCGACGAAGGTGAAACTGCCTGGCTCACGGTCGCGCTGGACGAAGCCGCGGCCGCCCAGTTCGAGCGCCGCCAGGCCCGTTGAGATCCTGCGTGACCGGCACCGCGTTGACACCCGGCTGGCGCGCTTTCTATAAGCGGCCCAATAATCAGACTTTCACCATCAGGACGAGGGAATCATCATGAGTTTCAAGCCGTTGCACGACCGACTTCTGCTGAAGCCGCTGGCCGCCGAGACCCGCACCAAGGCCGGCCTGATCATTCCCGACACGGCCCAGGAAAAGCCGATGCAGGGCAAGGTCGTCGCGGTCGGCAAGGGCCGCCGCCTCGAGGACGGACGCCTGCAGGCACTCGACATCAAGGTCGGCGACACGGTCCTGTACGGCAAGTGGTCCGGCACCGAGGTCAAGCTCGGTGGCGAGGATCACGTGATCCTGAAGGAAGAGGACCTGTTCGGCGTCGTCGGCTGAGGCCGATGCTCGACTCCGGCGACTCTGAGCGGGTCGTCGAACTGATGCGCGAGACGGCGGCGGCCGAGTTGCTGCCCCGTTTCCGTAATCTCTCCAAGGACGAGATCCGCGAGAAGCGGCCCGGGGACGTCGTCACCGTGGCCGATGTTGCCGCCGAGCACAGGCTGGCGGCCGGCCTTGCCAGGATCCTGCCGGGCGTGCCGGTCGTGGGCGAGGAGGCCGTCGAGAACGACGCCGGCCTGCTCGACCTGATCGCGCGCCCCGGAGAGGCCTGCTGGATCGTCGATCCGCTCGACGGCACCGCGAACTTCGCCGCCGGCCGGGACCGCTTCGCGATGATCGTCTGCCTGGTGCAGGACGCGACGGCGATCGCCGGATGGATCCTCGACGTGCCGCGCGACCGCATGGCCGTGACCTATCGCGGCGGCGGGGTGACGTTCGACGGCAGCCCGGTCCAGGGCAGGGCGAGCGGGGAGCCACTGAACGGCTTCGTCGGCTACAAGATCGCGAAGTCGTTCGACGAGCAGCTCAGCGCCGGGCAACGGGCCCGCCTCGGCAACATCACCACCCTGCGCTGCGCCGGCGCCGAATACCTCGAAATCCTGGCAGGCCGTGCGAATTTCAGTCTCTACCGGACGACCAAGCCGTGGGATCACGCGGCCGGCACCCTGATGCTGCGCGAAGCGGGCGGCGGCGCGGTCCAGTTCGGCAACGCGCCCTACATGCCGGCCCAGCCTCTCAACGCCGGCCTGATCGCCGCCTCGACCGACGAGGCGCTGGGCGAGGTGCGGGCGCTCATCGAAGCCTCCCGCATGCCCCTCCTGACGCCGCGAACTTAAACGTCCATTGTCATCCCGAGCGCGAGCGAGGGACCTTTCCGCGGCGTCCGATCAAGGGTCCCTCGCTGGCGCTCGGGATGACAAAGGTGTGTGGGATGCCCGGCGCCGTTGCTGAATGCGGTCAGGGGCGCGTCTTGGCTTCCTGCCAGAGCGATTCCATTTCCTCGAGGCTGGCGTCGGACGGCTTGCGGCCGCTCTCGGCCAGACGACGCTCGATGTGGCGGAAGCGCTTTTCGAACTTGTCGTTGGTGGCCCGCAGCGCGACCTCGGGATCGACCTTGCAGTGGCGGGCGAGGTTGGCGACCGCGAACAGGACATCGCCGAGTTCATCCTGGATGCGGGCCTGCTCGAGCTTTCCGGCTTCCAGTTCGGCCCGCAACTCGCCCAGCTCTTCCTCGATCTTGTCGATAACCGGACCGATCGTGGCCCAGTCGAAGCCGACGCGGGCGGCACGCTTCTGGATCTTCTCGGCCCGCATCAGGGCGGGAAGGGCACGCGCCACCCCGTCCAGGGCACCCGCCGGGGCTTCGGAGGCGCCCTTGGCCGCCCGTTCGGCTGCCTTGCGGGCTTCCCAAGAGATCGTCTGGGCGTCGGCGGTTTTGATGTCCATGTCGCCGAAGACGTGCGGATGGCGGTCGACCATCTTGTCGGCGACGGCGGCGGCCACGTCGTCGAACGCGAACGCCTGGGCCTCGCTGGCGATCTGGCTGTGATAGACGACCTGCAGCAGCAGGTCGCCGAGTTCCTCCTTGAGCGCCGGCAAGTCGTCACGCTCGATCGCATCGGCAACCTCGTAGGCTTCCTCGATCGTGTACGGCGCGATGGTGCGGAAGGTCTGGTCGATGTCCCACGGGCAGCCGTGCTGGCGGTCGCGCAACCAGGCCATGACGGCCAGCAGCCGCGGAAGCGGTTCCTTGGGCAGCGAATCCGGGGTGGGCCGTCGTGAAGTCATGCCGTCCAGCTCATTCCCAATTATCGTATAATATATATTATGACAAATATGGATATTATATAATTATCAGTCTACTGCCAATCGATCCGCATGTTCTGCGTAATCAAAGCGAGCAGCTGAAGTCCGCGACTGGCATCGTTGGCCGGCATGCCTAGGGTCACCAGGATGCCCAGCTTGCCATTCCTCGGATTGGGAATGACCCAGTCGAATACGGTGCGCGGGCCGCTGTCGGTCGGTCCCTTGGGCACGTTCTCGTAGACGACCACGAAGCTGCCGTCGCTCAGCTTGCGGGCCTGGGCCTGTACGCCGGGGCGCCGCGACTTGATCGAGCCGGCTTTGGTGGCGGCATAGTGCTGGGCATCCTTGACGCCCTCGTAGGCGAAGTCGACCCGCCAGACGACCAGCCGGAAGCGCTTGTCGATCGTATAGGCGACGCCCCGCTCCCAATCCTCGGTCGCCTGCCAGCCCATGGGCAGCAAAAGCTCGACCTTGATCGAGTCGAAGCGCAGGCGGACCGCCTGGTTGGCCGGGTCGATGCCCAGGACGCGCGTGAAGGTCTGACTGGTACCGCCGCCGATGCTTTGCTCGCCGCGGGTGAAACTGGAGCCGTTGTCGGGTGTACCGAAGTCGCGGAACGTGAGGCCGCCGGTTTCGAGCTTGTCGGCCGCATGGGCGGTAAACGGGACGGCAAACGGCACCAGACCGGCCGCGAATGCCGCGCTCAGGAACATCCGGCGTCCGGACTCCTTTCGTCCGCCATCAGGCATCAGTTGAATATCGCCGCCTAATAGTCTGTTATTCATGGACTATTTGTCCTCAAAGGTCGATCTTCAGTCCGTCGAAGCACGGCGTCACGTGGGCCGGCGTCGTCCGGTCGACTTCGGCATAGTCCATGTCGACGTGGAGGTTGGTCAAGAACGCCCGCCGGGGCTTCAGCCGTTCGATCCACTCCAGGGCCCGATCAAGATGGGCGTGCGTGGGGTGCGGCCGGTAGCGCATGGCGTCGACGATCAGCACCTCGACACCTTCGAGGGCCTGCAGCGCTTCCTCCGACAGCATGACGACGTCGTTGGCATAGCCGATGCCGCCGAAGCGGAAGCCCAGCGACGTGATGGTGCCGTGGTCCTGGACGAACGGCACGACCGGCACGCCGGCGGCCTCGAACGGCCCGGAGATCACCGTGTGGCGATAGATCGGATTGTAGAAGCCGTTGCCCTCGGCCTTGAAACAGTAGCCGAAGCGGCGGCTGAGAACGTCGTAAGTGCGCGCGTCGGACCATGACTCGATCTCGCCCTGGCGCAGCGCATAGGGCCGCAGATCGTCGATCCCGTGGCACTGGTCGGCGTGATCGTGGGTCCAGATCACCGCGTCGATCCGCTCGGCCTCGGCATCCAGCAACTGGCTGCGCACGTCGGGCGAGGTGTCGATCAGCAGCGTCTTTCCCAGGTCCTGGACCAGGATCGAGCAGCGGGTGCGGCGGTTGCGGCCGTCGCGAGGGTTGGCCGCCCCCCACTCGCCCTTTCCGCCCGGACCGCCGACCCGGGGAACGCCGGCCGAGGTCCCGCAGCCCAGGATCGTCACCCGCACCGGGAACGCTCCGCCTTGGTGAACAGTCGGAAGAAATTGTCGGTGGTCGCGGCCTCGAGCTCGGCCAGGCTCACGCCCTTGAGTTCGGCGACCTTGGCCGCCGTGTGGGCGACGAAGGCCGGCTCGTTGATCTTGCCGCGCTTGGGGATCGGCGCGAGGTAGGGCGCGTCGGTCTCGACCAGCAGGCGGTCGAGCGGGACGTCGCGCACGATGCTGCGCAGATCCTCGGCGGCCTTGAAGGTCACGATGCCCGAGATCGAGATGTAGAGACCCAGTGCCAGGGCGCGCTCGGCCATGGCGCGGCCGGTGCTGAAACAGTGGATGACGCCGGGGAAGCCGCCCTTCCCGTGCTCCTCTTCCAGCATGTCGGCGGTCTCGGCGTCGGCGTCGCGCGTATGCACGATCAGCGGCAGGCCGGTCTGCCGCGACGCGGCGATATGGGCGCGGAAGCTCTCGGCCTGCTCCTCGCGCGGGCTGTGCTCGTAATAGAAGTCGAGGCCGGTCTCGCCGATGCCGACGACCTTGGGATGGCCTGCCGCCTCGATCAGCCGGTCGGGGGTGCGTTGCCCCTCCTCCTTCGCCTCGTGCGGATGGACGCCGACCGAACACCAGACATTGTCATGACGCTCGGCGATCGCCCGCACCCGCTCGAACTGGTCGAGCCGCGTGCCGATCGTCAGCATGCCGGCCACGCCCGCCGCCCGCGCGCGCGCCAGCACGCCCGCCTCGTCCGTCGTCAGCTCGGGAAAGTCGAGATGGCAGTGGCTGTCGATCAGCATTCTAGACCGCGGCTTTCGGCGGCCTGGGGGCCTTGGGCTGCTTCGGCGGCCTGGCCGGTTCGGCAGCGGGCGTCGGATCTACGAAGCGCGGGAACACGCCCTGCGGCGGCGGCAGCGCCGTGCCGGGCACCAGCTCGTCGTCGAACGCGGCGAACAGCCGACGCTCCGGGGCCACCGCGATCTGGTCGAGGATCTTTGCCGTCGAGTCGGGCATGAACGGCTGGACCAGCAGCGTGATCCGCCGGATCGTCTCGGCCAGCACCCACAGCACGGTGTCGCGCCGCACCGGGTCGGTCTTGGCCAGCGCCCACGGCGCCTGCGCGTCGACATAGCGGTTGGCGTCGGCGATCACTTCCCAGATCGTCGTCAGCGCCTTGTGGAAGGCCTGCTCGTCGAGTTCGGCACGCACGGCGGCCAGCAGGCCGCGCGCACGGTCGAGCAACGCCGTATCGGCCACGACCAGTTCACCCTTGGGCGGAACCTTCTCGCCGCAGTTCTTGGCGACGATCGACAGCACGCGCTGGCAGAGATTGCCGTAGGCGTTGGCGAGGTCGGCGTTCATGCGACCGATCAGGGCGCGGCGCGAGAAATCACCGTCGTTGCCGAACGGCACCTCGCGCAGCAGGAAGTAGCGCACCGGATCGAGGCCGTAGGCCTGCACCAGTTCGACCGGATCGATGACGTTGCCCAGCGACTTCGAGATCTTCTGGCCTTCGTTGGTCCACCAGCCGTGGGCGAAGACACGCTTCGGCGGCGGCAGGCTGGCGGCCATCAGGAAGGCCGGCCAGAACACGCAATGGAAGCGGATGATGTCCTTGCCGACCATGTGGAGGTCGGCCGGCCAGTATTTCCAAAGCGGATTGGCCTCGTCGGGATAGCCGCACTCGGTGATGTAGTTGGTGAGCGCGTCCAGCCACACGTACATGATGTGGTTCTCGTCGCCGGGCACGGGAATGCCCCACGAGAAGCTGGTGCGCGAGACCGAGAGGTCCTGCAGGCCGCCCTTCACGAAGCTCATCACCTCGTTGCGCCGGCTGTCGGGACCGATGAACGAAGGGTTCTTCTCGTAGAGTTCGAGCAGCCGGTCGGTCCAGGCCGACAGCTTGAAGAAATAGGACGGCTCCTCGACCCACTGCACCTCGGCGCCGGTCGACGTGGCGCGGCGCTTGTTGTCCGGGCCGACCTCGGTTTCGCCCTCGACGAAATAGGTTTCGTCGCGCACCGAATACCAGCCGACGTACTTGCCGAGATAGATGTCGCCCGCCGCGACCAGTTTCTCCCACAGCGCCTGACAGGCCGCGTAATGGCGCGGCTCCGTGGTGCGGATGAAATTATCGGGGCTGTAGTTCATCACGCCGACCAGGTCGCGGAACGACTGGCTCACCTTGTCGGTGAACAGCTGTGGCGCCAGACCGGCGGCGGCGGCGGCGGTCTCGATCTTCTGGCCATGCTCGTCGGTGCCGGTGAGGAAGTGGACGTCGCAGCCGTCGAGCCGCTTGAAACGCGCCAGCACATCGCAGGCCAGCGTCGTGTAGGCGTGCCCGATATGGGGCACGTCGTTGACGTAATAGATCGGTGTGGTGACGTAATAGGTACTGCGGCCCGACATGATGACTGAACTCCGAACGGCCGCCCCTTCCGGGGCACGAGACTCAAGCGCGTTCAGCCCCGCATTCGTGAGCAGGCCAGCGAGTCTCCGATGTCGGACCGGGGCAACATGAGCAACCTTTTCCCATGCCTCCCCCTGTCGATCAAGACGGGGGGTGGCGCGCTCATCGCGTGGCCGATTGCAGCGCCAGGAAGCTGACGAGCACGGTCTGCTTGCGGTCGAGATTGACGGCGTCGGACCTGGAAAACAGCCTCGCCACCTCATCGGCCGCCGCCATCCAGCGATCAAGGCTCGCGGCCGCCAGCAGCCTGGCCTGCAAGCCACTTTCCATCGGCACGACCGGTGCAGCTTCCGTGGTCAACGCCGCCTGCCGCATCAGTCCCTTGAGCCAGCCGTCGAACAGATAATTGAGCGAGCGCCAGTCGGCGTTGGCCTCCTCGCCGCGCTTGGCGAAGCGCTCGGCAAAGCCGTGCAGCCGGGGCATGTCGAGGTCGGGCAGGGTCGCCAGCACCTCGACCATCTCACGATAGAGCTCGAGGCTGCCCGCCCCGGACAGCTCGAGCGCGCGGCCGATGCTGCCCTCGGCAAGACGGGCGAGCGCCCTTCTCTCGTCCGGCTTGGTCTCCGCCGCATAGTCGCCGACCAGGTTGACCACCGTGTCCTCCGGCAACGGCCGCAGCGCGAGCCTGCGGCAGCGCGAGCGGATGGTCGGCAGCAGCCGGCCCGGCGCATGCGCCACGATCAGCAGCACCGCGTTGGGCGGCGGCTCCTCCAGAACCTTCAGCACCGCGTTGGCGCTGTTGCGGTTCATCTCGTCGGCCGAATCGACGATGGCGACCCTCGCCTTGCCCATCGCCGGCGTCATGTGCATGAAGCTGCCGAGGTCGCGCACGTCGTCGACCGCGATCTCGGCGCGCATGCGGCCGGTGTCGCGATTGAGCGAGCGGCGCAGATGAAAGAGGTCGGGGTGCGATCGCGCATCGACCAGGTGCCGGCCCGGCGCGTCGGCCGGAACATCGAGCGTTTCCGGACCGCCGCCGAACAATCCGCCCTGGTCCTGTCCCGCCAGCAGGAACCGCGCGAAGCGCCAGGCCAGCGTTGCCTTGCCGATGCCGCGCGGTCCCGTCAGCAGCCAGGCGTGATGCAGCCGCCCGCTCTGCTGTGCCGCCAGCATCGTCTGCTCGGCCTGCGCATGCCCGACCAGCCGGTGGTTGCGCCACGGCGGCGGCCAGCCATAGGGCCATTCGAGCTTCTCGATCTCGGCGGGATCGGAGGGCGTCTTGCCGCGCGCCAACTCTCAGGCCCCGAGACGTGTCGCGAGCGCGGCGCCGATCGCCCGGGCGATCTCGTCGATGCCGGCGGTGGCATCGATCACCACGCAGCGCCCGGGATCGGCGGCGGCGATGTCGAGGAAGCCCGCGCGCACGCGCTCGTGGAAGTCGACAGGCAGCGATTCATAGCGCGTCTCGGTGCCGCGCCGCGCCGCGGCCCGCGCCAGCCCTGTCTCGACCGGCAGGTCGAGGATCAAAGTGAGGTCGGGCCGGAAGTCGCCGACGGCGATGTCGTAGAGGGTGCCCAGCATGGCGCGGTCGGCGCCGTGGCCGTAGCCCTGATAGGCCATGGTCGAATCGGCGAAGCGGTCGGAGACGACCCAGGTGCCGCGCTCGATGGCGGGAAGCACCGTCGTGCGCAGATGCTCGCGGCGGGCGGCGAAATGGAGCAGTGCCTCGGTCACGCCGTCCCAGCGCTCGACCGGGCCCTCGACCAGAAGCTTGCGCACCATCTCGGCGCCGGGCGCGCCGCCCGGTTCGCGGGTCGCGATGCATTTATGCCCACGTGTCTCGATCCAAGCCTTGAGGCGGGCGACCTGCGTCGACTTGCCGGCCCCTTCTCCGCCTTCGAGCGTGATGAAGCGTCCCTGCGGTCGATCGTTCACGACATCCAGCCGAAAATGTAGTGCTGGAGCATCGCCGCGACGCGGCTGAACACGCCCATGCGCGCCACGTCGGCACCGGCCTCGAGCGGATACTCGACCGTGCGGTTGTCGGGCAGCGTGACGACGGCGGTGCCGATCCTGGTGCCCTTGGCGATGGGCGCGGCGATCGGCCCGTCGAAGCGTGCAACGACCCGCGGCGATGCCGTCTGCCCCGCCGGCATCGTGATCTGCACCGTCTTCGCGATGACCAGCGGCACCTTGTCCTGCACGCCCAGCCACACCGGCGCCTCGACCACCATGTCGCCGGCGCGGAACACCGTGGTGTTGGTCGATTCGCGAAAGCCCCACTCCATCAGGCGCGCCGTCTCCTGCGCGCGCTCGGCCATCGAGGCGAGGCCGTTGACGACCAGGATCAGGCGACGTCCGTCACGCACCGCGGAGGTGGCCTGGCCGTAACCACCCTCTTCCGTGTGGCCGGTCTTGAGACCGTCGGTGCCCGGGGTGATCTTCAGGAGCCGGTTGCGGTTCTCCTGGCGGATGTTGTTGTAGGTCCAGTTCGTCTCCGCATAGTACTTATAGTAGTGCGGGTAATCGTCGATCGTTTGCCACGCCAGCACCGCCAGATCGCGCGCCGTCGTGTATTGGCCTTCGGCCGGCCAGCCCGATGAATTCTTGAACACCGTCTTCGTCATGCCGATCTCTCTCGCGCGCTTGTTCATGCGCTCGGAGAAAGCCTCCTCGGAGCCCGCCAGTCCCTCGGCCACCACGACGCAGGCATCGTTGCCCGACAGGATGACGATGCCCTTGATCAGGTCCTCGACCGTGGCCTCGCTGCCCAGTTCCAGGAACATGCGCGAGCCGCCCATGCTGCGCGCCCGCTCGCTCACGCGGAAGCGCGTGTCGAGCTTCAGCCGTCCCGCCGCCAGTTCGTCGAACAGGATGAAGATGGTCATCATCTTGGACATCGACGACGGCGGCATCGGCGTCTCGGCGTCCTTGAACAGCAGCACCGTCGAGGTCTGCGGATCGACCAGGAAGGCGTGCCGCGCCAGCGTACCGATGCCGACCTGCGAGGGCGGCAGCGATTCGACCTTGGACGCGGCCGGCTCCTTGGCGGCCGGCTTGGCGGTGCTGGCCGCCGGGGCGCGCGGCTTGGCCGGCGGCTTCTGCGGCTGGGCCGCCGGCTTCTTCGGCGGATCCTGCTGGGCGTAGGCGGCGAGCGAGAGACCGGCCAGACCTGTCACGGCGAGAAGCGTCACCAGGACGCGCATCGGTTTAATCAGCGACCACACGGGCATCACCATAGCCTGAACGCTTGAGCCGGTCGGCGACAATGCCGGCGGCATCGGAAGTGGTATAGGGCCCCAGCCTGACGCGATAAACATCGCGTCCCTTGGCCGAGGTCTGGGAAACCTCGGGATGGCCATAACTGCGCACCGCGCTGCGCTGGCGCTCGGCGCTATCCGGGGTCGAGAAGGCGCCGACCTGCACGAAGAAGCCGTTGGCCGACGACGATGGCGCGGTCGAGGTCAGCGACGCCATGGTCGGCGGGACCGCCCCCGACGCCGACTGCGGCGCGCCAAACGGGATGGCGCTGCGCGGCGGGCTTGCAGACACGGTCTGTGCGGGAGCGGGAGCCGGCGCTGGTGGTGGTGGTGGTGGTGGCTCATAGACCGCCTGCTGGGCGACCATGACCGGCGGCGGCGGCGCGGCCGGCACCGGCACGGGGGCCGGCGCAGGCGCAGCCACGGGAGCGCGCTTGCCGCCGGCGAGCTGGGCCACGGCCTGTTGCTGTTCGGCCGGGCCGCCGCCGCTCAGCGCCACGTCCTTCACCGCCAGGCTTTCGGCCTGGAGCTGCTCGACGCGGACCCGCGCCGTGCCCTTGCCGACCATGTCGATCTCCTCCGCCGCCGTGCGCGACAGGTCGATGACGCGGCTGCGGGCGAAGGGGCCGCGATCGTTGACCCGCACCACGGTGCTGCGCCCGTTCTCGAGATTGGTCACTCGCACGATGGCCGGCATCTGCAGGGTACGGTGGGCCGCCGTCCGGTCGGACTGGTCGTAGCGTTCGCCGTTGGCAGTCGACTTGCCGTGGAAGCCCGGCCCGTACCACGAGGCCGTGCCGGTCTCGTTGAGGGTGAAGGTCTCCTGCGGCGTGTAGGTGATGCCTTCGATCTTGTAGGGCTGGCCCACCTTGTAGGTGCCGCGCTGGGCGCTGCTGCTGCTGGCGACGGAGCCGCCGCCTTTGCTGGACGAGCCGCAGGCGGCCAGGCTGGCCAGCAGCGCGGCAGCACCGCACGCACCGAGGATCTGGCGGAGCGTCCGGGAGTCGGGAAATCGCGGGATTACCGAGGCTAGCGGCATGATGTTGCCATCATACATGATCTTGGGCCGCGAGAGGAGCGGCCTCCTTCGCCGCTCCCGGCTCGCCGCTCAGGCGGCGAGCCGGTCGGACAGCAGGCCGACCGCCAAGGCAAAGAAATCCGACTGGTTCCAGCGCAGGATCACCTTGAAATTCTCGGTCGTCTGGTAGGCCGGACCGCCCGCTCCCGCCGGCCGCACGATGCGCCCGCCGCCGCCGGCCTGGGCGCCCGGAGACACTTCGTCGCCCCACCGCATCCCCGGCCGCCAGCCGACCCTGCGCAGGTAGTTCACGATCGAGGCGAAGACGTCGAGCTTGTTGGTCCAGATGTCCTTGCGCCCGTCGCCGTCGCCGTCGGCCGCATAGGCCAGGAAGCTGGTCGGGATGAACTGGCACTGGCCCATCGCGCCGGCCCACGAGCCCTTCATCGCGTGCAGGCCGATATGGCCCTGCGACAGGATCTTCAGCGCGGCGATCAGCTGCTCGCGGAAGAATTTGGCGCGGAAGTTGTTGTGCACCAGCGTGGCCAGCGCCTCCACCACCTCGAAGTCGCCGAGCCGCGTGCCGTAGTTGCTCTCGATGCCCCACAGCGCGACGGCGACCTGGGGCGGCAGGCCGGCCGGGCCGGCGAAGCGTTCGATCGCGGCGCGGTTCTCGGCCAGCAGCACACGGCCGCGCTTGATGCGTTCGTCCGACACGACGAGACCCTGATAGCGCTCCCACGTCATCTTGAATTCAGGCTGGTTGCGCGCGAGTTCCATCACGCGCGGCACCTCACGGATGTCGGCCAGGGCCGCATCGAGCGTCGCCTGGTCGACGCCGGCCCGCGTCGCCTCCTGCCGGATCCCCTGCAGCCAGGCGGCCGGAAACCGTCCGTCCCCCTGGGCGAAGGCCGGGCCGGAGGCCGACAAGGGTGCCAGGGCCGCGCCGGCACACAGGAGTCTGCGAGTGATCATGAAGCGTCCGCTGGTTGGTCGTTGCCCGCATGGGATTCGATACCCCTGTGCCGGCCAATCTTGCGCACACTATGGCGGCCTCGCCCGGCGTGCCATCGTCACTTTCTCCGACAGAGAATCATGCAACGTGTTCCGGTCGACGAAGATGCCCCCGCCCATGAAACCCGTGTCGTCCCGGTATTCGATCCGGGTTCCGCTGACTTCGTATCGTCCCCGACAGGCGCTCTCGCGCGTCCCGCGCGCAACGATACCGGCGCCGGCGCGCGGCTGCACGATACGGCGCCCGGCATCGATGCCGACGTCGTGTCGGGCGAACCCCTCCGTTCAGCTACACCTGCCGCTTCGTGCGGACCGGCTGGACGCTGCCGGACCGTGCGAGGTCCGGTCAGGCCGCCTGAGGCCTCAGTCCACCTTGAGGTTGAGGTCCTTGACGATGCCCTGCCACACCAGGAACTGATCCTTCTGGTATTGGACCGCCTGCGGCCGCGTCGACGGTGTCGGCACGATGCCGTTCTGCAGCAGCTTCGCCCGCACCGACTCCGTTTCGAGGATCTTGACCAGTTCCCGGTTCAGCCGATCGAGGATGTCGGAGGGCGTGCCCGCGGGGGCCACGGCGCACCACCATCCGCTCATGTCGGGCGGCGTGGGAAGCCCCTGCTCCGAGAAGGTCGCCACATCGGGCAGCAGCGAGTTGCGCTGGGCGGTCGTCATGCCGACTGCCCGCACCTTGCCGCCGCGGATCATGCCGAGTGAGGCAGGGATATCGGCGACCATGATCTGCACGTGTCCGCTTATCAAGTCAGCGAGGCCCGGGGGCACCGACTTGTAGGGCACGTGCGTCACGTCGAGCTGGTAGGCGTTCTTGATGTAGCCGCCATAGGCGATCCCGCCGGTGTTGCCGCTCGCGTAGTTGAACTTCCCGGGACTGGCCTTAAGCAGCTTGACCAGCTCGGCGGCCGTCGTCGCCTTGACGTCGTTGTTGACCAGCCAGACATAGGAAACCGAGGCAACCATGGAGATGTAACTCAGATCCTTGGCCGGATCGTAGCGGACGCCGCTGGTCAGGCCGGCGGGACTTGCGACAAGGCCTGAATTGGTCAGGAGTCCGATCGTGTAGCCGTCGGGAGGCGAGCTCACCACGAGCTCGGTGCCGAGCGTCGTGTTGTTGCCGGGCTTGTTCTCGACCACGATCGGCTGGCCCAGCGCCTGGCCGAGCGGCTCGGCCAGGATGCGGGCCAGGATGTCGCTTCCCGAGCCGGCGCCGAAGGGGACGATGAGCCGGATCGGCTTGTTCGGATAGGATTGCGCCATCACGGGCGCGGCGAGCATGACGCTCGCGGTGGTAGCCAACGCGGTAAGCCAGTGAACGATCCTCATGAGCTTTCTCCCTTGCTTCGCAGCTTGTTCTTATTGATGCAGTTTCAGGACGACGGTTGCTGCTCCTTTCGGTCGATGAGCGATGCCGGACGATTCAGAATCTGAAGCCGAGGTCGCGGGCGATCAGGTTTTTCTGTATCTCGCTGGTGCCTTCGCCGATCACGTAGACCAGCGCGTCGCGATGGATGCGGCCCACCGGGTACTCGCGCATGATCCCGGCGCCGCCGTGGATCCGGATCGCCTGCTCGCTCACGGAAACGGCGGTCTCGCTGGCGACCAGCTTCACCCGCGCGGCGGTCGCCGAATCCAGCGTGTTCTGGTCGACGCGCCAGGCGCCGTAATAGACGAGCCACTTCGCCGCCTCGATCTGGGCCGACATCTCCGCGAGCTTGTGGCCGATCGCCTGGTAATCGCCGATCCGCTTGTTCGCGACCATTCGGTCCCGTGCGTAGGCGGTGGCCGCGTCGAAGGCGGCGCGCGCCATGCCCAGCGCGTTCGCGGCAACGCCCACCCTGTTCTCGCTGAGCGAGTCCAGAATCACCGGATAGGTACCCAGCCGTTCGCCGAGCACGCAGTCGTCCGCGACGAACACGTCGTCCATGTGGATCAGGCCGGTCTCGGAGGCGCGGATGCCCTCCTTCCGTAGCTTCTCGATGGTCATTCCCGCGGCCGGCAGCTCGACGATGAACAGGCTGATGGCGTCGCCGCTGAGCTCGGGCGCGGTGCGCGCCGCGAGCAGCAGGAAGTCGGCAATCGGCGCATTCGTGATGTAGAGCTTGCTGCCCCGGAGCTTCCAGCCACCGTCGACCCGTACGGCCCGCGTCTTGAGGGCGCGGATGTTGGAGCCTCCGTCGGGCTCGCTCAGCGCAAAGCCGGCGATTTTCCTGCCCTGCACGGCGGGCCGGAAGAAGCGCCGGCGCTGCTGCTCCGTGCCGGCCTTCCAGATCGGCCAGATCCCGAGGTGGCTGTGCGCCGACCAGCTCGACGCGAATCCCTGGCTCATGTAGCTCAGTTCCTCGCGCACGATGCAGTCGCTGATCTTGTCGAGCCCGCTGCCGCCGTCGCTTTCGGGATAGCGGACACCCAACAGGCCGAGTTCGCCCCAGCGCGCAAAGACCTCGCGCGGCAGGGTTTCGGTCTCCTCCGCGGCCGCCACCAGCTTCTGATGTTCCGACTGGCACAGGCGCCTGACGGTCTCGCGCACGGCCTCGTGCTGCTCGGAAAAGGCGAAGTCCATGATCGACGGCGTTCCCTGTCCCCAGTGCTCTTTGCACGAACACTGACGACGAACGAAGTTCCGGTCAATCTACCGCCCGCTGGCGTGCTATAAGCCCGGCGCACGAAAATCCCCGCAAGGTTCCGCCGTTGAAAGCCGCTCGCTCTCCCCTCGCCGCCCTCTCCCTGCTTGCCGTCCTGGCGACTCTTACGGGGGCCGCCGCCCAGTCCTCCGACGACGACACCGTGGTGCCGCCGGTGCCGAAGCCGCGCTTCACGGTGGTCGACGGCGACACGGTGAAATTCGGCCCGCAGCTCGTGCGGCTGTTCGGCATCGACGCGCCCGAACGCAGCCAGACCTGCGACGACGGCCAGTGGCGCGCTGGCGCCCTGGCCCGCAAGGCGCTCGAGGACTTCATCGCCGGGCGGCCTGTCGTCTGCCGCCAGGTCGATACCGAGCGCAAGACCAACCCGCCGGTGGCGCAGTGCTTTGCCGGCGAGGACGACCTGCAGGAGAAGATGGTCTCGGCCGGCTGGGCCTGGGCCTTGCCCGCCAACAGCAAGGACCGCTACGTCCCCGACGAGCGCGATGCCGCGCTGCGCAAGGTCGGCGTCCATGCCCACAAGTGCGTGCCGCCCGCGGAGTGGCGCGCCATGATCCGGAGAGAAGCCCTGCCCAAGGAACAGGGCGGGTAATCCGGTCCGGCGCTACTTCGCCAGCATCTCGCGGATCTTGAGGGCCAGCGCGTCGAGGGCGAAGGGCTTGGTCACCATCTCCATCCCGGCGTCGAGGAACGGCGCATGGCCGGTAGCGTGCTCGGCATAACCGGTGACGAACAGGATCTTGAGGTCGGGCCGGTGATTGCGGGCAATTTCGGCGATCTGGCGGCCGTTCAGTCCCGGCAGACCGACATCGGTGATGAGAAGGTCGATCGACGTATTGGACGTCAGGACGGGCAACGCGGCCTGGCCGTCGCCTGCCTCCAGGCATGAATAGCCCAGTTCGCGCAGCACGTCGGTGATGATCATGCGGACATGCGAATCGTCCTCGACGACCAGGACCGTCTCACCCGAGCCCTTGGCCGATTCCTGGTGGGGAGCGGACGCACGCGGCTGCACGTCGCCGGCGTGGCGCGGCAGATAGAGGCGGAAGAACGTGCCCTTGCCCACTTCGCTCTCGACACGGACATGGCCGCGCGACTGGCGGGCAAAGCCGTAGATCATCGACAGGCCGAGGCCGGTGCCCTGGCCGATCGGCTTGGTGGTGAAGAAGGGCTCGAACACCCTGGCAATGACGTCGGGCGGCATGCCGGCACCGGTGTCGCGCACGCCGATCACCGCATAGCTGCCAGGCTCGACCTCCTCCTGGCCGAAGCGCTGGCGTTGCTGCACCACCTCGTTGGTCGTCGTGATCACGAGAGTACCGCCGCCGGCCATGGCGTCGCGGGCATTGATGACCAGGTTGAGGATGGCGTTCTCGAGCTGGTGCGCATCGGTCAGTGCCGGCCATGCCTCGGGATCGAGCGCCAGTTCCAGCCGGACGTTCTCGCTGAGCGTCCGGCCCAGCAGTTCTTCCATGCCGCGCACCAGGCGGTTGATGTCGACGGCCTTGGGATCGAGCGGCTGGCGGCGTGCGAAGGCAAGCAGCCGGTGGGTCAGCGCCGCGGCACGATTGGCCGAGGCGATCGCGCCGTCCATGAAGCCCTGCAGGTCGTCGACGCGGCCCGCGCGGATGCGCCGCTTCAGGACCTCCATCGAGCCGATGATGGCGGTCAGGATGTTGTTGAAGTCGTGCGCGATGCCGCCGGTCAGCTGGCCGATCGCCTCCATCTTCTGGGAATGGTGCAGCGCTTCCTCGGCCTTCGCCAGGGCCTTCTCGGCCTCGCGCTCGGCGGTGACGTCGCGGCCGACGGCCTGCACCAGATCGTCGGCCGCGACGCCGCTCCACTCGACCCGGCGGCTGCTGCCGTCGTCCGTGCGCATGCCGACCTCGATCAGCCGCGGGGCGCCCTCGGCAAAGAGGATCTGCAACTCGGACTTGAAGTGCTCGCGCTCCTCCTCGACGACGAAATCCATGAGGCTGGCGCCGAGCAGCGACGCTTCCTGCCAGCCAAGCAGCCGGGTCCACGCCGGATTGACCGAATTCATCGTGCCGTCCGGACCGGCGACCACCATCACGTCGGCCGACAGGGTCCACATGCGGGTGCGATCGGCCGTACTCTGCGCAACCCGGCGCTCCAGGGTCCGGTTCAGCAGTCGAAGCGCGTCGACGGCCATGCGACGCTCGTTGACGTCGCGCAGGATCACGGTGACGAAGACTCGTTTGTCCGACTCCCAGCGCGAGGCCGAGGCTTCGAGATAGCTGGGCGTGCCGCTTCGCCTCTGGGCCACCAGCTCGACGGGACGCGCCAGCGGATGGCCGGACAGAACCGACTGGAAGACCTTGCTCCAGTCGCCGGGATCGCGCAGCAGCGAGCTCAGCTTGCGGCCGACCAGTTCCGTGGTCGCGTAGCCGAACTCCTGCGCGGCCGCGGGATTGGCGAGCTGGATCGTGCCGCCGCTATCGAGCGTCAGGATCGCGTCGGGCGCGCCGCCGACCACGGCGTCGTAGCGCGCGTTCTGGCGCTCGCGCAGCACCTTTTCGCGTCCCGCCGTGGCGGTTACGTCGGTGAACTGGACCAGACAGCGCCGCGCCGGGGGCTCGCCGAGCGGGCCGATCGAGAGATTATGGATCAGCCGCTGGCCACTGCGCGTCCGGAGGGGAAACGAGGAATGCAGCGCATGGGTGAGCAGGCTCGACACGCCGAGTTCGAGCGCGTGCGACACGGCGGAGAGAAAGCGCGCGGTGACACGCCCGGGAAACAGCGAATCGAGACGTTGGCCTACGGCCTCTTTTGCGGCGAGGCCGCTCGCCGCTGCCATCCAGACATTCCACGCCAGCACGCACCGGTCTTCGTCGAGCACCACCAGCCCGATATCGACGGCATCGAAAGTCTTCCCGATGAAGGGGTCGAAGGTCTTCTCGACGTGGGGAGCGTCAGGGGGCGGCATTCGAGGGCACGACCCCACCCGCCGTGCGGTCGATGAAACCGCGCAACATGACCTTCATCGCAGCCAGTGACGGCATGTCCATCAGCATGGCGATATAGCCACGGATCTCGCGGCTGCGCAGCGCGAAATCGATGTAGAGCAGCATCACGACTTTGCCCGCCTCGGGCGGCGGCGCGAGATCGAAAAACTTGGAGGCTTCGCCGCGCAGGATCTCCGGCAGCGACATCTTGAGGCTGCGCTGCAGCATGTTCGCCATGGTGGCCAGGCAGCCGTTCAGGATGACGTTGCCGATCTCGGCCAGGGCCTCGTGCTCGAGCTCGATGATCTCCTCGAGACTGAGTTCGGATCCCGCGACGGCGCGGACCAGTTCGAGGCTCTTGGTATCGGGGAAGATCAGCAGGGCGCGTCCGACGATGTCGCCTTCGAAAACCTGGTGGACGCCGACCAGCGTATCGGGGTTGCCCTCGCCCAGGGTCGCGATCGCCTTCTCGCGGCTGACGAGCGCAACTCTCGGTACCGACAGATGAACCTGTTCGCCCACCATCTCGCGCAGGCTGGCCGCCGCCCTGTTGACGCCGATGTTGACCAACTCGGTCAGGGCGTCGAGTTCGAACTCGTCGAGGATCTCGTTCACGACCTCGCGGCTTCCAGATGCATTATCGCGGTGTCGAGGAAGCACCGCAGGGCCGCCTCGGTGAGCGGCTTGGCGAGGAACGTGGCGCCCGCCTCCCCGACCCGCGTCACGATCTCGGTCTGGTGATTGGCCGAGATCACGGCGAGCGGCATGCCGGGCTTCAGGGCGCGCAGCTCCGCGACGAGTTCGAGGCCGTTGCGGCCCGGCATGTTGAAATCCACCACCGCGAGGTCGACGGTCGCCTCACGAACGCGGGCGACGGCCTCGTCGGCATTGGCCGCTTCCACCCGGGTCCAGCCGGGGTGAACGGTCCCCAGGATCTTGCCGACCGCCATGCGGGCAAGCTTGCTGTCGTCGACGATCAGAATTCGATAACTCATCGCGCTCGTTTCTCCCTCTGCGCTGAGCACTCAAGTTTGTCGAGGCTTCCGTCGAATGCAACGGCAACGCATTACTACTCCAGTAGTTCCCTGATATCGAGCACGATCAGGACTCGGCCGTCACCCATCAGGGTTGTACCGTCGATGCACGGGACACCCGTGAGGAGGCCTTCCGGCGCCGCCAGCATGACGTCGAGCCGTTCGCCCAGCCGGTCGACTTCCAGGCCGCCCAGCTGGCCCATGGCACTCACCACGACGATGGTCGCCTCCGCCCCGCCGGTCGCAGGCTCGACCCCGAGCGATTTGCCCAGATCGATGACGGGCAACGTGCGATCCCGCAGGACAAGGGCCCGCGCCGCGCCCACGGCAGCGATGGCGGCGCGCGGCACCCGCACCGTCTCGACGACCGCCTCCAGCGGCAGGCCGAACATCTGCCCGCCCGCCTCGACGATCATGACCCTCGTCATCATCACGGCGAACGGCAGGTTGAAACGGATCAGCGTGCCGAGCCCCGGCCGGCTGCTGACGAATACCCGGCCGCCCAGCCGTTCGACGGTCGTGCGCACGACATCCATGCCGACGCCGCGGCCCGAGAGGTCGCTCACGGAGGCCGCCGTCGAAAAGCCCGGCGCAAAGATGAGGTCGGTCGCCTCGGCCTCGCTCATCGCGGCGATGGCCGCCGCCGAAGCGACACCGCGCGCGGCCGCGACGGAGCGCACGCGAGCGAGGTCGATGCCGCGGCCGTCATCCTCGACCTCGATGACGATGTGCTCGCCCTGGCGCATCGCCCGCAGACGGATCGTAGCGATCGCCGGCTTGCCCAGGGCGGTGCGTTCCTCTGCCGTTTCCAGCCCATGGTCGAGGCTGTTGCGGATCACGTGGAGCAGCGGCTCGGAAATCGCCGCGACGATGGTCTTGTCGGCTTCGGTCGTCGCTCCCTCGATCATGAGCCGCGCCGGCTTGGCCAGCGCCCCGGCCATCTCGCGCACCAGTCGCGGGAAGCGCTGGAAAGCCGTCTGGAGCGGCAGCACGCGGAGCGCCACCACCGACTGTTGCAGGTCCGCGACCAGCCGTTCGAGCTGCAGATGCTGCGCCTTCAACTCGGCCGCCAGCCGCCGCGGATCGGTGTCGTCCCGGATCAGGCGCGCGCAATGGCCGAGCGCGTTCTTCGCCACGGTGAGCTCGCCCGCGAGCTTCACCAGCGCGTCGATCCGGTGCACGTCGACGCGGACCGAGGTTTCCGCCGGCGTCGCGCCGGGGCTTGCGGTCTGCGCCGGACCTGGTGGCGAAAGCTCCTCGACGAGGCGGGCCAACGTCTCCGCCAACGTCTCCGCCAGCGGCTCCGGCGGCGCCGTCGCCCCGGCCAGACGCTCGAAGTCGGCGGCCTCGGAAGACCTGTCGATGCCGCGCAACACGCTGGCCGCGACCCGCACGGCCGACGAGCGTCGGCCTCGCAGGCCCGCCGGTGCCGTGTTTCGGAGGAGCGTCACCTGTTCTTCCAGGACGGCAAGAGCGGCCGGCGGCGGCGCGCCCCTCTGCGGCTCGGCCCCGACTTCTTCCGTAGCCTCCGAAAATGACGCGGCGCCCACCGGCCGGGCCGCTTCGCTGACGAGACGGAATTGCCGGGCGATCTGGTCGGCACGGGCCTGGGCGTCGCCGGGGACTTCGCCCGTCGCCTGCATCTGGTCGAGCCAGGTGGTGACCTGGTCGAGACAGTCGAGGCAGAGATCGGTCACGGCGGCGGTCATCACGACGGCCCCCGACCGCACCGCCGACAGCACGTCTTCGCCGGCGTGAAGCGTCTGCGCCATCGCCTCGAAGTCGACGATGCCAGCGGCGCCCTTCAGCGTGTGAAACGCCCGGAAGGCGCTGTCGCGCCGCTCCTTGTCGCCGGGGTTCTCCTCGAGGGCCAGCAGGTCATCGCTGCCCTGGGCCACCAGCTCGCGGCCCTCGACCAGGAACTGCTCGATGAATTCGTTCATCGAGCGCCCCCGCACATCAGCATCACATGCTCGACGAGAAGGTCGGGCCGGACCGGCTTCACGAGATAGAAGTTGGCGCCGGCCGCACGCGCCGCCTCCCGGTCGTGGGCCGCCGCCTCGGTGCTGACGATGAGGGCCGGCAGCGAGCGTTCGGGGCCTTCGAGATCGCGCAACGCCGTGAGGAATGTGAGGCCGTCCATTTGCGGCATGTTCACGTCCACCACCGCCATGTCGAAGGGCTCGGCGAGAATCTTTTCCAGCGCCTCGACCCCATTCAGGGCCTCGACGACGGCGAAGCCGGCTTTCTCGAGCGCGTCGCGGTGGAAGCGGCGCACGAGCCCGGCATCGTCGACGATCAATATTCGTCGGGGCGATCGGCGCCTGGAAGCGTCATCCATGGGCTTTCCCCCGGGGTCGCTGATAGACGATGGCATCGGCGAAACGCCGCACCTCGAACAACGAGGACACACGGCTCATCGATTCGGTGTGGCCGAGGCAGATGAAACCACCCGGCGCGAGACTTTCATAGAGGTTCTCGGCGGCCATCCGGCGCGAGGCGTCGTCGAAATAGATCAGCACGTTGCGGCAGAAGATGACGTCGAAGGTGCCGTGCGCCCGCACCGACTCCTGATCGACGAGGTTGACCGGGCTGAACTGCACGGAGTCGCGCAGGTCGGCCACCAGACGCCAGTGGTCGGGACCCGCCGGCTCGAAATACTTCTCCACCAGCGCGGGCGAAAGCCGCATCAGCGCCCGCGCGCCGTAGAGGCCGGCGCGGGCTGCCTCGATACAGGCCGTGTCGACGTCCGAGCCGACGATCTCGATCTCGTGGGTGTCGACCTCGGGCCAGTTTTCGAGCAGCCACAGCGCCAGCGAGTACGGCTCCTCGCCGGTCGAGCACGGTACCGACCATAGGCGATAGGGCTGGCCCGCCGGCTTCGAGCGCATGCGATCGGCCAGCAGGTCGGTGGTCAGGCAGCGAAGCTGATGATCTTCGCGGTAGAAATAGGTTTCGTTGACGGTGAAGGCGTTGATGAACTGCTCGATCTCGCAGTCGCTATCGGTTCTCAGCCGGTGGAAGTACGCGGCGAAATCCGCGAGCCCGAGCGCGGCCATGCGTTCGGCGATGCGGCGGTGGGCGTAGTAGCGCTTGGTCTCGCCGAACACCATGCCGGTGCGCCGGTAGAGAAATTCGCTGACCTGGCGAAATTCCTCCTCGGAGACCGACGGAAACTCACTCACGGGAGCCGGCGCGCTGCGCTTCGATCCGCTCGCGCGCCACCGCGATGCTGAACCCGAGGAAGGGGTCGGCCGCGAAACGCTGCGCGCACCGCGCCAGGGCGTCCAGCAGATGGCGGTCGCCGATCTCGCAGGCGACTTCCAGCGCCGCGGCACAGACATTGAGTTCGGGTTCGCGCTCCAGCACGGCGGCGAGCAGACGGTTGGCTTCGCCCTCGGGCTGCTCCCGCAGCAGTTCGCAGCTCAGCAGGCGGACATCCGGATCGGGATCGCCCAGCAGCGCCGGCAGGAGCGGCGCAACCGCGACCGGCATGGCGCGAAGCGCGTCGAGCGCGCCGCTGCGCAGGCTCGCCTCGTTCGACCTGAGATGAGGCAGCAGTGCCGCCGCACTGTCGGGAGACGCGATGCGGGCCAGGCTGTTGAAGAGGGCGCTCCGGACACGCGGCTCGCGTTCACGCGGCAGCGCGGCGGCGAGTGCGGCAACGGCGTCCGGATGGGCGGCGGCGGCGCGCGCGGCGGACCAGCGCTCGTCGTCGCTGCCACCGGTCAGCGCCGCGGCATCGAAGGCCTGAGGTCGCGGCGGTGCCGCGACAGGCGTGGCGGCGGCGTTGGCGGGCGGCTTGCGAACCAGCGGCATGTCAGGGCGCCAGCCGGACGAGTCGCGGGCCGATCTCGGGCAGCGGCAGGACCCAGTCGGCGCCGCCTCGCCGCACCAGTTCTCCCGGCATGCCCCAGACCACGGCGGTGTCCTCGGATTCCGCGATGGTGCGACCACCCTGGCTGTGCAGTACCGTCATCGCCTGCGCCCCGTCCGATCCCATTCCCGTCATCAGCACACCGATCAACTGGGCCGCAGCCACATGGTCCATGGCGCTGACAACGAGTCGCTCGGCGCTAGGATGCCATGGATAGTCGGGATCGGCCGCCTGTGGCATCGCGATCAGCCCGGCCGGCCGCCGCGCCACGACGATGTCGGCGTCGCCCCGTCCGATATAGACGTGCCCCGGCCTCAACGGCACGGCGCGGCCAACCTCCGTCACGGTCACGGCGCACAGCCCGTCCAGCCGCCGCGCCAGCGCCCCGGTGAGGGCCGCCGGCATGTGCTGGGCCACGACGATCGGCCAGGGAAAGTCGGCGGGCAGCATGGTGAGCAACGCTTCCAGTGCAGGCGGTCCGCCGGTCGAGGTGCCGACCAGCACGAGACCGTTCCCCACCGCCGCAACCGGCTCCGGGCCGGCCGGTCGCGGCCGCCGCGGCGCGGCTGCGCGGGGGGCGCTGGAGCGGGTCGTGGGCGCCATCGCGGCGCCGCCGATACGGTGGCGGATGCGGTCGCGCAACCGGGCGCTCGACCTGATGCGCGCCTGCGAGGCGGCCCGCACTCGGCCGACCAGGTTGGCGCGCAATTCGTCGAGATGGAGCGAGATCGCACCCGCGGGCTTGGCGACGAAATCGACCGCCCCCAGGCGCAGCGCCTCCAGCGTCGCGTCGGCGCCCTCGGCGGTTAGCGACGACACCATCACGACCGGACGCGGCGCCTCGACCATGATGCGGTCGAGACAGGCAAGCCCGTCCATCTGCGGCATGTTGATGTCGAGCGTGACGACATGGGGATCGAACGCCGCGACGAGATCGAGGGCCTCGACGCCGTTGCGGGCAAACTGGACCTCGAACTCGGGATCGCTCGCGAAGATCTGCCCGAGCAGCCGGCGCATCAGCGCCGAGTCGTCGACGACGAGGACCCTGATCACGGACGCGCCTTGTCCGCCTTCGTCCCCAGCGCATCGAGCAGCCCGCGCTCGGCGCGCGTCAGCAGCTCCGCCGGATCGAGCACGAGAACGATACGCCCTGCCCCGTCGAGATTGACCACGCCCTGCACCAGGCGGACCTTCTCGCCGGTCAGGCTGGGCGCCGGCTCGATGTCGTCGGCGAAGCAGCGCATTACCTCGGAGACGGAATCGACGATCAGCCCGGCCCGATGCTGCGCGGTCCGCACCACCAGCAGACGGCGCGAGCGGCCGTCGGCCAGGGCCGGCAGGTCGAAGCGGCGGCGCTGGTCGACCACCGGCAGGACTTCGCCCCGCAGGTTGATCACGCCTTCGAGGAACTTCGGTGTCCTGGGCACGCGCGTGATCTGCTCGGGCACGCGGGCGACTTCGTTCACGGCCTCGATGGGCAGCGCGAACTGGTCGTCGCCGAGGCGAAACACGACGAACTGCCGTTCCTCGCCCCGGCCCTGCTGCGGCGCGTCGGCGCCGTCCGGCCCGACGTACCGCGCGTTGCCCAGTCGCTGCATGACCTCCTCCTTGAACAGGGTGCGCGGCTCCAGCAGCGACACCAGACGGCGCCCGCCCTCGCCGCGATAGATCGCCGTCACCCGCGCTTCGCCGCCGATGCGCGCCGCGAGAACCGGCGGCACCTCCTCGATCAGCTCGGCGTCGGCCGCGAACAGCGTGCGCATGTGATCGGCCATCAGGCCGACCAGCGCCGGACCGATGCGCGCGACGACGACCTTCTCTCGTCCCGTGGGCTCGGCGGTCTCGGCAAAGCCCAGCAACCCGCGCAGCGAAAGCAGCGGCAGCAGGGTATCGCGGAACGAGGCGACGCCCAGCACCGCGCCGTCGCTGGCCGGCAGCAGGGCGCGGCCGGCCGGGGCGTCGATGACTTCCTGCACCGACGCGAGATCCAGCGCGAACTCCTGCCCAGCCACCTCGAAGCTCAGCAACCGGCGGCGCTCGTCGTTGGCGCCCGGCGCGGTCTCGGTGCGGCCGGCGCCCGACCCGGCGCGGCTGTGATGGCGTGGCCGCTCCTCTGCCACAAAGGCAGCGGCGATCAGGGACGCGATGTCGACGATCTTGGCGACGCCACCCGTGTCGCCGACGGCAAAGGCGCCACGCAACCTTTCGCCGGGCTTCGCCGCGAGTTCGGCGGGACGCGTCTCGATCCGGGCGCTCTCGATCGTCACCAGCGCCTCGACCGCGTCCACCGCCAGCGCCACCGGGGCGGCGCCGTCGAGCACGAGGGCGCGCGCGGCCGGGGCTTCGGGCCGGCCCAGCAGGCCGCGCAATCCCGCCACCGGCAGCACCGCGCCGCGCAGGTTGGCGAGGCCCAGCAAACCCTTCGGCGCATGCGGCACGCGTGCCAGCACGGGCATGCGGATGACCTCGGCCACCTCATCCGCCGGCAGGGCGTAGAGCCGGTCCTCGACCCGGAACGTCAGGAAACGCCGCGTTGCTGCTTCGGAACCTTGTGGGGCGACCTGCGGGGAGACGTTCGGCGGGACCGGTGCGGCCACCGCCACGTCAGCTCCTGTCCCGGCGCAGCTCGTCGGCGAGAGAGGCGATTTCCTCAATCGCGGCGGCGAGGTCCTCGGCGCCGCGCGCCTGCTCAGCCGATGCCTGCGCGGCCTGGCGCGATGCCGCGCTCGCCTGTTCGGCGGCGGATGAGATCTGACGCGCACCGGCGGCCGTCTCGACCGTGGACGACAGGATCTGGTCGGCGCTGTGCAGTATCTCGCGCGTGGCGTCGCCGAGCGAAGAAGCTTCCTCCGTCACCTTGGCGAACACCGCCTTGAGCGACCGGTTGGCCTGCACTTCAATGTCGACCGCGGCGACGATCTGCTCGAGGTCGCGTCGCACCGAGGCGATCTGCTCGAGGATGCCGCCCACCGTGTCCTTGATGCTGTCGGCGCTCTCAGCGGCTTCGCGGGCAAGCCCTCGAATGTCGTTGGATACCGTGGCAAAGCCCCGTCCGGCCGCGCCGGCTCGCGCCGCCTCGATCGATCCGCTGACCGCCAGCATGGTGGTCTGCACGACGATCAGCGAGATGCCGTTGACGATCTTCTCGATGCGCCGGCCGACCGTTTCGAGCCGTGCGATCGTTCCCAGGACCGCGCGCGTGTCGTCGAGCCCGCCGGCCACGCCGGCCAGCAGGCTCGCGACCGCGGAGGCGCTGTCGCCGAGCATCGTCCGCAGCGTCGTGAGCCGTTCCTCGGCGCGCATGGCGTTGGTCTGCGAGGCCCGGGCGCTGTTCTCGATCTGCGCCAGCGCCGCCGAAGTCTGCTGCGTCGCCGCCGACTGCTGCTGGGCGCCGCGACTGATCTGCGACACCGCGCCATTGATCTGCTGCGCCGTGCCGGAAAGCTCCTGCAGCGTCGCCGACAGTTCCTCGGCGGTGGAGCCGACCTGCTCGGCGGCGGCCAGCGTTTCGTCGCCGGCCCGGATCTTCTCCGAGATCAGCGCCAGCGCCTGGGCGGCAAGCTGCCCCTGGTCGAGGGCCTTTGCCTTCTCCTGAACGGCTTGCTGCGACTGGCCCGCCGCGCCGGTCTGCCCCTCTGCCGCGTCGGCAACCAGCGCCGCACCCTTCTGCGCTTCGCCGGCAGCGCGTTCGGCTTCGAGCACGCTGGTCAGCGTATCCTCGCTGCCGAGCGAGATTGCCTTCAGATCCTGACGCAGCGCGGCAAGACCGGCGACCACGGCGCCACCGGCTTTGGCATCCCTGACGGCGGCCTCGGCGGCCTTCTGCAGGGCGGCGGCGACGGCGCGCACATCCGCCTGGATCTCGTCGGCGAGCTTCTGCACGTCCTGCGCGCTCTTCTCCGAGGTCTCGGCCAGCGCCCGAACCTCGTCGGCAACCACGGCAAAGCCGCGACCCTGGTCGCCGGCCCGGGCGGCCTCGATGGCGGCGTTGAGCGCCACCAGGTTGGTCTGATCGGAGATCCGGCTGACCGACCGGGTGATCGCCGCAATCTCGCCCGCGCGACGCTCCAGCTCGCTGACCAGCGCCACCGATTCGCCCTGTCGCTGGCCGTTACGCTCGATGGCGCGGGCCGACGTGGTGATCTGGCCGGCGGCTTCCGCCAGCGTGAGTTCGGCGGCCTCGGTGCGTCGCCGCGTCATGTCGGCCTGGCTGCGCGCCGAGACGAGAGCGGCGACGACACGCTTGATCGAAGTCGCCTGCTCCTGCGACGCGCCCGCCGCTTCGGCCGCACCGCTGGCGATCTGGTCCATCGAGCGGCGCAGCTCTTCAGCCGCGGCCGAGGCTTCGGTGAGACCGCTCGCCAGTTGCTCGGTTGCCGCCGCCAGTCGCTCCGCCACCTTGCCGCGTGTGGCGGATGCGACAACCGCCGCGCCCGCGACTTTTGCAGCGGACCGACCGCCGGCTTTCGCAACGGCCGTGCCCGCCGGCGCTGCCGCCGTATCGCTCGCGACGCCGCGGCGACGGGAGGTGAGCTTGGTCTTCTTGACGAGAGCCATCGAGATCCCTGCGAGTGGATTGAGCGTTCACCCTAATTCAATCCGTGCGGTCCTCCAAGGTGACGACACCGTACACAACGATTGGGGCAGGTCGCATTCCACGGGTCAGTGCCTCACTCCCCTTGCCGCAGAGCCCGCATCGGCGAGATCCTGTCGCTGATCGGCGGCTACTAGCCCGGCGGTGATGCTGGCGCATCGACCTCCAGAAATGTTCATGGTTGAGGAAGGCCCGCGGGTTCGGCCGCTCGCGGGCGAGCGCGGGCGATCGCCCGGCCGCTGACATCACCACACGCCAGCCCTCGAAACGTGGCGGGCTGTAACTCGCGTTTGCTCATGAGGATCTCCATCTCCTGCGGAGCCACCCACCCTCACGAACCGGACTTTGAGATTGCAGGCGGTTTCTCGACGAAAACGACATCCTCTGCCGGCCCTGCCACGCGGAGGGTCGACCGGAGCAGCCGGCCGTCCGGCGCTGAGCTACTGCGCCGCTGCCGTAGAATCTTCCGAGTGGGTCGTGGCATCGGCGGCCTGCGCGTCAACCTGACCCGTTCATGATGGGGGTCAGGGGCTTTCTCTTTCGTTGCGCGCCACCGCGAAGCGAAGTAATTGCCCCCACAGAGCTGGATGGGTGGCCGAGCGGTTTAAGGCACCGGTCTTGAAAACCGGCGTGGGTTCACGCCCACCGTGGGTTCGAATCCCACCCCCTCCGCCATCGAATGCCCATAAGTGACTGATTTAGTCTCTTATGCTTCGATGGAAATTGTTCCGAGGCCTGTCCTCAATAAGGGATTCCCCTGGGGCGCCGGATGGATTGCGGAGCAGGATGACTATGGGCGCGCCCTTTCTCTCCTCGCTTCTGACATTCGAATGCCGTTGCCCCGTCACCCATCCAGGCGGGTGAAGGCCCGCCCCGTCGGGATAACGCTCCTTTGGACTTGGGCTCGCGGGAAGATGGTCAAGTTGCCGCCGTTGACGCTTTTCCAGTCGATAACATGGCGTCCGCCGCCGTCGCGCGGCGTCACGTCGATCGTCTCGCCGGCAATCTGGCCCTGGACGAAGCGCCAGGCGACCTGCCCCGCGACCTGCGTGGCGATGATCAGCTCGGCCGTCTGTTGTTCTTCCACCGACATCACGATGAACAGCGACGGGTTTCGCTCGGCGCCCGTATAGCTGAACGAACCGACCTTCATGTTGTCGCGCGATCCTGAGGGGGGACGGTGCGCGATGAGTCCTGGCGGCAGGGGAAGCCCGTTCTGCTGGGCGAAGGCGTAAGTGTTGGAGAGTTCGATGATCCTCGACGGATCGCCGGCCCAACCGCCCGTCGCGCCGCGCCGGCCGCCGGCCCTGCCGGCCAGCCGGAAAGGCCCGGCATAGGTATCGCGATCCCACAGGACCTGGCGGCCGCTGGTGGCGATCAGCAGGTCGCGCCGCAGGCGCGTCGCCATGCCCTGGAATTCCACCGACGCGCCGTCGAGCTGGCGCAGCAGCGCGGCGGCGAAGGGACTGTTGTCGCCCGGCGGTCCGTCGAGCGCTACGCGCCCCGGTGCCGTCGAGAACAGCATCAGCATGTTGGGCGGAGGGGGCCGTCCGGTGCTGCTGCCGCCGGCGGCGCCCTCGGCATTGCCCTTGGCAGAGTCCATGGCCTCGCGCTGGCGCCAGCCATCCGCCGGGTTGTTGCGGCAATTGTCGAGCGCGATCAGGCTGTGCCGCGCGCCGCCGATGCCGTCGCGCACGATGCCTCCGGGGACGAGCGTGCCGACTGCGTTCGGGCTGCTGAGGTCGGCGTCGACCGGCACGAGGTAAGTATCGCGGCCCCACTGTGCGCCATGGCCGGCGAAATAGAAGGCGGCGAACTCCGCTCCTCTCACGGCCTGGAGGAACTTGTCGACGCCGCGCTTCATGTCGGCCTGGCCGACATCCATCAGCAGCTCCGTCTTCAGACCCAACCCCTCGAAGCGGCGCGCGATGTCCGGCGCGTCGCGCTTCACGTTCGGCAACGACGCTTCCCATTGATACTTGGAATTGCCGATCACCAGCGCCACGCCGGAGGTCTGCGCGCTGGCGTGGATGGCGGGGAAGGCCAGCAGCGAGCCGGCACCTGCGATCGCCGCCCGCCGTCCGATGATCGGGGCGAGCGCGCTGCGCGTCTTCGAACCGGTCATGTCAGCGGGCCTCGATTTCGATGTTGGCGATGCTCTGGCGGCCGCCCGAATCGCTTACCGACACCTGGATCGCATGCGTGCCCGGCGCCACCATCGCATCGGGGATGACGATGCCGCTTGGCGTGATATAGGCGCGGACCCGCTGGGTGATGTTGACGTTGTTGCCGCGCAGGACGAGGAGTTGCGCCGTGGCGGGATTGATCTTCTCGCCACCGCGGGCCGCGAACTCGATCTGCAACGCGAAGGGACTGTTGGGTGCGACGGGGCCGGCCGGCGACACCTGGCGTATGGCGGGACCGCGGGTGATGGCCCGGCCCGCCTTGCTGGTGGGAGAGAGCGGAAGCGCTGCTTCCTGCGGGGTGACCAGCCAGTTGCCGCTTTGAGCCTGAGCTTGAGTCCGGGCCCCGACAATCGGCAGGATCGCCACCCCGCCGAGGAGAATTCGCCGCGTGATACGGTTCATTATCGTTTCCCCCAAGTCCATAAGTTCCCGTACCGACCTCATTCTCGGTCGAACGGACTGTCAAGGAAAGATTTTGCAGCGAGGCCGCAACGGCATACCCAAAGTTTTCGTGAGCAAGAGCTTCACCATCGGCTATATCAGGCGCCGTGAAACGTCCGTTCTGTCTTGAAGACGTGAAGCGCGGCGCCCTGGTGTGCCGGACCTGTTCGCGCGACATCGCCGTGCCCAAACCGCTGATGGAAGCCAACGAGCGCCTGGCCGCGCG
>Ga0209702_10001219_pt1 | contig 50345 bp, 64 predicted proteins | sample FRY01_FD_187210 | JGI IMG/M metagenome (GOLD analysis project Ga0209702, IMG submission 187210) | Freshwater microbial communities from Lake Fryxell liftoff mats and glacier meltwater in Antarctica - FRY-01 (SPAdes) (version 2) | ecosystem: Environmental > Aquatic > Freshwater > Ice > Glacier... | reverse complement strand
TCCTGAGCCAGGATCAAACTCTCCGTAGTATTTCCTAGTTCTTTTTCCTTATCAACTTAGTTAGGACCTTTTTTATTTTTTTAAGTTACTAAGCTGTCTTGGTTTTAAGTATTGGAGAAACTCCACAATTCTTACATTACTGGTGATGGTATTGTTTTGTCAAGTGTTAAAATTTTCTTTCCTATTTTTTAATTAGCTATGTATGAAATGGTTGACACTTTGTTAGTCTTTGATTAAAATATTTCACAGTTGAGAATCTAAATAAATGTCACCTTAAGAACTTAAAACCAATATCAAAGAGAAAACCCCCTTATGGGAGAATACATCCAATCTCGACGACTATATTTCAAGAAGTTGTCTAATACTTGTACTGAAATTAGTGTAACTATCAAAGAAAAAAAAATTTTAACAAATACAAACGATTTTATATTACTTATATTTAGTTTTGATATGGTTGTTGACGAAAATACAAATAATACAAATAGCCAAGAAATACAATCTGCAACAGAAGATGACGATTCACTTTACACAATTGCTGGTAAATTAGTAGTTACAGCTTCTAACGTTGCTGAAGTTGTAGCATTATGAACAGGCTTACCTGCAACTAACTTAACACGTGATCAAGCAGAACGTTTCCTTCATCTAGAACAAGATCTAGGTAATCATATTATTGGTCAAGAACGTGCTCTAGCGGTAGTTGCAAAATCTTTACGACGTTATGCTGCAGGCTTACGAAATCCAAAAAGACCTATTGGAAGTTTTTTTCTTTGTGGTCCTACAGGTGTAGGAAAAACAGAGTTAACTAAGCAATTAGCTGAGAATTTATTTGGTTCTCAAAAGGCGTTAATCCGTTTAGATATGTCTGAGTATATGGAAAAACACACAGTTGCACGTCTAATAGGATCTCCTCCAGGTTATGTGGGATTTGAAGAAGGCGGACAATTAACTGACGCGGTTCGAAGTCGACCTTATTGCATTGTACTTTTTGATGAAATTGAAAAAGCTCATCCAGATGTTTATAATGTATTATTACAAATCTTAGATGATGGTATTTTGTCAAATTCGTCCGGAAGAGTGGTATCGTTCCAAAATACACTTATTATGCTTACGTCAAATTTAGGATCTCAAACGATCTTAGAGTTCTGTGCACAAAAGCCAACTCGAACACTTGGTTCGAAATTCAGACCTGAATTTTTAAACCGTTTAGATGATGTGGTAATTCTCCATCCCTTATCACGGGATCATATCAGTTCAATCGCATTTTTATTACTTGATGAAGTAGATGAACGACTTGCTCGTAAAGGTTTCCATCTTTTAGTTACAAGTCGATTACTAACTACCATTCGTCAAGAAGGTTTTAATTCCATGTATGGTGCGAGAACCTTACGTCGTGCAATAAGCAAATGAGTTGAGGATCCTATTGCCAAAAAACTTTTACGTGTTGAAGATGAAATTGAATTTGGAAGCAGTCTCCTTGTAGATGTTGAAGGTAATGATCCTGGTATCCCACAAGTTTTGGTTTTACCACCAGGCTTACGTGAAGAAATTCAAACCCGGAATAAAGGGACAATGGTGGCACCAACACAGACTTTAACAACAGCTATAGATAATTAACTGTCTTTTTTCTTGGTTTTCCCTGGGGTACTATTCCTCCTTAGAATGATTGCTATGATTAAACCTCGTTTTGCCCTTTCTATTTTGCTTACTCTTTTACCGGCACTACCTTCTATTGCAATTGAATTAGATGAAGCAACACGTACTGTTCGCTCAGATGTAAAAGGTACACAAGTAACATTAACACCAGAACAAGTGAAAAGAGGAAAACGTCTTTTTAACTCCTCTTGTGGTATATGTCACGTTGGCGGATTAACAAAAACAAATCCAAACGTTGGTTTAGACCCAGAAGCTCTTAGTCTTGCAACACCTCCACGTGATAGTGTTGAATCACTAGTGAATTACATGAAAAATCCTACGACTTACGATGGTCTAGAATCAATTGCAGAGATTCATCCAAGTATTAAGAGTGCAGATATTTACCCAAAAATGCGATCACTTAGTGAAGAAGACCTTGAAGCTATTGCTGGGCACATCTTAATCCAACCCAAAATCGTTTCGGAAAAATGGGGGGGGGGTAAAATTTATTATTAATGTTTTCTGTTAATTTTTCAGGAGAGACCATGAAACCATATACTTTAAGAATCCTTTCTCTTAGCCTTTGTCTTCCTTTCTTAGTATCAACTGTTTTAGTTGCTGCGGACATTGAAAACGGAGAACGTATCTTTAGCGCAAACTGTTCAGCGTGTCATGCTGGCGGTAACAATGTAATTATTCCAGAAAAAACTTTAAAGAAAGATGCCTTAGAAGCTAATGGAATGAACAGTGTAGATAAAATTACTTACCAAGTAACAAATGGTAAAAATGCAATGCCTGCCTTTGGTGGTCGTTTAGACGATAGCGATATCGAAGATGTTGCTAACTACGTATTATCACAATCAGAAAAAGGTTGGGATTAAGTTAAATTAACTTACCACAAATTTAATATAAACAATTGAATACGAAAACTCCTTCCCCTCCTGGGATCGTGAGGGAGCATTTCATTCTCTGTGAAATTCTAATCTAGATTTTCACATTTTTCACCATTTTCTTTTGATTTCATCCACAAACGAACATGAGTACAACTCGAAAGTCCACAATCGTGGATTTCAATCCCGTAGAAACAAGCTTTGAGAAGTGGGCCAAACCTGGTCAATTCTCTCGAACGCTAGCAAAAGGTCCAAAAACAACAACTTGGATTTGGAACCTTCACGCTGACGCTCATGACTTTGATATCCAAACAAATTCACTACAAGAAGTATCAAGAAAAATCTTTAGTGCTCACTTTGGACAACTAGCTGTAATATTCCTTTGGTTAAGTGGTATGCACTTCCATGGTGCATATTTTTCTAACTATTCAGCATGGTTAACTAATCCAACATCAACAAAACCTAGTGCTCAAATCGTATGGCCTATCGTAGGACAAGAAGTACTAAATGCAGATGTTGGTGGAAATTTCCAAGGTATTCAAATTACTTCTGGCTTTTTCCAATTATGGCGTGCTGAAGGTATCACTAGTGAAGTTGAACTTTATTGGATAGCTGTTGGTGGTTTAGTTGCATCGTTTTTAATGCTATTTGCAGGTTGGTTCCATTATCATAAAGCTGCACCCAAGCTTGAATGGTTCCAAAATGTTGAATCTATGTTAAACCATCACTTAGCTGGTTTATTAGGTTTAGGTTCATTGTCTTGGGCAGGACATCAAATCCATGTGGCTTTACCTATCAATAAATTACTTGATCTAGGTGTAAGTCCGGAAGAAATTCCTTTACCTTATGAGTTCATTTTAAACCGCGATTTAATTGCTCAATTATATCCAAGTTTTAACAAGGGTTTAACACCATTCTTTACTTTAAATTGGGGTGAATACTCTGATTTTCTAACATTTAAAGGTGGACTAAATCCTGTAACAGGCGGATTATGGTTAACAGATACTGCGCATCATCACTTAGCTATTGCTGTGTTGTTCATCGTTGCTGGACACATGTATAAAACTAACTGGTTCTTAGGGCATAGTATAAAAACTATTCTTGAAGCGCATAAAGGTCCTTTTACTGGTGAAGGCCACAAAGGTTTATATGAAGTTTTAACAACATCTTGGCATGCACAATTAGCTATTAACTTAGCATTATTTGGTTCGTTAAGTATTATTGTTGCTCATCATATGTATGCGATGCCACCGTATCCTTACATTGCAATTGACTACCCAACACAATTATCATTATTTACACACCATGTGTGGATTGGTGGATTCTGTATTGTTGGTGGTGCTGCTCATGGTGCAATCTTCTTTGTAAGAGATTACAACGCAGCAAATAATTACAATAACCTTATAGATCGTGTAATTCGTCATAGAGACGCTATTATTTCGCATCTTAACTGGGTATGTATTTTCCTAGGATGTCATTCCTTTGGACTGTATGTACACAACGACACAATGCGTGCGTTAGGTAGATCACAAGATCTATTTTCAGATAGTGCAATCGCATTAAAACCTATCTTTGCTCAATTTATTCAAAATTTACACACGTTAGCACCAGGTAGTACTGCTCCTAATGCTTTAACAACTGTAAGTTATGCATTTGGTGGAGATGTTATTAGTGTTGGATCAAAAATCGCTATGATGCCTATTAGTTTAGGAACAGCTGATTTCTTAGTTCATCACATTCATGCATTTACAATTCATGTTACTGTTTTAATTTTATTGAAAGGTGTTCTTTACTCAAGAAACTCTCGTTTAATTCCAGATAAAGCGAATCTAGGATTTAGATTCCCTTGTGATGGACCAGGACGTGGCGGTACTTGTCAAGTTTCTGCATGGGACCATGTATTCCTTGGATTATTCTGGATGTATAACTCGATCTCGATCGTTATTTTCCACTTTAGTTGGAAAATGCAATCAGATGTTTGGGGTACAGTATCACCTACAGGAGCGGTATCACATATTACAGGTGGTAATTTTGCGCAAGGTGCCATTACAATTAATGGTTGGCTAAGAGATTTCTTATGGTCACAAGCAGCACAAGTGGTACAATCTTATGGATCATCACTTTCTGCATATGGTTTAATATTCTTAGGTGCTCACTTCATTTGGGCATTCAGTTTAATGTTCCTATTTAGTGGACGTGGATACTGGCAAGAGCTTATTGAATCAATTGTTTGGGCTCATAATAAATTAAAAGTTGCACCATCAATTCAACCACGTGCCTTAAGTATTACTCAAGGTCGTGCTGTAGGAGTTGCGCATTATTTATTAGGTGGTATTGGTACAACTTGGGCATTCTTCCTAGCAAGAATCATTTCTGTAGGCTAACCTAGAAAAGGAGAAAAAAATACATGGTATATAAATTTCCAAAGTTTAGTAAAGCACTAGCTGAAGATCCCTCAACACGACGTATTTGGTATGGTATTGCTACAGCCCATGACTTTGAAAGTCATGATGCTATGACAGAGTCAAAACTATATCAAAAAATATTTGCATCACATTTCGGTCATATTGCCATCATTTTCTTATGGACAGCAGGGAATTTATTCCACGTTGCTTGGCAAGGTAACTTTGAAGCATGGATTCTTAATCCACTTAAAGTTAGACCAATTGCGCATGCAATTTGGGATCCTCATTTTGGACAAGCTGCTTACAAAGCTTTCTTAAAAACTTCAAGCCCTGCTAACTTAGCATTATCAGGTGTTTATGAATGGTGGTACACTATTGGTATGAGAACTAACAATGACCTTTATCAAGGATCATTCTTTTTAATCTTATTATCAAGTTTATTACTATTTGCTGGTTGGTTACATCTACAACCTTCTTTTAGACCAAGCTTAGATTGGTTTAAAGCAAATGAGTACAGATTAAATCACCATTTATCTGGATTATTTGGTATTAGTTCATTAGCTTGGACTGGCCACTTAGTTCATGTAGCAATTCCTGAATCAAGAGGCATACATGTCGGTTGGGATAATTTCTTAACAGTTTTACCACACCCAGAAGGTTTAACACCTTTCTTTTCTGGTAACTGGAAAGCATACGCTCAAAGTCCAGATACTGTTTCGCATATCTTTGGTTCTGGTGAAGGTTCTGGTACAGCAATTTTGACATTCCTTGGTGGTTTCCATCCTCAAACGAAATCATTATGGTTAACTGATATGGCTCATCACCATTTAGCAATTGCTGTTCTATTTATCGTTGCAGGACATATGTATAGAACTAACTGGTTAATAGGCCATCAAATGAAATTAATTTTAGAGGCTCACCGTCCCCCTGGAGGTAGACTTGGAATTGGTCACATTGGGCTTTATGAAACTATTACAAACTCTTTACATTTTCAATTAGGTTTAGCACTTGCGGCATTAGGTGTAGCAACATCTTTAACTGCACAACACATGTATGCTTTACCTCCTTATGCATTCTTAGCATCTAATTTCCCAACTCAAGCTGCTTTGTATACACATCATCAATATATTGCAGGTTTCCTTATGGTTGGTGCTTTTGCACATGGTGCAATCTTCTTTGTAAGAGATTACGATCCAGCAGTAAACACTAGAAATGGTGAAAAAAATGTACTTGCTCGAATGTTAGAGCACAAAGAAGCTATTATTTCTCACTTAAGTTGGGTAAGTTTATTCTTAGGTTTCCACACTTTAGGAATTTACGTACACAATGACGTAGTAGTAGCTTTTGGTCAACCAGAAAAACAAATTCTTGTTGAACCTTTATTTGCGGAATGGATTCAAGCGGCATCAGGAAAAACATTATATAACTTTGATTTATTATTAGCTTCAAGTACTAGTCCAGCTAGTGTAGCTAGTAGTCAACTTTGGTTACCAGGTTGGTTAAGTGCAATTAATGATGGTAAAAATTCATTATTCTTACCAATTGGTCCTGGAGATTTCTTAGTTCACCATGCTATTGCTTTAGGTCTTCATACAACAACATTAATTCTTGTAAAAGGTGCATTAGATGCACGTGGATCAAAATTAATGCCAGATAAAAAAGATTTTGGTTATAGTTTCCCTTGTGATGGACCAGGACGTGGTGGTACTTGTGATATTTCTGCTTGGGATGCTTTCTATCTTGCTATGTTCTGGATGTTAAACACAATTGGGTGGGTTACATTCTACTGGCATTGGAAACATTTAACTTTATGGCAAGGTAATCAGATTCAATTTAATGAATCTTCAAACTATATCATGGGTTGGTTAAGAGATTACTTATGGCTTAACTCATCTCCATTGATTAATGGTTACAATCCATTTGGTATGAACTCTCTTTCAGTATGGGCTTGGATGTTCTTGTTTGGCCATTTAGTATGGGCAACAGGTTTCATGTTCCTAATTTCTTGGAGAGGTTATTGGCAGGAATTGATTGAAACTATCGTTTGGGCTCATGAACGTACACCGTTAGCAAACCTTGTACGTTGGAAAGACAAACCGGTAGCATTATCGATTGTTCAAGCTAGACTTGTTGGCTTAGCTCATTTCACAGTTGGTTATGTACTAACATATGCGGCCTTTGTTATTGCTTCAACAATAGGTAAATTAGGTTATTAAGTTAAATCAGGGAACTTTAAAAGTTCCCTGATTTAATTTTTAAATATTTACAATTTAAACTAAGGTTATATTCATATGGCTAAAGCAAGTGTCATTAAAAGACAACTTCGACGTGAAAATTTAGTACGTCGTTATTCTGAGCTTAGACAACGATTAAAAAACGAATTAAAAGAAGAAAGCTCTTTTAGAGCAAAGATGGAATTACATATAAAATTACAGAAATTACCTAAAGATAGTTCTAAAGTACGTTTAAAAAATCGTTGTTGGAAAACTGGTCGAGGAAAATCTGTCTTTCGTGATTTTGGTCTTTGTAGAAATGTTTTTCGTGAAATGGCAAATCAGGGTCTTTTACCTGGTGTAGTTAAATCTAGCTGGTAAAAAATAAAAACACAGCACTCCTGCAGGGAAATCATTTAATCCCTGGGAGGCTGATGTAATATTGGACTTAAGCTTGGCCTCGTCTGTATTGAAAATAAGCAGACACAAAAAGACCAATTAAGGTAACAACAATCAATCCTAAAACAATTCCAAATAATAGAGGTTCAATCATAATATAGCTTTGTGCATATTTTCAAGAATTCTTTACAACCTTTGGTTTAAAGTTATCTAAATCCTACTGCTGCTTGCCATACAAATGCTAATAGTAAAAATAAAACTGGAATTACCGGTAAAATATCAACTATAGGGCTAAAAATGGCAAATACATCTGGTAGTTTCGCAAGAATAATTTCGGGCATGGCGAAGAACCTTGTTATTCGACTACAAAGGATTTTGTTTCAACGAATAAAATTTTTAGTATTAATTTTTTAGAGATTTTTCTAAAAATTAAATTTATTAATTAAACCTAGAAAAAGGTTTTTATTTTTTTAATCTAATTTTACGTAAGGTTTATACTCTTTTGATAAATATTCTGCTTTTTTAACCATATCTACTTATATGATTAGCACTACAACATTAGTTATTATACACTACTTTCGAGGACTTAGGAGGAATATCTATGGTTAGTCTTGTCCAATCACTTACTTTATTATTTGTAATTTGTTCTCTTCTTGCGATTATTTTAATTCCAATTCTGCTTGCTACAAGTGATGAATCAGGAAACACAAAAGGAGCAATTTCAGGCTTAGCTACATTTTGGGGAAGTTTACTTATAGCAACAAGTATTGCAAATTCTTTTTTATAAATTAAAGCTAGTGAAGGGAATTGAACCCCCAACCTACTGATTACAAATCAGTTGCTCTACCAGTTGAGCTACACCAGCAAATATCACCTTTACATGATAATAATTATATAGAGGTGGTATAATAATACAAGTATTTCAATTTTTATTTGTTAATCTGCGGATGGAGAGACTCGAACTCTCATGGAATGACCCACTGGATTCTAAGTCCAGCGCGGCTACCAATTTCGCCACATCCGCTTAATATAAATTGAAGTTGAACCTTTGTCTACCACTTTACTTAATAAATTTTAAGTAGTTCCTTAAAATTATGTTAGAAATCTTTAAATTTAGCTAGCTAAAAATTTATATTGGATTTTATAGCATGTAGTTTAAAAAATTAATATATAAAATTTTTCTTATTTCAGTAGTAAATTAACATATAATTAAACATAACAAAAAAAAAAGAAAGGCTTCTAAAGATATGTCTCATTCAATTACTCTTTTTAATAAGTTAAACTTAACTAACAAGCTTCTTATTTTAGTAAATTACTCAAATCAAATTAGTACCAAAATTCGTATTAGAAAATCTGAAATTTTAACAAAGACGAATAATAATTCAGGATATAAGTTAAGTAAAACTAATACTTTAACTTTTATGGAAAATCATCTTGGACTTTCTAAAAGCAAGGAAAAAAGACAATTATTAAACCAATTTCTTCAAGAAATAAAGCAGGTTGATATTAAATCGAAGATAAATATTAAAGAGTTACAAAAATCTGAGAGTATTAATCAATCACGAATATTAATAACAAAGTTAACACAAGTGAGTATTTAATTGAGTTTTTTCTTTCAGAATCAAAGATTTATTTTTTGATTCTAAGAAAAACAAGCAATTATTTAAAAAAATAATAATAATGGATTATGGGTTTTGTTAAAACCTAAAAGTAGCGTCTTTAGTTCAGTTGGTAGAACGTAGGTCTCCAAAACCTAATGTCGAGGGTTCAAGTCCTTCAAGGCGTGCGTCATATTTTAGTATTTTAAAGATTTAGTAAGTAAGAAAACTATTTACAGTCCAAATATTATTTGCTATTATCCAAGTAAAGAACTAGTTTTTTAATTTAGTAACGAAATTGAAAAACACGAATTTTAGAACGAACTATTAAAACTTGCATAAAAAATGCCAAAAAAAATTGTAGCAGTTATTAAACTTGCATTAAAAGCTGGTAAGGCAACCCCGGCACCTCCTGTAGGACCTGCTTTAGGGCAACATGGTGTTAATATCGCATTATTTTGTAAAGATTATAATGCACGTACAGCAGATAAAGGCGATTTAATTATTCCTGTAGAAATATCTGTATTTGAGGACAGAAGCTTTTCATTTATTTTGAAAACACCTCCTGCATCTGTTCTATTAAAAGTTAATTTACAAATAAAAAAAGGATCTGCTAAACCTAATAAAGTTAAAGTTGGTTCTATCAGTCGCCAAGGTTTAGAAGAAATTGCTCGTATAAAATTACCAGATTTAAATACAGATAATATTGCTGCAGCAATACGAATAATAGAAGGGACAGCTAAGAATATGGGTATTACAATCCAGGATTCTTAAGGAGAAAAATTATATGCAACGCACATCAAAAAGATTTAAAGAAGTTAAAAGTTTAGTGGAACCTAAACAATACACATTAGAAGAAGCGATTAATTTATTAAAACAAACTGCTACGGCAAAGTTTGTTGAATCAAGTGAAGTACATTTTTGTTTAAATTTGAATCCCAAGTATGCTGATCAACAACTGCGTGCTACTGTCGCTCTGCCTCATGGAACAGGTCGTAATATACGAGTTGTTGCTATTACGAGTTCAGATAGCTCATTAAAGGCAAATGATGTTGGTGCTGAACGAATTGGTTCAGAAGATTTAATTGAGGCAATTAATGCAGGATACACTGATTTTGATGTCTTAATTGCTGAACCTGATATGATGCCTAAAATTGCAAAGTTAGGGCGTGTTTTAGGGCCTAAAGGTTTAATGCCATCACCCAAAGCCGGTACTGTAACTAAAGATATTGCTGGTGCAATTCAAGAATTTAAAAGAGGAAAACTAGAATATCGTGTTGATAAAACAGGTATTGTTCATATTAACTTTGGTAAAGTTGATTTCCCAGTCACTCAGTTACAAGAAAACTTTTCAACCGTTTTTAAATCTATAATGCAGAATAAGCCTACAGGTGTAAAAGGAAAATACCTAAAAAAACTTTATATTTGTAGTACAATGGGGCCATCAATTGAATTAGATTATTCAGTATTATAAAAAATTCAATCTTTAGTTAACGCTTATTTCATTCAAAAGTATAAATAAAAAAAATATATGTCTGCAAAAACTGAACAAATTTTAGAAGATTTAAAAAGTCTTACACTTATTGAAGTATCTGATTTAGTTGAAAAGTTAGAAGAAACTTTTGGTATTGATGCTTCAGCAGTTTCAGCTGGTGTTGTTATGGCTGGAGCTCCTGCTGCTGCTCCTGCTGAAGAAGCAAAAACTGAATTTGATGTAGTTTTAGCTGAAGCTCCTCCTGCAGATAAAAAATTAGGTGTACTGAAAATTGTAAGAACACTTACAGGATTAGGATTAAAAGAAGCTAAAGATTTAGTTGAATCTGCACCAAAAACAATTAAAGAAAAAGTATCAAAAGCCGAAGCTGACACTATGAAAAAAGAGTTAGAAGAAGCTGGTGGTAAAATCACGTTAAAATAAAAAATAGTGTTTAAGTTGATATTAGCTAGTGATTTACTAGCTAATATCGAAAAAGATTACTTAAAAATAAATTTTTTTAAAATAATCCTAAAGTAATTGCTTTATTAATAGGTAAACAAGCACCAATACCTAACCAAATTGCAACAAAAGTACCAAATAGGAATACTGCTGTAGCGATAGGTCTACGGAATGGATTTTGGAAATTATTAATATTTTCAATAAATGGAACTGTAAGTAACCCAGCTGGTACAGCTGCCATTGCTAATACTCCTAATAATTTATTAGGTAGAACACGTAATAAATTAAATGTAGGGAAGAAATACCATTCAGGAAGAATTTCTAATGGAGTTGCAAATGGATCTGCTTTTTCACCTAAAGCTGAAGGTTCTAATACTGATAAACCAATTACAAGTGCAAACGTCCCCAGAATAACTACTGGGAAGATATATAAAAGATCGTTTGGCCAAGCTGGTTCTCCATAATAGTTATGGCCCATACCTTTTGCTAATTTGGCACGTAGAACCGGATTAGTTAAATCAGGTTTTTTTATAACTGACATAAATTTTTCTCCTTTTAGTAAATTTTTAAACTTTTTAAAGTGGACCAGAAATACCTTGTTTACGAATCATTAAGAAATGCATTAGCATTAACACTGCTGCTATTAAAGGTAATACAAATGTATGTAAACTGTAGAATCTTGTTAGAGTACCTTGACCAACACTTACACCACCTCTTAAAAGTTCCACTAAAGGAGATCCGATAACAGGAATTGCTTCAGGTACACCTGTTACAATTTTACAAGCCCAGTAACCTACTTGGTCCCATGGTAGAGAGTATCCTGTTACACCAAAAGATACTGTTACAACAGATAATAATACACCTGTAGTCCATGTTAATTCTCTTGGTTTTTTGAAACCACCAGTTAAGTACACACGGAAAACATGAAGAACCATCGTCATTACCATCATACTTGCAGACCATCTATGAATTGATCGGATTAACCAACCAAAGTTCACGTCTGTCATTAAATATTCAACTGATGCGAATGCCTCTGTAACAGTTGGTCTATAATAAAATGTCATAGCAAAACCTGTTGCTACTTGAACAAGGAAACATGTTAATACAATTCCACCAAAGCAATAAAATATATTAACATGTGGCGGAACATATTTGCTAGTAATGTCATCAGCTATGGCTTGAATTTCTAATCTTTCTTCGAACCAGTCGTAAACTTTTCCCATAAAATTAATTCAATGATCTACTACACAATTAAACCGAAATAAAAAATAAAAACTTTTATGCAAAATTTTTCCAAATAAATAATGTAAAGGTTTTAGGATCTCTACTAGTTTCATTTGATTTTTTGCTTAATTCAGAAACGGCAAATACAGCATTATCATTCTTGTAACCTTGCTTAGTCATAGGAATTATTTTTAATCCTTTAAGAAATAAGGTACTTAAAATTAGATCGTAAGGTGTAATGTTAACTAAACTTTTATATGTAAAAACATTTGTTTGTCCCATTACACGTGATGCTAGTCTAAAACATGCACGATTTACAATATTTTTAATACTTCTTGCATTTGCAAAAAGAGGAAGTTGACGTCTTAAATCTAAATATTTTATAAAGACTTCTTCCGCATAAAAACTCATTTGATATTGTCTCTCTTCAAAAAGCAATTTTGCAATTGTTAAAAGCTCTTCGCGGGTATAATCAGGAAAATCAATATGATGTGCTACACGAGAAGATAGACCAGGGTTTGAACGATAAAAGAGTTTCATAGGTTCACTATAACCCGCAAAGATCAATACTATATCCGTACGATTGTTTTCCATTACTTGGAGTATCATTTCAATCGCTTCACCACCATAATCTTTTTCATTATTGGGTTTATAAAGATAATAAGCTTCATCAATTAATAAAACACCGCCCATTGCTTTTTCTAAAACATCTTTCGTTTTGGGAGCTGTTTGACCAACAAATTGAGCTACAAGATCATCACGACTAACTACTACAAGTTGGCCGCGAGATAAATACCCGAGATTTTGTAATAGTTCTACCATTCTTGAAGCAACAGTACTTTTTCCTGTACCGGGGCTTCCTGTAAATGACATATGTAATCCAGGATAATATTTGCTTAATCCAAAATCCTGGCGGATTTTATCCATAAAGAGAATAGCTGTAATTTCAGTAATTCTTTTTTTAACAGATTGTAAACCTATAAGATCATCGTCTAATTTTTGTAGACTGTCGTTAATCTTATACGTTTTTCTTAATTCTTGAATATCAATATTTTTAGAATCCATTTGAAAATTTACAAATTATTTGTACTGTTTTTCGAAATTTATAACGTTCAAGTAAATTTCTTAATAAATCTTAGTTAAACAAAAGATAAAAGCTTTCTTGCAAAATAAATTCTAAGCTGCTCTAGTTTTTAGTAGACTATATAGAAGCAAAAGGCTTTGTAGCTCAGTGGTTAGAGCAGGGGACTCATAAGCCCAAGGTCGCAGGTTCAAGTCCCGCCAAAGCCAAAGTAAAAATAATAAATGGAGAGATGGCTGAGTGGTCGAAAGCGGCAGATTGCTAATCTGTTGTACAAAATTAATTGTACCGAGGGTTCGAATCCCTTTCTCTCCTAAGGCTATTTATATATTATCCATAAAATGATATAAGGGGGTTAATTCAACTAAGGGGTTGTAGCTTAATTGGTTAGAGTACCGCCCTGTCACGGCGGATGTTGCGGGTTCGAGTCCCGTCAATCCCGATTATTTTATTTTTATGTTAAATCTTTCTTTGCAAGGATATAAATCGTTTAAACGATTTATATCTTTATTTTAATTTTTTTATTTACTCTCAGCAGCTAATAAATTAACAACTGATGTTAATTTATCACTTTTTTCAACTTTGATTGAAGCTTCGTCCATAACATCTTCAAGAATTTTTTCTTCGTCTTCTTGTGATCTTATAGATTTTATTCTTTCAATATATTTCTTAGTATTTAATAGGCCTTCCATTTCTTCTCTAATTAACTCAACAACAGGAGAATTTTGTCTTAATTTACTTGAAGGTAAAATTAAACGAATTGGTTTTACTTCAGCTAATAAACTTCTTATTTCGTAACCTTCTAGAGTTTCTTTTTGAATTATTTTATTCACGAGTTTATCTAATAAAATACGATTTTCTTGAATAATTGATAATGCTTCATTATACGCATGTTCAATATGAAGTCTAACCATTGTGTCAATCAATGTTGTTAATTCTTCAGAATAACCTTGACTTGATCCACGCATCATTGCGTCTCGTGGTTGTTGATCTTCTAGTGCGACTGGACCTAAAGGTGACATACCATATTCAGTAACAATTTGTCTTGCTAAAAAAGTTGCACGCTGAATATCATCCACACCTACTGTTGTTACTTCTGCTTTACCAAATACAACTTCTTCTGCTGCTCTTCCTGCTAAAAGAGAAACTAAACGTGTTAATAATTGATTTCGAGAATACATCGTTTCTTCACTTGGTACGTATGTCGTTGAAGATTTCGTACGACCACGTGGTATTAAAGAAACCATTTCAACAGGATCATGATATTCTAATAAAGAAGCTGTTAATGCGTGTCCTACTTCATGATAGGCTAGTATACGTTTGTAACGATTTTCTTCCATTGGTGGTTTAGGAATACCGCCTGTCACTTTGTCAAGTGCTTCGTTTAATCGTTTTATAGTAATGGATGTTTCATTATATCTAGCAGTAAGAATTGCCGCTTCATTCATTACATTTGCTAAGTCAGCACCAGAAAATCCTGGAGTACGTTTCGCGACAGTATCTAATTGAACATCTGAATCTATTTTTTTGTCTTTAGCATGTACTTTAAGAATTGATAAACGAGCTTTTGCATCAGGGAATCCAACAACTAATTGTCTATCAAAACGGCCCGGTCTTAATAAAGCAGAATCTAAAATATCTACACGGTTTGTAGCTGCAATCACGATAACACCGTTATTAGTTTCAAACCCATCCATTTCGGTTAAAAGCTGGTTTAAAGTTTGTTCTCGTTCGTCATTACCACCACCAACTCCGGATCCCCTTTGTCTACCAACTGCATCAATTTCATCAATAAAGATAATACAAGGTGTTTTTGCTTTCGCTCTTTTGAAAAGATCACGAATTCTTGATGCACCTATACCAACAAATAATTCTACAAATTCTGATGCCGAGCAACTAAAGAAAGGAACTTTTGCCTCACCTGCGATAGCCTTAGCTAACAAAGTTTTACCTGTCCCTGGAGGACCTGATAATAAAACACCTTTTGGAATTTTTGCACCAACACGCGTATAACGTTCAGGTTTTTTTAAGAAAGTAACAATTTCTTGAAACTCTTCTTTAACTTCATCGATACCAGCAACATCATCGAAAGTAACACCTGTAACTGGTACACTATCATATCTTGCTTTAGTCTGGAAAAATTGTCTGAAACCGAATGGATTAAATGGATTATTTCCACCTCCTCCTCCACCTGAAGGATTACGACGTGATTTATTCGAACTATCTGAAGCTCTATTAAATAAAAAATAGCCACCTAGTACAAGACCAAATAAAATTGAAACTGTAACAAAGTTTACAGAAAAAAATTCAAAGGGTTTTGTTGACTGTTCTATTGCATGAACATCAAAATTTATTCCAGAATCTTTAAGTTTACGTATAAGTTTAATATCTTTATTAGGAACATTAACTCCGATACGTTGAGAACGATAACCTGACTCAGGTGTTGATGCTTCGACAACTGCAAATTTTGAATTGTTATAGAAGTCAACACGTTTTACCCATCCATTTTCGATATACTCTAAAAATCTTCCATAAGTAATTATAGAAGTTGGAGCAGCTGCCGTATCATTTATTGTATCCACGGCAACAAGTGTTTCTGCACCACTTGTAAATAATCCAATCATAAAATCAAATCCTCCTACGAAATAATCTATTTTTAAGTGTTATTTAAAATAACTTTACTTTCTTCTCTAATATTATATACTTCTTTTTCAGCCACGACTACCTACTAATAGAAAAAAATTGAATTTTAAATATTCTGCCTTTTTTTATAAATATTATTTAATATAGTAAAAACTTAAAAACCAGGGGAAAAATTTCAAATGATTCAAAAAGGCTCAACAGTTAGAATTTTGCGCAAAGAATCTTATTGGTATAATGAATCAGGAACTGTAGTAGTTGTTGATCAAGGTAAATTACGTTATCCTGTTTTAGTTAGATTTACAAAAGTAAACTACGCTGGAACAAATACAAACAACTTTGCACTAAATGAAATTGAAGAAGTTGTTACGAAAAAATCATCCTAAATAATTTTATTTTGGTCATGGAATTATCTTCCATGACCTATAAACTTTGGAAAAGATTCAAAATTTATTTAAAAGTAATCGGATTTTTATCGAGATAAATTACCCCAATCTACATCTACATCATTTAAAATAAGTGATGAGTTATAAATTTGAAGAATAATCAATAAAAATACAAGGAATAAAGCCATTACAAAACCCATAATTGGTGTACTACCCCAACCAGGTCCAACTTTTCCATATTCGGAATTTAGAGGTCGTAAAATTGCTCCTAGCTTGGTTTTAAAAGTCATTAGTTATTTCTCCTTTTAGACTTACAAACAAAAGAATCGAATATTTCAAAATGAATTACTCGATTGAAGACAAGTTACAATATATTTAGGAAAACTTAAGGAATCAAGATTTGCTCTATAATAAAGTAGCAAATCTTGATTTCTTAAGTTGAACTATATTTATAAAGAACAAGTAAATAAAAATGAACACAAATATCACACTGGATAATGTAGATTCCGCCTTGCTCTTAGTTACATTCTTAGAATGCTTACTGCTTGGTATAGTCGTTTATGCAATTTATGTATCTTTTGGTCCACCAGCTCAAGAGCTTCGTGATCCTTTTGAGGAACACGAAGATTAAACTTTAGAACAGCGTATCATAACACAAGTGTGTATGATACGTTTATTTAGTGATAATACGAGGTGGTTCACGAAAGAAAACTGCAAAAAAGATCACCATTAAAGTTCCTATAAGTAAAAACGTGTAAACTAATGCTTCCATTTTTTATTTCCTATTTAAATAAAACCTTGTCTTCTTGTACTTTCGTCACCTAATTTTTGAAGTACACCAAATTCAATTTGATCAGTAATACTTGCATCAATACCAGTGAATACATCACGATAAAGTGTTCTTGCTCCATGCCAAAGATGACCTAAGAAGAATATAAGAGCAAAATTAGCATGACCGAATGTATACCATCCTCTTGGACTGCTTCTGAATACACCATCAGATTCTAAACTAGTTCTATCGAACTCAAATACTTCTCCAAGTTGAGCTTTACGAGCATATTTTTTAACAGTAGGCGCATCTTTAAATGTTTGACCATTAAGTTTACCACCGTAGAAATTCACGTTTACACCAACTTGTTCAATACTGTATTTAGATTCAGCACGACGGAATGGAATATCCGCACGAATAATACCATCTTTATCTAATAGAAGAACTGGGAATGTTTCAAAGAAGGCTGGCATACGACGTACAGTTAATTCTCTACCTTCACGATCTGTGAAAATTGGATGACCTAACCATGCTTCTGCAATACCGTCACCTTTGTTCATTGGACCGGCACGGAATAAACCACCCTTAGCAGGGTTGTTTCCAATGTAATCATAGAACGCAAGTTTATCAGGAATACGAGCCCAAGCTTGTGATTTTGATAGGCCTTCAGCAACTGAGTTTTCAACACGTCTTTCAATTTCCTGTTGGAAATAACCGCTATCCCATTGGTAACGAGTAGGACCAAAAAGTTCAATTGGTGTAGTTGCTGAACCATACCACATTGTTCCAGATGTAACAAATGCAGCAAAGAATACAGCAGCAATACTACTAGATAATACTGTTTCAATATTACCCATTCTTAATGCACGATATAAACGTTGAGGTGGTCTTACAATAATATGGAAGAAACCTGCAAGAATACCAATTGTTCCTGCTGCGATATGATGTGCCGCAACACCACCAGGGTTAAACGGATTAAATCCATCAGGACCCCAAGAAGGTGCAACACCTTGCACTTTTCCTGTTAAACCATAAGCATCTGATAACCACATACCAGGTCCAAAGAAACCTGTTACATGGAATGCACCAAATCCTAAGCAAAGGATACCTGATAAGAATAGGTGAATACCAAATACTTTAGGTAAATCTAATGAAATTTCATCGGATCGTTGGATGTTGAAAATATCTAAATCCCAATATACCCAATGCCAAATTGCAGCAAGGAATAATAAACCAGAAAGTACAATATGTGTTAATGCAACACCTTCATAACTCCATAGTCCAGGATTTAAACCACTTTCACCAGTAACACTCCAACCACCCCAAGAATCTGTTACACCTAATCTTGTCATGAAAGGCATAACAAACATACCTTGTCTCCACATAGGATTCAAGATAGGATCTGATGGATCAAAAATCGCAAGTTCATATAAAGCCATTGAACCAGCCCATCCTGATACTAAAGCAGTGTGCATAATATGAACTGCTAGTAATCTTCCGGGATCATTTAATACTACGGTATGGACACGATACCAAGGTAATGCCATTCTTTTCGCCTCCGTCTACATGGTTTGACTTTCTTGAGAAAGAAACAAATAACAAAATTATTTGTTTCTTTTTTATTGTCTATTAAAAAAAAATAAACTTACTTAATTATAATTGTGATCAATTAAAAACTGACTAACTTTATAAAGGTCTTTACTAAATTATAAAACTTTGTATAATCAAAAACGAAACCCGATCTAAGGATCAAGAATTTTAGAAAAAATTATAAGAAAAGAGAATTATAAATGGCAACAACATATAAAGTAAAACTTATTTATCCTACTGATGCTGAAGATGCTAACCGTTTCATCGACTGTGATGATGACGAATACATTTTAGACGCTGCTGAAGAAAATGGATTTGAACTACCTTATTCTTGTAGATCAGGTTCTTGTTCAACTTGTGCTGGTCGTGTTGTAGGCGGTACTATTGATCAATCTGAGCAATCTTTCTTAGAAGATGATCAAGTTGCAGAAGGATTCGTATTAACTTGCGTAGCATACCCTGCATCTGATTGCCAAATTTTAACAAATCAAGAAGACGAACTTTATTAATTTATAGTATTCGAATTTGAGATTTACTAATGAGATAAAGTTAAGAAAAACTTAACTTTATCTCACTAATTTTTTAACTTATTTGATTGAAAAAGATGGAAATATCTACACCAGGAGGAAATGAAATAGCACTTAAAAGATTAATGTAATTCTTTTTAGGTACTTGAATATCAAATATCCATTTGTGTCTTCTGATCTCAAATTGTTCTTGAGAAGCTTTATCAATATGAGGAGATCTTAATAATGAGTAGTAACGTTTTTTTACAGGTAGACGTACAGGGCCTTTAACTAAAGTTTGGCCACTGTAAATGTCATCTAGTCTTTTTAACTCTTTTTCTAATAGTAAACTACTTATTCTTAGTACTCTTGAATTATAAGCTTTTAATCGAATACGAAAACTGATTTCTCCATTTTTCGTCATATTATATTTTAGCCTTTTTATTAAGAATAATTTTGTCTATTCTAAGATTTTCGATACAACACCTGCACCAATTGTACGGCCACCTTCACGAATAGCAAAACGCATTCCGGCTTCAATAGCAATAGGTGAAATTAATTCTGCTGTCATTTTAATACGGTCACCTGGAATTACCATTTCTGCTGCAGCACCATCATCGGCAGTGAATCCTGTAATATTACCTGTTACATCTGTTGTTCTCACATAAAATTGAGGTCTGTAACCTGGTAAGAATGGTGTATGACGTCCACCTTCTTCTTTTTTCAGAATATAAACTTCGGCCTCAAAACGTTTGTGTGGTTTGATAGTACCAGGTTTAGCTAAAACCATTCCTCTTTGGATATCACCTTTTTGCACACCACGTAATAAAATACCAATGTTGTCTCCAGCAAACCCTTCATCAAGTGTTTTTTGGAACATTTCTAAACCAGTAACGGTTGTTGTTTTTGTTTCTACGATACCAATAATTTCAATTGTTTCACCAACTTTAACTGTACCACGTTCAATTCTTCCTGTTGCAACTGTACCACGCCCTGTAATTGAAAATACATCCTCAACTGCCATTAAAAATGTTTTATCAACATCACGTACTGGTGTTGGGATGTAATTATCTACAGCATCCATTAGATCAAAAATTTTGTCTACCCATTGGTTTTCACCACGTTTTGTTACAGTAGCATTTGATACTGCCTCTAGAGCTAATAAAGCTGAGCCTGAAATAAAAGGTATTTCCTCACCTGGGAAATCATAATTTGATAATAACTCACGAACTTCAAGTTCTACTAACTCAAGAAGTTCATCATCATCAACTTGATCAGCTTTATTTAAGAATACAACAACATGAGGTACACCAACTTGTTTTGCTAGAAGGATATGCTCACGTGTTTGAGGCATTGGTCCATCAGCTGCTGATACAACTAGAATTGCGCCATCCATTTGAGCAGCGCCTGTAATCATGTTTTTCACATAATCTGCGTGACCAGGACAATCAACGTGTGCATAATGACGTGAGTCTGTCTCATATTCTACATGTGCAGTATTAATTGTAATACCACGTGCTTTTTCTTCTGGAGCTGCATCAATCTCATCGTATCTTTTAGCTTTTGCATTCCCTAAAAGAGAAAGCGTACTTGTAATTGCAGCTGTTAATGTTGTTTTACCATGATCAACATGACCAATAGTACCAATATTTACATGAGGTTTTGTACGTTCGAACTTTTCACGAGCCATTTTTTTATTCCTTTCTTGTTTTATTTAAATTGTAATTGAATCAATTTAATAATTAAATTCTATTTTCTACTTTTTAGTTTTAAAGAAACTAAATGCTTTATTCGCTTCGGCCATTTTATGAACATCTTCGCGTCTACGAATAGAATTTCCTATTCCTTTCGAAGCATCCATTAATTCACGAGCCAGTTTAAACGACATGTTTTTGCCAGATCTGTCACGCGAAAACTTTAGAATCCATTTTAAAGCTAAGTTTGTAGCTCTAAGCCTTTTTACTTCAATTGGAACCTGATATGTAGCACCACCAATTCTTTTTGGTTTTAATTCTACTATAGGGCTGACATTTTGAACAGCTTTTTCTAAAGTTACAAGACCTTCAACACTTGTTTTTTGTTTAACATAGTCTAAAGCCCTATAAACAATTCGCTCTGCTAATTGTTTTTTACCACTTTTTAGTACACGTAAGCTTAATAAGCTTACAAGGTAACTATTGTATATTGGATCTGGGCCAGGTAGACGCTTTTTAATTCTTTTTCGTCTTGACATTTTAATTATTTCCTAGATTTACTTTTTCTTAGCTTTACGAGCACCGTACTTTGAACGCCCTTGCATTCTTTTAGTAACACCAACTGTATCTAGTGCACCACGAACAACTCTGTAGCGAACTCCAGGTAAATCCTTCACACGCCCACCTCTGATAAGAACAACTGAATGCTCTTGTAAATTATGGCCTTCACCAGGAATGTGAGCTGTAACCTCAAATCCAGATGTTAATCTGATTCTAGCTACTTTTCGCATTGCTGAGTTCGGTTTTTTTGGTGTAACAATATAAACTCTTGTACACACGCCGCGTCTTTGTGGACACGCTTTCAAAGCGGCTGCCTTACTTTTCTTTTTAAGGGTTGTGCGCTCATTTCTAATTAATTGTTGAACCGTTGGCATAATTTATTTATTACTCTCCTCTGATTCCATGTTATACTTCTTTAAGAATCGTTCAACACGACCTTCAGTATCGATAATTTTTTGCGAACCTGTAAAGAAAGGATGATTTCCTGACCATATATCTACATGTAATTCAGGTTTTGTAGATGATATTGTCATAATTTCTTTACCATCACAGTAAACCTTAGTCTTCTCGAACCAATTTGGGTGAATATTTTTTTTTGGCATATTAATTAACGCTTAGAATATTGCGGTGCTTTACGTGCCTTTTTCAGGCCATATTTTTTACGCTCTTTTATCCTTGTATCACGAGTTAGTAATCCTAAGTTTCTAAGTTTGACTCTTTTAGCAGAATCAAGACTTGAAATTGCTTTTGCTACTGCTAACCTAATGGCTTGAGTTTGGCCTTGTAGCCCACCACCAGAAACTTCAATAAAAATATTATATGCTTTATCAGATTGGAAAATTTCAAGTGGAGTTCTACAAATTCCTAAACCATTCGCTACGGAATGGAAATAATCAACACCAGGTTTTTGATTAATTATAATTTCCCCTGTTCCTGAAAGAATTTTAACAAGTGCTGAAGCACTTTTTCTACGGCCTACACCGGTAGCAAGTATACTATTTTTTTCAAATGTTATCATAGTTTAAATTATTATTTACTGAAGATAACTTCTTTTGGTTTTTGTGCTTTATGTGGATGTTCATTTCCGGCATAGACACGTAATCGTTTTGCTAAATCAGATTTTTCAAATCCATTAGGTAGCATTCTTTTTACAGCTAATTCAATTACTCTATAAGGGAATCGGGCAAGTAATTCAGCTAAAGACCTTGTTTTTAATTCACCTGGCTTACCAGTATGTGTGTAATAAAATTTTTGGCTAAGTTTATTTCCAGTAACTTTTATTTTATCGGCATTAATAACAACGACATGTACTTTACTATCGCTACCGGGTGTATAAGTTACTTGGTTTTTACCTTGAATTAAATTTGCAATTTGTGTTGATAATCTACCAAGTGTTTGATTCTCAGCATCGATTAAATACCAACTTCTTTCTTTATGTTTTCCTAATGGTATATATGTATAATTCATATTGTATAGGTTTTAAAATTTTATTTTTGATCAATAGACTTAATCAGTAAAATTTTAAAGTGGTAGTGAATTTGGAATTAATTCCCATTTCAAATTTTTATCAAGATTTATAGATAGACCGAATAAATTTAAAGACTTTTCTATAGATGCTAAATCGTTCTCCTTTAGACCAATTCGTTTTAATAATTCTAAAGGTATCGATATTAGATTCTGGAGACTTACAAAACCTTCTCTTCGAAGAAATAGTTCAAGATTAATAGGTAAATTCAAATGTTTTAAATCGAGGCTTTTTAAGACTTCGCTAGTATATGAATCTACGAGATTATCTCTAATTTTTTGTGTTAAAATAAATTGAGAACCCATCTCTAATGATAATAAAAGGTTTTTTTCACTAGCATAGACATGAGGAAGTGGCTCTAAAATGGTCAATGTTTCTCGTAATTCAAGAACAGCAAGTTCAATTGCTGCTGCAGGTTCTATATCCCCCCTACTAATTACAACAAATCTTAAAAACTCTTCAGTATTAGTAACGCCATGCTTAATTAATTCTTCATATTCTGATACAGATGAATTTGTTGTTTGAATAACTTCAAATCCACAGGATTGAATTGAAGAGTAGATTGGATCTACAACAATAATATTAAGTGGTAACTTCTGGGGAGCATTTAACTTAATTTTACTATCTTTTAGGTTAGTTCCAATAATATCTGAACGCGAATTTTTTAAAGTTTTTAAATTATTTAGATTCGTTAATAATTTTTTAGACTTTTCAGTTGATAAATCAAATTCACTATTTTGATTTTGTAAATTTGACTTTATATTTTGTTTTTTTAAATTTTCAAAAAAACTGTTATTATTCGCCCCAAAAATATTATTTATGTCATTTTCTCTAAGTTTTAGTAAATTTTTATTTGTTGTTTTAACAGGATTGATCGGGTCAATATAATCGGCACCTTGGTTAACTTCAGGAGAACTAATCATTAGATGTAAATCTAATGTGTATGAACTATTTAAGGTACAAATATATTGATAAGGATTAACAACTTCTAACCCATCGTCTAGTTGCAAATCTTGTGCCGTAATAATCGCTGGACCAACTTTTTTTATACGAGCTGTTCCTATATAAGGAAAAAAGGATGATTTTATATGTATTCTTTGGAGATTTAGTGAAAGTTCAAATAAATCTTCTCGTATACTATTTCCATCACTAAAATTTCCACAAGCACTTGTAATAGCGAGTGTTTTCGAAAGAGATAACAATGTACGTCGTAAAGCGGCTCCTATAGTAGTTCCCATTGTTTTTTTAAAGGGGCCTATGCGAAACTGAAACGAAATGTGCCCTGTTCTTTTATCAACAGTACGCTTTTCAATTTCAATAACTAATCTCCGTTTTTCGGTTTTCATGGTTAAAGTATTTTAAATTTTTAAAGTTTGTGATAATTATTATACACGTCTTCTTTTTGGAGCACGACATCCGTTATGTGGAACACCAGTTTTGTCTTCAATTGAGATAATCTCTAGGCCTGTTGCATGGATACCTTTTATCGCAATTTCACGACCGTTACCAGGTCCATTTAAGATTACGCCAACTTTTTTTATACCAAGTTTTAAAGCTTTAGCACTTGCATTTTTAGCTGCCATTTGTGCTGCATATTGTGTCTTTTTACGACTGCCTTTAAAACCGCTACTTCCTGCTGAAGCCCAAGTAATTACATTACCTTTAGGATCCGTGATAGAAATAATTGTATTGTTAAAAGTAGAATGAATACATGCAAAGCCTAGTGATAAATTTATCTTTCGCTTTCCTTTATTCAGCTTTTGGTTCATAGGTTTTTGTCCTAATTTTAGGTTAAAAGTACAAGTAAATTTAATTTTAAGATCTTTTAAAACTAAATTTCTTATTTGAAGCGTCGACTTGATTGTTTACCTGCAGTCTTCTTTCTTGTTTGAGAATTCGTTCGAGTACGTTGTCCACGAAGAGGTAAGCCTTGTATATGACGTCGTCCTCTATAGCAATTAATTTCTACTAAACGTTTTATATTTAAAGCAACTAGACGTTTTAAATCACTTTCAGTAGTATAATTTTTTTCAATACGCTCACGTAAGCTACCAACTTCAATATCTGTTAGAGCTTTTGTTTTTGTTTCCGGATTGATATCAATGGAACTAAGAATTTCTTTTGATCTTGTTCGACCAATTCCATAGATATAAGTTAATGCAATCTCTATTGATTTAGTATCTGGTAAATCAACTCCTGCAATTCTTATCATATTTTTTCTTTACTTGTATGGAATAAATTAACCTTGTCGTTGTTTATGTTTTTTGTTTACACAAATCACTCTAATTTTACCTGCACGTCTTATTAAACGGCACTTTTCACACATTTTTTTTACTGATGGTCTTACTTTCATTTTTAACAGTTTTTTTTATAAATATTTAAGGAAGATTAAATTAAGCTTTTTTTAATCCTAAATCAAAAAGCCGGTCTTCTAAATCAAGCATTGTCCCAAATAAAATAAGCAAAGAACTTAAATTTGATTTTAAGCCGATTGTTGGATAATAATTATCCAATATATCTGAAATACCTACCAAAAGAGCTAGCATAAGACCTGCTGATAAATATGTTCTTTTTAGTTCATCCTCTAAGTAATTTTGTGTTTCTTGACCTGGGGATTTTCTAAGAATAGTCATATTCATAGTAATAAGTTCTTTAGATACCTTGTCACTATCGACTTGTAGCTTTGAACAATAATAACTGAATGTTATGATAAATACAAAGCGTAATAGACTTATTAAAACACCTATTAAAGTAGGACTAGTACTTAAAAATGTTATTTGGGTAAATCCAGATTGAATTATTCTTAGCAAGGATTCCGCCGACACTAAACCCATAACTGCTCCTGGATTTATTGCAAATGGTAACAAGCTAGGCCTTGATTGTTCGGAATAAGATTGCTTTGAAGAAAGTATTGGAAACTCTACTGTGGATTTCGAAATAAAAGTTGTAAATGCTGCCACTGCTAAGACATAAAAACCAAGAATTATTCTTGGTTTATTATCTAAGTTACCAGCCTCTAGAACCAACCTTATAACATCATCAATAACACTCGTAAAGGTTAAAACAACAACAGATCCACTTATTGAAAAGGACTCAGAGACCCATTCGCTAATCCAAATTAGTACCAATCCTCCTGTTATTAAAGTCGTACCTAAAATAAATTTACTCATTAAGGTATAGCTATACATAACCGGTGAAAGCGTTCTAACTTGGGCAATACTTATAAGTACTGCGATGCATGCGCTAACAATTTTAACCTGTTTTTGAATTTTTTGATATTTGTCAAAATCATCATCTTCAGATTTAGGTTTCACGCTATTAAATACTTGAACAAGTAAGGAAGCTTGAACCAAAGGTAAAATACCTAAGGCTAGAAAACAGGGACGATTTGAGGGAGGTAATAACGAATAATCAATACAAGGAAGAGGTATCTTAGATAAAAAACGAAGACAGGCACCTAGAACAAATAAAGAGAGGACTCTATCCTGTGCGGATTTTCTAAGCTTTTCGGCAGAGAACATATTTGCTAGCATGGTGCTAAGTTTATTCATTACTATTGACCTTTGTTTTTATTAATACGTCCTTCACCATCTTTTGGTTTACGACTACTTTTAATTTCGTTTGTACTTTTAGATTGAGTTTTTATCTCTTTAACTTCTTCGTATGATTTACGTCCTGTTAATTTCTCTAAACTTAAACCTCTATTTTTAGCAGTTACAGTTATAAACCTTAAATTGCTTAATGCAACTAAAGTCGCACGTGCGTTATTAATCTTATTTTTAGATCTTAATTGTTTTGCTAAAATGTTTTTTATCCCAGCTGTTTCTAAAACAGTTCGGATAGCTCCACCAGCAATAACACCAGATCCAGGGGCAGCAGGTCTTAACATTACTTGAGCAGCACCAAAACTTGCTTCACTTTTATGTGGAATTGTTTTTGTTCGCGTCATTGCAATTTGAATACGATTTTGAATGGCTCTAGATTGACCCTTTTTAATCGCATTTAATACTTGACTCGCTTTTCCAATTCCTAAACCTACTATACCTTTTTGATTCCCAACAACGATCAAAGCACGAAAACTTAATGTTTTACCACCTTTACCTACCTTACAGACCCTTCTAATTTCAATTACTTTGTGATTGATACCTTTTTGGTTTTCATTCTTCATGATTTTAATGTTTCCTTTTTATTCACGAAGCTACTAAAATTGTAAGCCTACTTCTCTAGCACCTTCAGCAAAGGCTTGAATCCTTCCGTGGTAAGGTCTAAAACGTCGGTCAAAAACTACATTTACTAAATTATGGCTAATTAATGCTTGGCCAAGTTTTTCACCAACTAAACGGGCTGCTTTACAATTTTGACCTGTAGTAATCAAAGGTTTTATAGATGGGTCTAAAGTTGAACACGCAAATAAAGTTTTTTGATTTTGATCATCAATTACCTGCGCATACAAATGACGATTTGATCTAAAAACAGCAAGACGTGGACGTTCAGGATTTCCTTTTATCTTTTTCATACTATTTACTAGATTTTCCTACTTTTCTTTGAATAACTTCACCTTGGTATAAAACACCTTTACCTTTATAAGGCTCTGGTGGTCTTTTTGACCTAATTTGTTGAGCAATTAAACCAACCTTTTCTTTGTTAACACCACTAATTTTAATAATAGTGTTGCTTTCAACACTAATTTGAATACCTTCTGGTACTTCAATTTTAATTGGATGAGTATAACCTACAGATAAGTTTAAGGTTGTTTTATCTATGTTAGCTTTATAACCAACACCTTTCAGTTCTAAAACTTTTGTAAATCCAATGGAACTACCAATTACCATGTTAGAAACCAACGATCTAAAAAGACCATGTATTTCACGAGATGTAATATTTTCAGTTTTTCTTAAAATTTGTAAAGTATTCTCATCTTTATTAAAAACCACACTTAAGCAACTTGGAATATCCCGAGCTATTTCACCTTTTGGGCCTTTTACCTTTACATTTATTTCAGTCAATTCTACATTGACACCTGCAGGTATTTTAATAATCTGTTTGCCTATCCTTGACATATTGTTATTTCCTTACCATACGTAACATAATAGTTCACCACCAATTCCAAGTTCTTTAGCTTGAATATTCGTAATAATACCTTGTGATGTAGATAAAATGGCTATACCTTGTCCACCTAGTACAATTGGTATTTGATTATTACTTACGTAAACTCTTAAGCCTGGTTTACTAACTCTCTTTAAACCTCTTATTAGTGGACAAGTAGGATTAATTGAGTATTTTAAATATATAAATATATAACGACGTCCTTCTTTCACCACAGTTTCATATTGGCTAATAAAACCTTCTGTGCGTAGTAAACGTGTTATATGATAAGTCATGCGAGTAGAGTCAATTTTAACTACTTTATGACCAACAAGATTCCCGTTTCTGATTCGGGTTAACATGTCAGATATTGTATCAGTTTTCATATTTCTTATACGTTAGATGGTTTTCTAAAAGGGAATCCAAATTCTTGTAACAATAGACGACCTTCTTCTGGTGTCTTTGCACTTGTAACAATTGATATGTTATATCCTCTGATTTGATCGATCATGTTATAATCAATATCTGGAAAGACTAATTGTTCACGAATCCCTAAATTATAATTACCATTTTCATCAAAACTATCAGGATTAAGACCTCTAAAATCTCTTATTCTTGGAAAAACTAAATGAATTAATTTTTCAAGAAAAGCATACATTAGATCACTTCTTAATGTTACTGTAACTCCTAAGTCAATCCCTTCACGTGTTTTAAACCCAGCAATAGAATTTTTTGCTTTTGTTACAACAGGCTGTTGACCTGTTATAAGTCTTATTTCTTCAATTGTTTTTTGAAGAACCATTCTATTCTGGGCACCTAGACCTAATCCTCGATTTAACTGGATTTTTACCAATTTTGGTATTTTATGGTCATTGGTATATTGAAATTTTTCTTTTAATGTAGATTTAATGCGGGTTTGATAAATTTTTTTATATTCATGCGTCATATTTTGAACCTAGTCTTTATGAACAAATTTTGTATTAGGAGTTAAACTACTTCAAAAGCTAAAGAAGCTATTTTTACGAAGTTTTTTTCTCTAATTTCACGAGCTACTGGACCGAATACTCTCGTTCCTCTAGGATTATTGTCGGTGTTTATAATTACTGCGGCATTATCATCAAAACGAAGAGACATTCCATCAGCTCGTTGTACGGGTTGACGTGTTCTAACTATAACAGCACGAACAATATCTGATCTTTTAATTGGCATATTTGGAACTGCTTCTTTAACTACCCCAATAATAATATCTCCAATTCTACCGTATCTACGATTACTACCTAGAACTCGTATACACATTATTTTCTTTGCTCCAGTATTGTCAACAACACTTAGATATGTTTGAGGTTGAATCATAATTCTGTACTCCCCACATTTGAATTAAGTAATATACGTTCTAATTTCCAAGACTTATTTTTACTTAAAGGTCGTGTTTGTGTAATAACTATTTTGTCACCAAGTTTAGCAGCATTATCTTCGTCATGAACAAGATAACGTTTTGTTTTAACCATAGTTTTTGCATAACGAGGGTGACGGAACTTGTTTTCAACAAGTACAACAATTGTTTTTTGCATTTTAGTACTTACTACAATGCCAAACTTTTCTTTCAGGCCCATATTTATGAGTTTTAATTTTTTTAAATTTTTAATTTAACTTTTTCGACAAAAAAGCTTAAATTTTGTAATTATTTTGCACGGATAGAACTTGTTTGTAGCGAGCGTTTGCGCGTTAATAATTGCGAGATTTGATGTCTTGTATGAGTCATCAAATGTGGAGAAAAACGTGAGAAGTTTGCTTTTTGAATTCGTAAAAATAAAAGCTCTTTCTTCGCTTTTACTAATTGTAGTTCAATTTCAGCTAATTCGTAATTTTTTAGATCTTTATATTTTGGTAAACTCATATTTTTATTGAATATCCTTGGCACTAATCAATTTTGTTCGAATTGGCAATTTATAAGCGGCCATTCGAAGTGCTTGATGGGCAACAGTATCAGGAACTCCTGATAATTCAAAAAGAACTTTACCTGGTTTAACAACGGCTACCCAATATTGAGGTGCACCTTTACCAGACCCCATACGAGATTCTTCAGCGCGGGCTGTTATAGGTTTATCAGGAAAAACCATAATCCATAATTTACCACCTCGCTTCGTATAACGTGTGATCGTTCTTCTTGTTGCTTCGATTTGTCGTGCAGTTAACCATACAGGTTCTTGAGCTTGCAGCCCAAATTCACCAAAAACCAAATGTTTTTTTTGTATAGTTCTTCCACGTAAGCGACCGCGTTGTTGCTTACGAAATTTTGTTCGTTTTGGACTTAGCATATTTTCTTTTTTGGTCTGTAATTAAAATCTAAAACTTAAAGTTAAAATTTTTAATTGTATTTTACCCTTTACACATCCAAATTTTGATACCTAAAATACCATAGATTGTATGTGCTCTCTCAGTTGCGTAGTCTAATTTTGCTTGCAATGTATGAAGTGGTACTCTTCCTTCACGTACCCATTCAGTTCTTGCAATTTCTGCGCCATTTAATCGACCAGCAACTTGAACTTTCATACCTTTTTGTCTTGGATCGAGTTTAGCTTGTTTTGCCCCTTTCTTGAAGTCACTTAGAATTGTTCTTACGGCTCTTCTGAACGGCATTCTCTTTTCTAGTTTTTTTGCTAAGGATTGTGCAATAAAACCAGCATTTATATTGGGGTATTTAACTTTCTTTAAAACAATAACCAAATTTCTTTTGTTTAATTGTTTTCCTAAAGACTCTGAAAGTCGAATTTTATAGGGTAAATTTTTAAGATCAGAAATTAAAATTTCTGGATTTACCGTATAAATAGTTAAGTGAATCTGATCACGTGTTGGTGGGTAAGTAATTAATAAATTAGTACGGTCAGTTACTTCATCTAATTGCTTTTTACTTATTTCTTTAAGTAAATTTGACCATACAGTTCTTAATTCATCATCAGCTTTTAGTTGCTCACTATAATCTGAAAATTTTGCATACCACTTTGATTTATGTTCTTCGGTAATTCCTAATCGGAAACCGATAGGATGAACTTTTTGACCCAAAATATATCTCCTTATTATTGGTTATTAGTATTAAATTTTCTTATATAATTTTGTGTTTTAATAGTTGTTAACCTATAGAAACGGGTAAAAAATTACCTTTTACATCATTTTCGTATCGTGAGAAAGTTGAGCAAACAACAATTGATATATGTGATGTACGTTTCTTAATTGGAAACATTCTACCTTTTGCACGTGGTCTTATACGCTTCATTGTAGGCCCTTTATCCACGAAAGCTTTCTCTATCTGAAGATAAGAACGAGGAATCGAGTAATTACTTAAAGCATTTGCCGCTGCCGATTTCAAAACTTTTGCAACTGGGTGGCATGCACGATATGGAAGAAAGCGTAATAAAATTAAAGCTTCTTCATATGAACAACCCTGAATTTGTCTTAAGACTCTTCTAACTTTTAGTGGAGACATCCTAATAATTCTTGCTTTAGCACTTGCTTCTAAAGGAAATTGTTGTTCTTTTCGTTTTTGTATAGCACGTTTTGTTAAAGTTTTTAAACTTGGCTTAGACCCAAGATTCATGGCTATCTCCTAATGTTTTAAAAATTCAAGCTTTTTTTTTATTACTTGATTACTTACTTTTGAATTATTTTTTAATGATTTAGAAAATTTTCAAAATATTATAAAATAAGATTTTATTTGCGTTTTGCTTTTCTATCACTTGTTTTCACTTTATGTGAGCGAAACGTTTTTGTGGGAACAAACTCGCCTAATCTATGTCCAATTAATTGGTCACTTATAAATAAGGGAACATGTTGTTTCCCGTTATATACAGCAATTGTGAACCCTACCATACTTGGTAAAATTACAGATGCTCTTGACCAAGTTTTAATTGTATCTGATTTTGCAGTGTCTTTTAAATCGTTAATTTTTTTAAACAAATGATATGCAACAAAAGGTACTTTTCGTGTCGATCGTATCATAAAATAAACTCCAATCTAATTTTTTTTTATTTAAGGACGTTTTCGGATGATAAAAATCGAAGTTGATTTTTTCTTGCTTCTTGTTTTAACACCTAAAGCTGGTTTACCCCAAGGAGTACAAGGATGTTTTCGTCCAATTGGAGATCTACCTTCACCACCACCATGTGGGTGATCACAGGCGTTCATAACAATACCTCGAACTGTAGGTCTTGTACCTAACCATCTTTTACGACCAGCTTTGCCTAAAGTTAAGTTCATATGTGAAGCATTCCCAACCTTCCCAATAGTCGCGTAACAGTTTTTTGGTACTAAGCGAACCTCCTTAGAGGGGAGTTTTAAAGTCACATAATCACCTTCTTTTGCTAGAATTTTAGCGGAACTACCAGCTGAACGTGCAATTTGTCCACCTTTATTAGGAAATAGTTCAATATTATGAACGTCATAACCTAATGGAATATTTTCCAACGGTAACGAATTTCCTATATTTAAGCTTGAGTTTGGTCCAGCTTCAATTTGATTTCCAGCTATAATTGACTCGGGGTGTAAAATATATCTTTTATCACCATCTTCATATTGAACTAAAGCAATTCGTGCATTACGATTTGGATCGTATTCAATACTTACGATTTTACCAAGTGAATTTCTTTTATTACGTTTAAAATCAATTAATCTATAACGACGTTTGTGACCACCACCACGATGTCTTATAGTAATTTTCCCTTGATTATTTCTTCCTTTTGAAGAATGAGAACTTACGAGTAAAGATTTAGTAGGTTTTGTACCTGTTAATTCTTTAAAATCGGGTCGAACAGCATGTCGTGTTCCAGGTGTGTATGCTTTAAAAAATAAAATTCCCATAATTTTTTAAATTCCTAAACTTGTTTTTTCCATTCCAAAGAAGTCAAGGCTATATTCGGGTGCCAGCTTTAGAATTGCTTTTTTATATACAGGCAGATACCCTTCAAATTGTTTACGACGTCTTGATTTCTTCGGCATCATTAAAGTATTTACACTTAAAACTTTTACACTGAAGACATATTCAAAAGCTGCTTTAATGGTCTTTTTGTCAGCTTTTGGATCAACAACAAAAGTGTAAGAATTTTTTAAAAATGGATTACTCGCTTTTTCAGTAGCTAAAGGATAACGAAGAAGGTCAATCCATTCACCTTCTTGGGTTTTTTGAAACTTAATTGTTTCATTTGCATTTAATTTTCGATCTGACATAAAATGATCTATCGTGAATGTTTTTACCTTTTGACTTTTTTCCAAGATAAATCCTTAAGAGTTAAATTGTAAGATGAGTAAGCTGTCATTAATATCCAGCTAGATCGAATTACATCATTTATGCTTAATTGATTATCTACAACTAAATTTACATTTTTAAGATTTTTAATACTTTGTAAAAATAATGTTCCTTCAAGAATTTTGTATTCTTGAGTACTAACCACAATACTAACTAATTGTTTATTTAGTACATTTTTTGAATCAATGTTATTCTTTTCAAAAATTTCATTAAATACTTGTTTTGCGTATTTTGTTTTTCCAGGATAAATCGATTTAGAGATATCTAATTTCGAATTTGTTAATCCTTCAAATAAACTAATAGCCAATATACGCTTTTGTTTTTCGTGTAAAAGTACTCTGAATGCACGATCATATTCACGATTGTTCAGTTTTGGATTATAAGAAATGGGTTTAGGTCCAAAGGTTACACCTCCACCTCTCCATAATGGTGATCTGATTGATCCCGCACGTGCTTTTCCTCTTCCTTTTTGAGGCCATGGTTTTCTACCACCACCACGAACTTCCGATTTAGTTTTTGTTGATGCATTTCGGACCCTATTAGTTTTTCTATAAAGACAAAAAGCTTTATGAATTAAGTAATCGGGGTTTGTTTGGGAAAATCCAAGTTTGAAATGACCCTCTAAACGACGTAAAACAAAATCTTTCTCGATAGAAGTGCCGGGGATAATCCAATAGTTTGGAATTGTTGCAATTTTGTTTGTATTCATATCCTATTAAATCATTTGATTATGAGACACTTGGCGTTAAGCTAAGTAAATTTCCTGGTTTTCCAGGAACAGAACCTTTTACAACTAAAAGATTTTCGTCTGCATCAATTCTTAAAATTGCTAAACGTTTTAGTGTTGTTGGTTTTCCTCCAAGTCTTCCGGCCATACGTTTACCAGGATATACACGACCTGGTGTACTACCAGCTCCAATAGACCCTGGTTCACGATGATTTTTAGAACCGTGAGACATAGGCCCTCGACTAAAATTATGTCGTTTTACAGTTCCAGCAAAACCTTTACCAATACTTTTCCCACGAACATCAATAAATTGATTAGGTGAAAAGTTCGTTATATCAAAAGTTTGTCCAAGTTCAAACTCTTCAGGTCTATTAACATGATATTCTTTTAAGTAGCGACTAGTTAACGCTCCAGATTTTTTAAGATGACCTTCTAAAGCTTTGTTCAATGAACGCTTCTTTTGGTTATCTTCTACTTTCTTTTTTGATAAATCAAAACCTAGTTGAACCGCATCGTACCCATCAGTTGGTACTGTTTTTATTTGCGTTACTGTACAAGGTCCGATTTTTATCAGAGTGACCGGTATGGATGCATTTTTCTCGTCAAAGATTTGCGTCATTCCAACCTTAATTCCAAGACTTCCTATAGACACAACAAATCTTCCTTCTGATAAACTGACTATAATTTTTTGTTTGATCAATTAATACTTAAATTTAAAATACTAAATACTCATAACAAAATATTAGATTATTAATTATAAAATGTCTATAAACATATTCGTGTACCATATATTTATAATAAAGTTAAAATACAATATTAAATTTCATTATAAATTTAAGGAAATAAATTTAATTAAATTTTTTCTCTATGACAATTAAGATACTTCGAAAATTTTGATTACAAATTAATTAATATCATGGCAAAAGTAGTAGGAATTGATCTTGGAACTACAAACTCAGTTGTCTCTGTAGTACAAGCAGGTACACCAGTAGTAATACCTAATGCTGAAGGGTTTAGAACAACGCCTTCAATTGTTGGTTATGCACAAAAAACAAAAGAGTTAATTGTTGGTGCTATGGCAAAACGCCAATCGGTAATTAACCCTGAAAATACATTTTACTCTGTTAAACGATTCATAGGATCTAAATCAAATGAGATTGGTGAAGAATCAAAACAAGTATCATATAATGTAACTGAAGATGAGCGTGGAAATGTAAAAATTTATTGCCCTATATTAGATAAATCTTTTAGTCCTGAAGAAATATCATCGCAGGTCTTAAGAAAACTAACTGATGACGCAAGTAAATTTTTAAATGAAACGGTAACAAAGGCAGTTATTACAGTACCAGCGTATTTTAACGACTCGCAACGACAAGCGACAAAAGATGCAGGTAAAATTGCTGGTTTAGAAGTTTTACGTATTATTAATGAGCCGACAGCAGCAGCGCTTGCTTATGGTTTAGATAAAAAGGCAAATGAAACGATCTTAATTTTTGATTTAGGTGGTGGTACATTTGACGTTTCAATTTTAGAAGTTGGAGATGGGGTATTTGAAGTATTGGCAACTGCTGGTGATAGTCATTTAGGTGGAGATGATTTTGATTCCGCAATTATGAAATACATTCTAGCTGATTTCGAAGCAAAAGAAGGTATAACACTTAAATCGTCAAATCCAAGCGACAAGCAAGCCTTACAAAGGATTTTAGAAGCAGCAGAAAAAGCAAAAGTAGAATTATCTCAACTTTCAGAAACAACTCTTAATTTACCTTACTTAGTAGTAACAGAAAGTGGTCCTAAACATATTGATCTTACACTTACACGAGCTAAGTTTAATGAGTTATGTGCATCATTAATTCAACGATGCCAATATCCTATTGAAACCGCTTTACAAGATTCAAATTTAGGCCCAAGTAATTTGAATGAAGTGATTTTAGTTGGAGGTTCTTCACGTATTCCCGCTATTCAAGAGCTAGTTCAAAAATTAACATTTAAAAAACCTAACTTATCAGTTAATCCTGATGAAGTTGTTGCAGTTGGAGCTGCTATTAATGGCGCGGTTCTAGCTGGCGAGATTAAAGATATTTTACTACTAGATGTAACACCGTTATCTTTAGGAGTTGAAACAATCGGAGGTCTAATGACTAGAATGATTGAGAGAAATACAACAATCCCTGCGACGAAAACAGAAACATTCTCAACTGCGGAAGATAGTCAACCAAAAGTAGATATTCATGTACTACAAGGTGAACGTTTACTTGCTTCAGATAACAAAAGTTTAGGTCATTTTGAACTTGGAAATATTTCGGCTGCACCTAGAGGTGTACCACAAATCGAAGTAACATTTGACATTGACGCCGATGGTATTTTATCTGTAAGAGCTAGAGATAAAGTTACAGGTCAAACTCAATCAATTACGATTCAAAACGCATCAACATTAGATAGAGGGGAAATTGATAAATTAGTTGAAGAAGCAAATAAAAATGCAGAATTAGACCAACAAAGAAAGAAAAAAATTGACATGAGAAATCGTGCTGAAATGATTTCTTATCAAGCTGAAAAACAACTTAGTGAACCAAATGCCAACTTTACTGAGGATGAAAAAGCTTCAATTACAGTTCTTATTGAAGAAATAAAAACTTTAAAAGATGGTGAGGACATTCCACAATTAGAGCAAAAGATTAAAAATTTGGAAGACAAGCTTAAAAATAGCGTAGCTTCTAACTAACAAAAATCTGAATTAGTTGTAACAAAAAGAATTTAAATTGTTACAACTAATTTAAGTAATAATTAAAATTATTTTTACTTACTATTAAAACATTGACTCTTTTCAAGAAGCCTTGCATATATAACTATGTATCAATTTTAAATTGTTAAGTGCCCAAATAGCTCAGTTGGTAGAGCAATGGACTGAAGATCCGTGTGTCGCCAGTTCGAGTCTGGCTTTGGGCATGGGCACTAGTTTGCAAAGGCGGCATCGCCAAGTGGTAAGGCAGTGGATTGCAAATCCTCTATCCCCAGTTCAAATCTGGGTGCCGTCTTTAATAACTCTTTATTTTTTATATAACATAAGGGGGCGTGGTGGAATGGTAGACACAACGGACTTAAATTTTGAGCATTAATTTGTAAGTTCTCAAATTCAGAAAAAGTCTTTCCTAAAAATTGGAGAGAACAATTCTGAGCCAACTCATGAAAATGAAAAGGTGCAGAGACTCAATGGGAACTACCTCTAAGGTAAAGATAGAGTCCATACTTGTATACGAAATACCAAAATAACATATATATAAAGTAGAAAATCCGTTGACTATTACAGTCGTGGGGGTTCAAGTCCCCCCGCCCCCAATTAAATTTATCAATTGAATTAGTTATGCTTATGTGTATTTGTATAAATTGTAATTTCTATAACCAATGTTGGATAAAAAATGGATTAAATAAACTTCCAAAAGTTCATACAAATTCATTGCTTAAACTTAATCTTAAAAACAATGCTATGAGTAAAAAATTTTTATATCATGGTATTTTCTCTAAGGTATTACTAAATATATTTAGTAAAAAACAAGAATATGAATTTGATGTAGTTGAATGTGAGGGATTTTGCGAAAATCCTGGTAAATGGATTGATTAAATAAAAAAAAATTATTTTTTCTGTAAATTATTCAATATTCTTGTTAAATAACTAGTAGAATATTTGTAATAAGAATTTATAATAAAATACTTTTTATTCTAGTTAGGTTTTAGTTATAATACTATTAAATTAAAAAGCGTGGAAAAGAAAAGTGAAAATTTTAATTCACTTTACCCTTGGCTCTTTTTTAGATTTTACTTCGTATGACGATTGCAATAGGGCAAACGCAACAGACAGCTGTTGACGAGAGAGGTTTATTTGACTTGGTCGATGACTGGTTAAAACGAGATCGTTTCGTATTTATTGGTTGGTCAGGCCTTTTATTATTCCCAACAGCATTTCTTGCAGTTGGTGGATGGTTAACAGGTACGACTTTTGTTACATCTTGGTATACACATGGATTAGCATCTTCTTACCTAGAGGGATGCAACTTCTTAACTGTAGCGGTATCAACACCTGCAAACAGTATGGGTCATTCCTTAATTTTATTATGGGGACCTGAGGCACAAGGAGATTTCACTCGTTGGCTTCAAATTGGTGGATTATGGGCTTTTATCGCATTACATGGTGCATTTGGTTTAATTGGGTTCTGTTTACGTCAATTCGAAATCGCTCGTCTTGTAGGTATTCGTCCATATAACGCAATTGCATTCTCTGGACCTATTGCGGTATTCGTTTCTGTATTTTTAATCTATCCTCTAGGACAAGCAAGTTGGTTCTTCGCTCCAAGTTTTGGGGTTGCAGCTATTTTCCGCTTCTTATTATTCTTACAAGGTTTCCATAACTGGACACTTAACCCATTCCATATGATGGGCGTAGCAGGGATTTTAGGTGGTGCATTATTATCTGCAATTCATGGAGCCACTGTAGAAAACACATTATTTGAAGATGGTGATGCTGCAAACACATTCCGTGCGTTTACACCAACACAATCAGAAGAAACTTATTCAATGGTAACAGCGAATAGATTCTGGTCTCAAATTTTCGGTGTGGCTTTCTCTAACAAACGTTGGCTTCACTTCTTCATGTTATTTGTTCCAGTAACAGGTTTATGGACAAGTTCTTTTGGTATCGTAGGTTTAGCATTAAATTTAAGAGCATACGACTTCGTATCTCAAGAACTTCGTGCAGCTGAAGATCCTGAATTTGAAACTTTCTACACTAAAAATATCTTATTAAACGAAGGTATTAGATCATGGATGGCCGCACAGGACCAACCGCATGAAAATTTTGTATTCCCAGAGGAGGTTTTACCACGTGGAAACGCCCTTTAATAGAGTAATCGGACGTGACATTGAGTCCACAGGTTTTGCCTGGTGGTCAGGAAATGCGCGATTAATTAACGTATCTGGTAAACTTCTTGGTGCACACGTTGCCCATGCAGGTTTAATGGTTTTCTGGACAGGTGCTATGACACTTTTTGAAGTTTCTCACTTCATTCCAGAAAAACCTCTTTATGAGCAAGGTTTTATTCTTATTCCTCACTTAGCTACTTTAGGCTGGGGTGTAGGACCTGGTGGTGAAATTGTTGATACTACTCCTTACTTTATCGTAGGTGTACTTCACTTAATTTCGTCAGCCGTGTTAGGATTTGGAGGTATCTACCACTCTTTATTAGGGCCAGATACTTTAGAAGAATCTTTCCCATTCTTTGGTTACGACTGGCGTGACAAGAATAAAATGACAACTATTTTAGGTATTCATTTAATTCTTTTAGGAATAGGTGCATTCTTACTTGTATTAAAAGCTTTATACATTGGAGTTTACGATACTTGGGCTCCAGGTGGTGGTGATGTACGAAGAATTTTAAGTCCTACAGTTAACGCTGCTGTTATTTTTGGATATGTTTTAAAGTCACCATTCGGTGGTGACGGATGGATCGTATCTATCAATAACATGGAAGATCTTATCGGTGGACATATCTGGGTTGGTACAATGTGTATCCTTGGTGGAATTTGGCACATTGTAACAAAACCTTTTGCATGGGTACGTAGAACATTCATTTGGTCTGGAGAAGCTTACCTTTCTTATAGTTTAGCTGCTCTTGCTTTAATGGGATTAACTGCTGCTGTTTTTGTTTGGTATAACAATACAGCATATCCAAGTGAATTCTATGGACCAACTGGTCCAGAAGCTTCACAAGCACAAGCATTTACTTTCCTAGTACGTGACCAACGTTTAGGTGCTAATGTAGCATCTGCGCAAGGACCTACTGGATTAGGTAAATACTTAATGAGATCACCTAGTGGTGAAATCATTTTTGGTGGTGAAACAATGCGTTTTTGGGATTTACGTGCTCCATGGGTAGAACCACTTCGTGGACCTAATGGTTTAGACGTAAACAAAATTAGAAACGATATTCAACCTTGGCAAGAACGTCGAGCTGCTGAATACATGACACACGCTCCTTTAGGGTCATTAAACTCTGTAGGTGGTGTTGCAACAGAAATTAACTCTGTTAACTACGTATCTCCTAGATCTTGGTTAACTTGTTCTCATTTCTTCTTAGGATGGTTTATCCTAGTTGGACACTGGTGGCATGCAGGCCGTGCTCGTGCAGCTGCGGCTGGTTTCGAGAAAGGTATTGACCGTAAAACTGAAGCGGTACTATCTTTACGTCCTATTGACTAATTTTCTTTACAAAAAATTATTAGCTTGGTAAAGACCAAGCTAATAATTTAAACTTATTAAAAATTAATATGCTTAGTTTTATTCAAGTTGGTTCTTTACTTGTACTTAGTGCTGTATCGGGTCTTTTAGCTTATCGTTTAGCAATTTCACTTTATGTTTAAGAGATTTTTTTTGGACAGTTAAAATAATATTTAAGTCCTTTTTAGTTGGAATATTATTGAAATTTTATTATATAGACACTAAGTTAATTTATAATTTAAAAATTCGTTAGGAAGAAGTGATTCATGACACAAGAACGCCGTAGATGGGGACAATCTAGATTAGTAATTCCTCCAAATCAATTAGGAAGGTTAACACAAATGGATGAAACTAGTTTAAAAGAGTTTCAAAAAAATACTAGTAGCACCTCTAATCAGTCAAAAACAAAAAAAGTAAGAGCTTCTTTTCCATTTTTAGCAATCCAAGGTCAAAATGACTTGAAATTAGGCATGATACTTAATGTTATTGAGCCAGATATCAAAGGAATCTTAATTATTGGTGATCGTGGTACTGGTAAATCAACCACTATTCGAGCATTTGCTAATTTATTGCCTGATATTGTTGTTGTTAAAGGTGACCCTTACAATAGAGCACCAATTTCGATACGAAAAACTGTTCCTTTTCAAGCAACAAAGAAAGATCAAGAAAATTTAGTACATCGAGTTCATAGTTCATATCTTCGAATACAATCTGATCGTATAGAAGTCAAAACTATGCCACTTGTAGATTTACCTTTAGGTGCAACTGAAGATAGAATTTGTGGTTCTATTAACTTAGAGCGTGCCGTAACGGAAGGTGAGAAAGCCTTTGAACCAGGCTTATTAGCTAAAGCTAATCGTGGATTACTTTATGTTGATGAAGTAAACTTATTAGATGATCATCTGGTGGATATCTTATTAGATGCCTCTGCATCAGGATATACTGTTGTTGAAAGAGAAGGTGTATCAGTTCGTCACCCATCAAAATTTATTCTTATAGGTTCAGGTAACCCTGAAGAAGGTGAAGTAAGACCTCAATTACTAGATAGATTTGGTCTTTATACTGAGATTAAAACAGTAGAACAACCTCTTATGCGTGTTCATATTATTGACTCTCGTGTAGATTATGATGATAGTGATAATGTGTGGAGAAATAATTATTGGGCACAAGAAGAATATTTAAAAGAAAAAATTGAGAGAGCGCAATTTCTTTACAAATGTGTAAAACTTCCAGAAAGTCTAAAGCAAGCAGCATCACGTATGTGTAGTGCTTTAAATGTAGATGGATTACGTGCCGATTTAGTTATTTGTCGTGCCGCTAAAGCTTTAGCTGCCTTTAACGAAGAAGATACTGTAACAATCGAACATTTTAAACGTGTAAGTCAATTATGTTTACGTCATCGTTTAAGAAAAGATCCTCTAGAATTGATTGATTCCGGACGTCGTGTAGATGATTTATTTACGATCTCATTTGAAGAAAATGAATTAGTAACCTAAAAAATTATTACGTTAAATATATTTATAAGTTTCGAAAAATTTCGAAACTTATAAATATTATATAATTCAACACTATTGAACTGCAGTCCATGTATTATCAGTTGGAATTGACTTAAGGAAATAAAGACTAACTAATTTACTTACAATTTTAAATGTATAATAGAATTTTTTTATGCTAATAGAAATATTATTTTCTTTACTTAAATCTTGTAATAAAAGATTTGTTTCCGCACATTCATCAAGGTATTTGAAAAATATAGGATTTTCAACATCTAAAATAACAGGGAATAATTTTTGAGAACTTTGGTTAGTTTTTCTAATTACATATTGATCAAATTTACGAGCATCTAATCCAATTGTGTTATAAAACGCAGAACGTTGACAATCGTTTAAATACATCGTAGCAAAAACTGAAAGTAAAAAGAATTTACACCATAGTTTACTTTGTAAGCCTGTTAATAATTGTGGCTGAGATTTGAGAACAGCTGCAAAGAAGTCACCGTGGCGGTTCTCATCTTGGCACCAGCTTTCAAAGAATCTAAAAATTGGATAAATACGATCTTTTTGTGCTCGTTCTAAATGACGATAAATTGTAATGTAACGCCAATAACCAATTTTTTCCGAAAGATACGTTGCATAAAGAATAAACTTTGGTGCAAAGAATGTATATTTACGACTTTTTGTTAAAAATCCTAAATCTAAGATAAGGTTAAAGTCACTCATTGCTTTATTTAAAAATCCAGCATGACGGGCTTCGTCTCGTGACATTAAAGCGAATCCCTCTGCTAAAAGGGGGTTTTGATTCTTTAAGTTTCTAGATAATTCTTTGTATAAAAGAAATCCTGAAAATTCAGCTGTACAAGATCTTTCTAAAAATTCTATAAAAAGGGATCTTGTTTCTTCAGGAATTTTTGCGAATGATTCTGAAAATTCTTTATCTCTAATGAAATGACGTTGGTTGTAGTCTCTTCTAAATTCTTCTAAAATTGCTTCAATTTCTTCAACATTTGAAGAAACATCTAAATTGGCCATTTCTTCGAAATCTGTTGTATAAAATCGTGGAGTTAATAAACTCTCTTTTGCAGGCGTCTTTGACGATACTATAGAATCAGTCATTTTTTCTCCTTTTTAGGTGTCGTATCATCTAAAATTTTGTATTAGCACCTTTTTTTCAAATAGATAAAATACATTTAAGTTTATTATATAAGATTTTAAGAATAAAACATAAGTGATATTTTCTATGTTTTATTTATACTACAATTTTATTTTTTTTTTAGAAAAAGCAATTAAATAATCTAAATATAATGATCTTATTATAAGTAAGATTTTTAAGATATTTAATATAAATAGGTTTTTGATTACAAAAACTCCCCAGGCTGGACTTGAACCAGCGACCAATCGGTTAACAGCCGATTGCTCTACCACTGAGCTACTGAGGATTTGCTTATTAAATATTATGAAATGTTTGGTTTACTAAAGCTATAGACGATTATACTATAGCCTTTAAATAATTTAAACTTTATTAATCTATTAAAGCCTCTTTAATCCATTTTTGTAAAGATTTATTTCGTATCAAACAATTAAAAACTTGAAAAGTATTTATAACAGAAAGATTATTAGTTGTTTTAATAGACTTCATTATTGAAAATAAAAGACGTCTAGTGGAACGACTAAAAGTTAGTATATTTTTTTTTTCAACTAAAGAATTTGTTTCCTTTAGAATTTTAAATTCAAATTCACATTTAGCTAAAATTTTATTTACCTTATTATTAAAAAGAGAATTATGCTTATATATATTATTAATGCTCCTATTTGCTAGGGTATTATCAATTTTTAAAATTGCGTACAAAAGAAATTTGGAGTTAACACTGCTACTACCATATTTTTTTGCCTCTTTAAAAGCTAAAAGAATTGCTTGTTTTAATTGTGACGAAAGCAATCTTTTAGTATAAACCCTTTTTTCTTTCATAATTAGATATTAATATTTATTACTAAAGTATTACATATCACCAGCTTCTTTACAAGCATAGATAACATCTAGAGTAATTGTGCTTAAATTATTTGTCTTTGCAAATTTTTCTACGTTTCGTTTGATTTTTCCTCGAACAAACCCTGGTATTCGCTTTAATTCACTTTCAGCTTCAACGTCCCAAATATTCTCATTGGATAATGTTGAACTTGAAATATCTTTTGTATCATGACCACCAAAAATTTCTAAAAGGTGATCTTCCATACCTAAAGTAAATGAGTTATAGATTAAGTCAGCAATTTGATTACTGCCTTCATAACCTATAAAAGGTCTATAACTTAATGGGAAGTTTTGAATATGAACTGGAGCAGAGATTACACCACATGGAATATTTAAACGTTTACCAATGTGTCTTTCCATTTGTGTACCAAAAATAGCTGAAGGCTCTAATTTAGCAATCATATCACCAACAAGGTTATGATCATCAGTAATCAGAATATCTTCACAATATTTTGAAACCTCTTCTCTAAACCATGTTTCTTCAGGCTTGCAATAAGTTCCTGCGACCAAAACTCGCACACCCATTTCTTGTGACAAAATTTTTGTAATTGCTACAGTATGTGTTGCATCTCCAAAAACCACAGCTGTTTTACCTGCTAAATTTTGACAATCGATCGATCTTGAAAACCATGCAGATTGAGAAACGAAACGTGTTTGTAAATCTATATATTTTTCAAAATCAGCGGCAAATCCTAACTGTTTTAAAAGTGTTTGGATTTGACGAATAAAATTTGCTGTTTCAACAATACCAATAGGAGTTGTCGCAACAAAAGGCATATTGTATTTTTTCTCTAAAAGTTGTGCGCTTAATAATCCAACCTCACGATAAGGTACTATATTAAACCATGCTTGTGGAAGTTTTTTCAATTCTTCAACTGAAGCTCCTTCAGGAATAATCGTATTAACTGTGATCGATAGATCTTTAAAAAGTCTTTTCAATTCAGCTATATCATGATGTACATGAAATCCTAAATTACAAGGACCTAAAATATTCACTGATGGATTTTTAGTTTTTTCACTTAAAATGGATCCGTCTTTTTCAGCTTTTTCTAAATAAAATCTTACAACTTGTTCAAGTGTACGATCTGCCGCTTGCAGTTCATTTACTCTATAGTGATTTACATCAGCTAATAAAACATCAGCTTTAGCGTCTTGAGAAGCACGATTTACAAAATTCTGTAAATCTTCTTGTAATATACTTGAAGTACAAGTAGGAGTTAATAAAACTAAATCTGGTTGCTCTTCTTTATCTTTTCTCTTAATGTTTTGGATTACTTTCTCTTGAGAACCTCGAGCAAGTACGTGACGATCAACAACACTAGCGGTTACAGGTGTAAAATCACGTTTTCGTTCAAGCATTGATCGCATAACGTTGAAATAATCATCTCCTAATGGTGCATGCATAATTGCATGAACTTTTCGAAACGAGGTTGCTATTCGTAAGGTTCCAATATGGGCAGGTCCAGCATACATCCAGTAAGCTAATTTCATAAATGTTTTATTGTGTATAAAATTTAATAGTTGACTAGTGTTAGAATTTTAAATTAATAATTTTAATTGTTTAGCTTAATTATTTTCATTTTCCTGTGTAAGCTTTTGAAATGCATGAGCGATAGCACGAAGTCTAATGTTTTCCCAACAAGTTGGTACTAATATCGAATTAATTAAAACTTGACTAAACAATAAAATAGGATCTAATCTCCAACCATGAATAACTAAGATCGAACTATAAAGAAGTCCGATCGTTGCAAAAAAGATGTCCTGATCACGAGCAATTTGTGGCTTTACAATTCTTAAGAAATATAAAAACGCCATAACTACTCCAATCATCATTGCTAAAAGGATATTTGGCTCAAAAATTATATTTATCATAGTTTTGTTAGGCAAATTGTTATCTGTAAAAACTAGGCACGTGTAATACGATCTGCTCGGCTAACAAAAACCAGTGCAAGACTAATTGGAATAACAACTAAAACTGTTCCTAATATTAGACTGTTTAAGAAATTGAATAAAGATGGTGTCATAAATGTAAGTTTCCTTTAATTTATAGAAAATAATATTGATATAAATTCTTATTTAGGTGATGTTGTAATTGTTTCATCAGAAGCAATTAAATCACCACTTAAAAATTCTTGCCATGCAGCGAAAGGCCATAAGAATCCTGATGTCATTATAGATATTGCTAAGGGAACATCAATAATAATCTCTTTTTCTGTAGGGTTTGAAGTTTGACCAACAGTTCTAATATACTTACGTCCAACCCATCCAATCCAGCCACTAATGTAAAGGAACAAAATACTTGGTAGTAAGAATTCTGATCCATGACTCCAGCGTCCATCAGTAATTAGATGTGGTAAACCATCATTTCCGCATAATAGATTTGAATCAGCATATCTTGTAAAACGTTGTTTTGTTTGATTAATTTGTTGCTGAATTGCAATTTGAGGAGGAGAACCTTCTTCGTATTTTTTTAATCTATTTTCAAGTTTTTTTACTGTTTTTGCTAATCTTTTTTGAAAAACTTCTGAATCCTTACAAGGGTTAAGGCCACCAATATCAGCATTTGATATCATAGGTAGGCCTAAGAACATTAATAGGGGAAGAGACGCAAATTTGACAATTTTTGTCATAAATTAAGATGTATAAAAGGTTGGTAAGAAGTATAAATGTAAGTGTATATAGATGCATCTGGCTGGGTTCGAACCAGCGACGTTCTTGAGAGAAAACGGATTATGAGTCCGGTGCCTTCAACCACTCGGCCACAGATGCATATGATATTATGTTTTTATGGTATGGAGCTGGTAGGACTTGAACCTACATCCGACTGAATTTTATAACTTAAAATCTTTTCATTATTATACACTTAAAGTATATTAATAGTATAAGAGTTAAAAATATATCTATAAATTAATGAATTAATATATTTTTCAATTAATTATGACCCTCAAAAGGATATTAATGTTTCAGAAACTTAAGCAAAGCAAGTTTGCTTTATTTTTTGTTTAGAGTTCAAACACTGTTTGTACTTTTAGATAAAATTCAACCGTCGAAAACCTAATTTACAGCCCCATAAAGGTAAGAAGGGAATTGAACCCTTAGTCTCTGGCTCCGGAAACCATTACTTTATCCTTTAAGCTACATACCCTTAGGCTATTATTTGTTAAAGAGCTCTTAAATGTTAGTTTAACCTAATACATATTTAAGTATTTAGCAGATTAGTAAAATTTTATATATTTATTAAAATATAGTTTTATAGTGTCTAGATGTTAACATCTAGACACTACTTAGTTTTATATGTTATTAATGATTAGCAACACGGGATGTAGCGCAGTTTGGTAGCGCGTCTGCTTTGGGAGCAGAATGTCACAGGTTCAAATCCTGTCATCCCGATTATAATACTAGTCTGACTTATTTGGAGTGTCTAATACAAAGCTATTGGAATTACCTTTAGCAATAGAACATCCTAAGGACCATGCTTTTTTGCTCATTAAGTCTGCTTTTCTAAGCCAAACTGCTTTTCTTTGTTTTGTTTTTGTTCTTGATGTACGTTTCTTTGGAACTGCCATAATGATAAAGTTTCTAAAGTTTTAAGACTGCTTAAATTTTCGACATTAGGGTAATCTTTTGTCAAATTTAATTTTTTTAATTTATTATGATTAACTCTAATTATATTATATAAGTTGACAAAATTAAACAGTTTTTATTTAATTTTAACTTTTGTTTAATTTTTTGATTTTTATTATGTTAAAAAAAAGATGAAATGCTCAAATACAATATTGCATTATGAGTGAACACTTCATCTTTTACTAAAAAGTTTTACGTTAAATTAATCTAATTTAATCCCAACCTTTTTCTGATTGTGATAATACGTAGTTAGCAACATCTTCGATATCGCTATCGTCTAAACGACCACCAAAGGCAGGCATTGCATTTTTACCATTTGTTACTTGGTAAGTAATTTTATCTACACTGTTCATTCCATTAGCTTCTAAAGCGTCTTTCTTTAAAGTTTTTTCTGGAATAATTACATTGTTACCGCCAGCATGACACGCTGAACAGTTTGCGCTAAAGATACGTTCTCCGTTTTCAATGTCCGCAGCAACTGAAACAGTTGATACTAAAAAAGGAAGACAAAGGCTAAGAGAAAGGATTCTTAAAGTATATGGTTTCATGATTTCTCCTGAAAAATTAACAGAAAACATTAATAATAAATTTTACCACCCCCCCATTTTTCTGAAACGATTTTGGGTTGGATTAAGATGTGACCAGCAATAGATTCAAGGTCTTCTTCACTAAGTGATCGCATTTTTGGGTAAATATCTGCACTCTTAATACTTGGATGAATCTCTGCAATTGATTCTAAACCATCGTAAGTCGTGGGATTTTTCATGTAATTCACTAGTGATTCAATACTATCACGTGGAGGTGTTGCAAGACTAAGAGCTTCCGGGTCTAAACCAACGTTTGGATTTGTTTTCGTTAATCCACCAACATGACATATACCACAAGAGGAGTTAAAAAGACGTTTTCCTCTTTTTACTTGTTCTGGTGTTAATGTTACTTGTGTACCTTTTATATCTGAGCGAACAGTACGTGTTGCTTCATCTAATTCAATTGCGATAGAAGGTAGTGCTGGTAAAAGAGTAAGCAAAATAGAAAGGGCAAAACGAGGTTTAATCATAGCAATTATTCTAAGGGGAAATAGTACCCCAGGGAAAACCAAGAAAAAAACAGTTAATTATCTGTAGATGTTGTCAAAGTTTGTGTCGATGCCACCATTGTCCCTTTATTTCTGGTTTGAATTTCTTCGCGTAAGCCTGGTGGTAAAACCAAAACTTGTGGGATACCAGGATCACTACCTTCAACATCTACAAGGAGACTGCTTCCAAATTCAATTTCATCTTCAACGTGTAAAAGTTTTTCGGCAATAGGGTCTTCAACCCATTTGCTTATTGCACGACGTAAGGGTCTCGCACCATACATGGAATTAAAACCTTCTTGACGAATGGTAGTTAATAATCGACTTGTAACTAAAAGATGGAAACCTTTACGAGCAAGTCGTTCATCTACCTCATCAAGTAATAAAAATCCGATTGCACTTATATGATCACGTGACAAGGGATGGAAAATTACCACATCATCCAAACGGTTTAAAAATTCAGGTCTGAATTTCGAACCAAGTGTTTGAGTAACTAGCTTTTTAAGCATAGATTCTTCATCTGGTGTTCGAGTTGGTTTTTGTGCACAGAACTCTAAGATCGTTTGAGATCCTAAATTTGACGTAAGCATGATAAGTGTGTTTTGGAACGACACTACTCTTCCGGACGAATCTGACAAAATACCATCATCTAAGATTTGTAATAATACATTATAAACATCTGGATGAGCTTTTTCAATTTCATCAAAAAGTACAATGCAATAAGGTCGACTTCGAACCGCGTCAGTTAATTGTCCGCCTTCTTCAAATCCCACATAACCTGGAGGAGATCCTATTAGACGTGCAACTGTATGTTTTTCCATGTACTCAGACATATCTAAACGGATTAACGCTTTTTGAGAACCAAATAAATTCTCAGCTAATTGCTTAGTCAACTCTGTTTTTCCTACACCAGTAGGACCACAAAGAAAAAAACTTCCAATAGGTCTTTTTGGATTTCGTAAACCCGCAGCATAACGTCGTAAAGACTTTGCAACTAATGCTAAAGCACGTTCTTGACCAATAATATGATTGCCTAGATCTTGTTCAAGATGAAGGAAACGTTCTGCTTGATCACGTGTTAAGTTAGTTGCAGGTAGGCCTGTCCATAATGCTACAACTTCAGCAACGTCAGAAGCTGTAACTACTAATTTACCAGCGACTGTGTAAAGTAAATCGTCATCTTCTGTTGCAGATTGTATTTCTTGGCTATTTGTATTATTCGTATTTTCGTCAACAGCCATGTCAAAAGTAAATATAAGTGATATAAAATCGTTTGGATTTGTTAAAAAAGAAATTTCTTTGATAGCTACACTAGTTTCAGTGCAAATATTAAACAACTTCTTAAAATATAGTCGTCGAGATTGGATGTATTCTCCCATAAGGGGTTTCCTCTTTTATATTGGTTTCAAGTTTTTAAGGTGACATTTATTTAGATTCTCAACTGTAAAATATTTTAATCAAAGATTAACAAAGTGTCAACCATTTCATACATAATTAATTAAAAAATAGGAAAGAAAATTTTAACACTTGACAAAACAATACCCTCACCAGTAATGTAAGAACTGTGGAGTTTCTCCAATACTTAAAACCAAGACAGCTTAGTAACTTAAAAAAATAAAAAAGGTCCTAACTAAGTTGATAAGGAAAAAGAACTAGGAAATACTACGGAGAGTTTGATCCTGGCTCAGGA
>Ga0209702_10001214_pt1 | contig 50516 bp, 50 predicted proteins | sample FRY01_FD_187210 | JGI IMG/M metagenome (GOLD analysis project Ga0209702, IMG submission 187210) | Freshwater microbial communities from Lake Fryxell liftoff mats and glacier meltwater in Antarctica - FRY-01 (SPAdes) (version 2) | ecosystem: Environmental > Aquatic > Freshwater > Ice > Glacier... | reverse complement strand
CGAGCGATCGATATTCCATCTCGTAAAGTCGACAGGGTCAAGTCGACAGCAAGTCGACAGGGTCAGGTCTTACATTTCCGGCCTTACATTTCCTATGTGAAATGTAAGGCCTGACCCCATAAGCCGAGGTCTTACATTTCCGGCCTTACATTTCCTATGTGAAATGTAAGGCCTGACCCCATAAGCCGTGACCCCATAAGCCGCATAAGCCGTTCTGACCTCATAAGCCGTTCATAAGCCGTTGGATAAAAGCGTACAACTCAGCGCCGAGGAAAACACCGCCTCCAGGTGATTGTCCGAAAGAGACTTTGCTGCGTATTTGTATTGTTGCACTTAAGGATACTTGCTCTGCTGAATCTCTTAATTGACAACACAATCGAGAAAAACGCGATTATTTTTGCGGTCGTCCTCTGGTTCTATAATGTCACCAGAGGGGTCCACTGCAACCAAAATCTTATGGGCGCCGCTGGCGAGCGACAAAACAATAGTAAAATTTTCGCTGTCGCCAGCCGACAGCCAAGGTAAGCGTAAGTACTGTCGCTCGCTGTAACGGTTATCTGGAACGACATCAATACCGATGTCGCTGACATCCATAGCGCCGCAGTTGGACACCCGAAAGCGTAATATACCCGCATCAAAATCAATGTCAGTAACTGCTAAATCTGAACCTAACTGAGTAATAGTTTCAATGGGATAAATCACTAATTCATCGACGCGCAGTAAGTGAGTACGCCTGTGCTCATGATGTAAGTGTCCACCGTAACGATGATCGACGCTGACCCCATGAACATGCAAATTTGCGCCGACCTGCGCTACCGTTACCCGACCTTTTTCTGGTTGCGTATCAAAAAATCCACAGCAATCCCAAGCGAGTGCATCACCAAGGTACTGAATCTCGTCCTCGGTTTCGGCGGAATTTTTGTCTGACAGTAAGTAATGCTGCAACGAATCATAAACAGAGGAACCGAGTCCAGCTGCGGCCCCGCTGTTGGTGTTGCGACTGGATTGATTTACGCAAAGTTTGGATGCCACAGTAATAACGAGGTCATCCCACTGGCATCGCGCTCTAACGCCATACACATCAGCTGGTTTATCGAGGCTATCAATAGCCGCCGCAACCCAATCAGCCAACCGCCAGTCGGCTTGCGAATTCAATGACAGTAAATCGATTGAACAACCCATATCGGTAGCGTCAGAACTAAAGCACACCCAAGGAAAATGGTCACTGCCATCACCGGGGCACACCTTGTGTATCCCGCCAGTATTGGCATGACACTTGAAAATGGCCGTTTCTGCTTCTATCTCATTATAGACAAACGTTAGTTCACCATTATCAATACTGGTGGTCGTGCCCAGTCCCAAAATGTCTCCCCTGAGCGGTATACGCGCTACCGGAAGGTGCTCTTTAATATCACCCTGAACCAGATCAATAATGGTATTGGCGACGGTCAGGTGGATCCCAGGTTGCTTGATCACGTCTTTCTCCTTTTGTATCGATGTTGATTATGCACAGAAAACCGTTAGCAGCAGCCCAGTTAACCGTATTTCGCTGCTGTTTTGGGTGGCTTTAGTGTCGTTGAGGTGTCGTTGAAATCACCGGCCTATCCTGCATCGGCACGCTACGCGGTCCGCAGCGGTCGCGCCTATAATACGACGTCTATTTTCTTTTAGATCTAACGAAAAAAGCAAGCCCAAGACCCGTTAGAGACAACAAAAGAACAATGCCTAACACACCCAAAATGGTGTCGGGAAAAGGGCGACCTAGCCATTGCAAATAGTGGACCTTGTACAGATTATTGATCAGTAGCGTATCGCGACCCGACGTTGAAGTGAGAGGTAAAAAATTTGATGTTTCGTTTTTAGAGGGCACTTGTGCAGAGCTGTTCAGTGGCTGTGATCAATATTCTGACTTTATTTTTGGAGGTGATAAAGACGCAGCAAGCGACGCGAGCCAAGCGATTCTCAACCAGATTTTATTTGACTCCCCGTACGGCAATACCCTTTGAGTAGTATAAAGCTAATGTAGCTTGTCATTACATTGGCCTAATTCCGCGACTGTCCGATCGATGATGTCGAATGCTTTACCGTGTAATTCAGCGAATCGGCGCCGGAGGCTTAACTGTAATTCATCCAACTTCTTCTGACCATGAATATCCGGTGCTCGAACCTTAAGAGCAGCAGCTGTAGCGTAGGCCGCAACTGGATTGATGTCCTCCAGTCGCTCGCCACCGACCAGGCCCTCAAGAGGTGCCATGAGTTGGTCTTGGCTAGGGAGACTCACCACTGCCGGGTGCAGAAGAAACTTCGTATAGACCGGTAGGCATTCAGTGCAGATCAGCTCGCCGATAAGAGCTGGAAACCATGCCAAGGGTGGCGGCGCGTCTCGGATCGGATCAATTCTGTCGATGTGGTCGCTGGTTGCTGCCCGTCGGTGCCAGGGGCTATTAATCACGCCCTGCTTATCAATTCCACCGATGGGGTTCTGGTCGTAGAATTTTCTTCCTACACTCTTGCTCCAGCCCAATGCAGGTAAGTCCTTCCATCCAAGCACATCGGCGATTCGTCCAAGCGTTTCAGCAGGTATCATTTTGAGCCCCAAGCCATGGACGATAATAAGGTTTTTGTGTGGCGATTCCAGCAGATGCTCCTCAACCGATTCCAGATAGTGGGACAGCGACCGGTACGTATCTCTGTTAAAACTCAGAATAGCATTCTCGATATAAGGAAGCGTATTTCGAATTTTTTCCTCTCCAGTTTGAACTTCTGCCGTGAGCTTCGATCGGACAAATTCGAGCGCCTGCAGTGTGGTCAAAAAGAATCGTCCTAAAGAGCGCTCAGAGAGAATGCCTCGTAGCTGTGTCCTCGCGATCTGAAATGGGTTTTTAGGCGATAGAGCCTGGATCGCCGAGAGTTTGATTAGCGAACGCGTTTGTAGATGGGGCTCTCGAACGATAAAGACATAGTTCTGGACTAAAGGCATCCAGACCCGCCACTGCTCTGGTGTAAACTCTGCGATGTCCTTAACCACAATCTGGATCGGCCCGGCATGTATCTGGTGGAGCTCTTCGACCCTCGCCAGTATCGTTTCGAAGCCTCGCTGGATGTTATTTCTTTTTGTTATTTTACGAAACGGCTCATGGATTTGACCATGCACCGCCTCGGTGAGAGCGACTTCCAGAATCGTCGACATCGTCCGTGGAGGAGATAGAATATGGGTGATTTCCAAGTTCCCCTGACTAACAAGTTGCTGTAGCTTTCGGAAAGCACTGGGTGCCACGTAGACCCCGCCTTTTGATTTTTTAGCAGTAGCTGCGTGCTTTCCCATCGGTTTTCTCCCGTTATATGCGCGGCTTACTGCTGAACATTTAATGACTAATTTTCAGCCAGCAACTTACCGTCTCAATGTACAAACGCTTAACGCTATATTCATCAAGTTACGCTGGACGCAAAGTCGCCAGCAGGTCGAGGTCATTGTTGCTACCGATTACATATGCCGCCAATCGCCTCACTCCATCACTTAAATCGTGAGTACAGAATTCCTCCGAAATATAGGGAAGCAGCAATTATCGCAACGATACGCATAGGATTATTGGCACTTTCCAAGATGACGCTACTGCACGTTCCGATAACAAGTAAGATCTCGAAGCCGAGAAAAATATTCCCGTAGCGGCGCGGGTCCCAATAAGATACAGGGCTAAGGAACCGCCAGCCGGTAAAGGGAAGGAGGTGACGGTGCGCATCCTCGTGATGGAGAGGAAAATCGCATAGAAGATGGAGCGTCGCACTGGCAGCCAAAAGGACTCCCAAGTCTAGTCCAAGCGCTAAACATATCACTAGCGCTGTCAGCATCAACGGAAATGAGTTTGGAATATCGAAGAAGAGCTGCCACCGAGGATGGTAGTAAACATCTGACCAGATCTTTTTGTCGTCGACTCCTCGGATTTTTTGGTAGACATAAAAGGCAAACATCGGCATGTCTGGAAGCCAAGCCCCGATCGTGATTGCGGCAGCAGCTGCCCAACCTGGTTCTTCCGACCAAATAAAGACACTCAGCGCCATATGGGCAGGCGTATTCACGCGCTGTCTGCTTTTTTCCAGGCCATCGCTGCGCCGGCGTACCAGTAGGTAACCCCTAGTATGAGCAGAGCAAACAGCAATGCTGAGTCGAAGTATGAATACTGCTCTGCATTGATCGTACGGCGATACACCTCAAGACGTTCTGCCATGCTTAGCGGACGCGATCGAATTATTCGATTGTAGTGCACACGACTGCGCCCGTAGATAAAGACCTTACTCAGGTAGACCCCTATGGAGCTTAATTCGAGGTGTTTTACCCCTATTTCGGGGGCATACCGCACAGCATCGCAAGAAACTGCATTGACGACCGTGCGAACAAATACGACATCGGAACCTCGAAACTGCTCCTGAAAAGGACCGAACCGGCCCATCACCTCGGTGCGAACAGCCATATTACTGGTGCGGCCCCAGTAGAGCGTCGAATCGTCACTGGAGAGGATATAGGATTCCTTTTGCCGTTCGTAGGCATCTAGATGTCGGAGTCCGGGAGAGGAGCTGTATGACAACGATGGGCCGATGAGAATTCCGATCGCGGGATCGCGCATTGTCGCCTCAATCTGCGACAACCAATCAACCCGGTGTACACAATCAGGGTCAGTGAAAACGAGTATCTCTCCTACGGCTGCTCGAATTCCCTTATTTCTTGCCGCGTATGCACCCTGCTTCGTTTCACTTAAGAGTCTTATACTTGGGTATTCACTAATAATTTTTGCCGATTGATCTGGACAATTGTTATTCACCATCAAGATTTCGAAGTCGAACCCGCAGTCCTGACTAAGTAGCCCGTCGATACATCGCCTGAGGTAGCGCTCAGCTCGATGCACCGGCAGGATCACAGAGATTTTCGGCTGCTCAACCATCGTATCGAGGTTGCCCAGGAAGATTGATATATCTCAGCATGGTGGGGGTATGGAGGCAAGTCAGTATAGCGCCAGAAATCACAAAGCCATAATAGATGGCGCAAATCGAGAGGATTACAGGGAGTTCAAAAAATGAAATACCGACTAAGCGAAAGCGTTTCTTCACGGCGCTGGGAAACCGAAACACCGAAATGATCCAGAGCCAAATATGGCTGATCTTGTCGTCCACAGGCGTTTTACTTTGCTTCAAATAGCGGGAAAGAATTATGAGATCCCTTCCGTGGACCAGAGCCCGTAACAGGAAATCAAGCGGCCCGAGAGGAATTGGATGGCTTGCTCCGGCGCCATGACTATGCCAAATGTCGATACCGCTATCTCGAAGTTCTACCGCGAGAGCTGCGCAGGACCCCCGGACATCGCCTTGAAGCCTAGGAAACGGAGGATCTTCAGTTGCAGCCCGGCGCATGGCTACATTGTTCGCGTGAAATTTGATACTGCGCTCCAGAAGCGCCGGTGCGGGATCGTGTTTAGGATGAAACCAGCTGAGCGCGAAAGCCTTACCCAAGAGCCCCCTTGGCTCGATGTAGGTGTTGCCACAAACCACGTGGACGGAGGGAGATGCGAAGGGCTCAAGGAGCCGCTCCAGCCATCCCGGATCAGGAATTACATCACTGTCAACGAAGACGTTGACCGTGCCAAGACTGTTTTGGTAGCCAACATTTTTCTGGACATAGTAGGCGCTTGAGTCAGTCGCTACTAAGCGGACATTGATACTCTCTGTGCTCTCGTCGCTGATCATGCGGAGCTGGTCTAGCAGGGACTTCGATAGAACATTGCTCGCATCGTAAACGAAGAGAATTTCGACAGGCTGCTGGACCGTGAAAACACGTTCCTCGGCAAGATAGTCAATGACCTGAAGCTGCAATTCCCGCAGCAGATCAAGGCATCGTAGGGTGCCGGTCGGGGTTACCTGTGAACACTCGATAAGGATCGAGAGACTTTCGTTTTTGTTAGGTATTTGTGTGACCACCGCTAGCAGCATCCATGAAGGTCAGAGGTTTCTAAAGGGCAAAACACAAGAATAAGCGAATTTCGAACATAGGGCTCATTAGCGGACGATTGCGGAAATATTAGCACTGCCCATTGCTACAACAATCTTACGGTGATTACTTACCAAGCGCAGGCAATAATAGTTTGACTGGCCTCGATTGATACAATCAGGCCATCAATACCCAAAGGCGCAATCGATACCCTCCAAGTGCCCCAATTTGATACTATTTCCCATGCTGTCTGGCTCTACCATCGGTTCAACCTGAGTCGCCGCGACATCGCAAATGTGCTTGTTGCGTAGGGTATCACAGTCAGCTATGAATCCATCAGTCTCTGATGTATCAAATGGTGGCTACTTACGCTAAGCGTCTCACACCGTGGTATGGGTGGGTCAGGACAGGCAGTAAGCCGATACCGCCTCGCATTCAATAGGGTTACTTAACAGCCAACATCAGAGCTATTGCCTATATGATATTGCACCGGATATTGGCGCATACATCTATCGCGACAACCGACCACCCCGCTTTCAACGAGCAGAGCAATGGGGTCAAGCAGAGCAATCGGGTCAGGCCTTGCATTCCACATATTAAGGATGGCGCATGTGAAATGTAAGACCTGACTCTTTCTAGTGTGACTCTTTCTAGTGACTCCAACCCCAACATTGTGAATCGTGCTGTAGATTTTTAACCGATTGATTTTACTAATTTTTACCCGAACACCCGCAGCGCGTTTTGCACCCCAGAGCCCAACAAATCACGGTGAGTCCCGCAATTCTCCCGCAGCTTTCACCCGGGAAAGTCGCTGTTGTTATTGTTATCGAGTTCCGATAACATCGGAACATGATTGAATCCTTTGGCAACGCTCTGGCAGAAGATCTCTTCTATGACATGAAGAGCAAGTCAACCAGATCATTTCCAAATGAACTGCGGAGAACTGCCAGGCGGAAACTACTTTATTTGCATGATGCAACGGACTTGAAAGATTTGAGAGTACCGCCTGGTAATCGGCTGGAACCGCTGAAAGGTAATTTGAAGGGATTTCATTCAATACGGATCAACGATCAATGGCGACTGGTTTTCCGCTGGAGTGGCGGGCAGTCACAAGATGTGCAGATATTGGATTACCACCGATAGAGGTATTGGAAATGAACAAGCAACCAAAAAACCCGTTCCATCCCGGTGAGATGCTTATCGAGGAATTCCTTAAACCCCAGGGTATGACTCAGGCTGAGTTTGCCAGGAAAATTGGGTGGACCAAAGCCCGACTCAATGAGCTTGTCCGCGGGAAACGTGGTGTAACAGCAGAGGCGGCATTAGACCTTGCTGACGCTTTGGGGACATCGGCAAAACTCTGGATGAACCTCCAGGTGACTTATGACTTGGACAAGGCAGCCGCCGCCAGGAATGCGGCATAACATGTATGCAAAAGAAAATATGGTAGCTACGGGTAGACTTGAACTACCGACCCCAGCATTATGAATGCTGTGCTCTAACCAACTGAGCTACGTAGCCATAAACAGTTTACTGGACCAGTGATCCTTGAGAGGCGCGCATTCTCCGCATTTTGAGTGGGCAAGTCAAGAATGAGCTTGTGGCGCCAGAATACTGAGCGGCACCGCAAATAATTTCTCGCCGAATGGCAGGATGTTGTCCCCATCGTAAAACACAACGCCTGCCGCAAATTGCTTGCCATAGGCATCTCTTAATTTTTTTAGTGCTCTGAAATCACCTTGGGCTATCGTCGCTGACGCTTTGATTTCGATACCAGCGACTTGTTGTCCCTGCGTGATCAGGATATCCACTTCCACCTTATCCTTGTCGCGATAGTGGTAGAAGAGCAGTTCCTGATCATGCCAGTCTGCATACTTACGCAGCTCCTGATACACGAAAGTTTCCAGTATCTGGCCGAGGAGAGATTTGTCGTGCCACAAGGTTTCGCGGTTAACGCCTAGCAATGCACAAGCCAGACCGGTATCCGCCAAGTGCAGCTTGGGTGTTTTGATCAAGCGACTGAGTCGATTGCTGTGCCAAGGTTGGAGCTGTTCGATCAGAAATATTTGCTCCAGTAGCGTCAGGTATTCACGGATGGTGGGTCGACTGATGGCAAAGGGTGCGGCCAGATCGGATGCGTTGAATAGGCGGGCCGTCTGCCCAGCTGACACGGTTAGCAGTTTGGGTAGGCTGTCCAGATTTTTGATGTTGGCAATGTCTCGGATATCGCGCTGAATCAGGGCCGTGCTGTAGTCCCGGTACCAGTTGCTGCTGCGTTTTCCTGTGCTGCGAGCAATAGCGGCGGGGTAACCGCCCTGACAGAGTAGGTCCGCCAGCGATTCACCAAGTCGTCCAAAACCATCGGCGCAGTTAGCACTGAAATCTCCGCGAAACAATTGCTGAAGAAACATGGGTTTTTCGCCGGCGATTTCGCAGCGGGCCAGGGGGCGCAAACGCAGGATTTCCATACGTCCTGCCAAGGAGTCGGCCAATTTGGGCAGCAGCAGGACATTGACGGACCCGGTCAGAATAAAGCGGCCGGGTTGTCGGTTTTGATCGACGCTGGCCTTGAGACTGGTAAAGAGTCCCGGTGCGCGTTGGATTTCATCCAGTATGGTGGTCCCGGGCAGACTCTGGATAAACCCCACGGGATCAGATTTAGCGGCTTGTAGCTGGTTGTCGTCGTCAAAACTGATATAGCGGTAGCCCAGCTCTTCGCCTACTCTTTGTGCCAGTGTGGTCTTGCCACACTGACGTGAGCCATGAATCAGGACGACGGGTGTGTCCTGTAGGGCTTCACGCAAAGGGGCTTCGGAGTATCTGTGGTACTGCATAGGGATTTGCGATCGTTGCCAATGTTCGGCTAATCGTAAGTCAGGATTCGTCCAATTGAAAGTAAATATCCGTCTATGTGTAAATAGAACCCCGTCTAAACGAAAGTATAGCGAATAAAATATTTGCTATCGATGGATCTCGCAAATTTTGGTTAGCGCAGGAATATCCTGTGTAATAAAATAACTATCACTTTAATTTTTATAGGTTTTCTATAGGTTTTCTATTGGTTTTAGTTTGCAGCAAGCGTTTCCCTATTCAGACGTTGAACCGAAAATGGATCACATCGCCGTCCTGTACCACATACTCTTTGCCCTCCAGGCGCCAGCGGCCGGCGTCCTTTGCGCCCTGCTCGCCGTTGTGTGCGATGAAGTCGTCATAGCTGATGACTTCGGCGCGGATGAAGCCCTTCTGGAAGTCAGTGTGGATCACGGCTGCGGCTTCGGGGGCGGTGGCGCCGACTTTTACCGTCCAGGCCCGCACTTCTTTTACGCCCGCGGTGAAGTAGGTTTGTAAGTGGAGTAGCTCGTAGCCTGCGCGGATCACGCGGTCGAGGCCCGGTTCTTCCATGCCCAGTTCCTGCAGGAATTCCAGACGTTCCTCGTTATCCAGCTCGGCGATCTCAGCTTCCAGTTTATTGCAGATGGCAACGACGATAGCATTCTCCTCCGCCGCAATTTCGTTGACTGCGTCCAGATACGGATTGTCCTCGAAACCATTTTCATCGACGTTGGCGATATACATGGTCGGTTTGTTGGTCAACAGGAACAGCTGCCGGGCTAACAGTTTTTCACTGTCGTTAAGTGCCAGTGATCTCACTGGTCGCGCCTCGTCCAGATGTGGCAGCAGCTTGTTCTCAAGTAATGCCTTCATCGCTACGGCGTCCTTGTCTCCGCCTTTGGCATTGCGGATGACCTTTTGTAGGTGCTTTTCGCAGGCGTCCAGATCTGCCAGAGCGAGTTCGGTGTTGATGATTTCAATGTCCGCTTTAGGGTCGATTTTATTCGCTACATGGATGACATTGTCATCGGCAAAGCAGCGCACCACGTGAGCGATAGCATCGGTCTCGCGAATATTGGCGAGAAACTGGTTGCCCAGACCCTCGCCCTTGGATGCGCCCGCGACCAGCCCGGCGATGTCGACAAACTCCATGGTGGTTGCCACTTCCTTCTGGGGCTTCACAATGGCGGAGATTTTGCGCTGCCGGGGGTCAGGCACTGGCACGATGCCGGCGTTGGGCTCTATTGTGCAAAACGGAAAGTTTTCTGCGCCGATGCCCGCATTGGTCAGGGCATTAAAGAGGGTGGATTTACCGACATTGGGCAAGCCGACGATTCCGCAATTGAAGCCCATAACGTATTCCTGTCTCTTGTTGGCAGCTCAGGCTGCGCTAAAACTGTGTAATCGGGTCATCGCTTTGGTGCTATCGCCGTCGAGCAGCAGTGGCAGTGCAGCCATCGCTTCGTCGATGCAGGCGTCGATGCGTTCTCTGTCCGCCGGCGGAGGTGCGCCGAGTACATAACCTGTGACGCGAGAGGCATGGCCTGGGTGGCCGATACCGACACGCAAACGGTGAAAGTCTGCGTTATTCCCCAGCGACGGAACAATATCCCGCAGGCCATTATGACCACCGTGACCTCCGCCTTGTTTAAAGCGAGCGCAGCCGGGCGGGATATCCAGTTCATCGTGGGCGATAAGAATCTGCTCTGGCTCAATTTTGAAAAAGCTGGCCATAGCAGCGACTGCCTGGCCGCTGCGATTCATGAACGTCGCAGGAATTAACAGGCGCAAGTCATGACCAGACAACGTAACACGTCCGGTCAGTCCAAAAAAACGGGATTCGTCCTGCAGTGTGATGCCGCCTTGCCTGGCCAGTGCCGCTACGAAGTCGGCACCGGCATTGTGGCGAGTGCCCCGGTATTCACTACCGGGGTTGCCCAGTCCAGCGATTAGCTTTATGGCAGTCAAGGCGAGTTAGGCACAAGTGCGCAGTACTGCGAGGGGCTTAGTCCTCGCTGTCACCGTCTTCTTCGGCTGCTGCACCCTCTGCGGACTCATCGGCGCCGGCATCAGCCTCACCATCCAGGCTTTCATCACCACCCTTAGGCGCAATGACAGAGGCGATGGCCAGATCGTGATCTTCACCCAACGCCAGGGCCACGGATATTACGTTAGCAGGCAGAGCGATTTCAGAGAGGTGGATGATCTGCCCGGTTTCAACCTTGAGCATATCCACTTCGATGAAAGCAGGGATGTCCGCAGGCAGACACTGGACTTCAATGTCGGTAGCCTGATGCTGGATGATACCGCCCTGCGATTTAACACCGTAGCACGCCTCTTCGTTGAGGAAGTGAATAGGAACGTTCACTTTGATCGCCACATTCTCGTCAATGCGCAGGAAGTCCACGTGTGTAACGCGATTCTTGGCAGGGTGGCGTTGCATATCCTTGAGGATAGCTTTTTCGATCGTATTACCGACCTTCACCATCAGGACCTGGGAGTAAAAGGCTTCGTTTTCCAGCGACTTCTCCAGATCCTTGCGGATCAGGCTGAGAGCCTGTGGAGCTTTGTCTCCACCGTAGATAATGGCGGGGATGCGGCCGTCAAAACGACGCAGGCGGCGGCTCGCACCTTTCCCCAGGTCGGTTCGTACTTCTGCGATTACTTCAAATTGGTCAGACATGGTCGTGACTCCTTTGATAATTCATTACGACACCTGCGACCAGTGCTGCAATGGGTTGGTATAAACACTGTTTCTATTGAAACAGCGCGCTTATCGATTCCTCATTGGCGACCCTGCGCATGGACTCAGCCAGCAGGTCGGCAAGTGTGAGCTGGCGAATTTTGCTGATGTTTCTCGCCTCTGCGCTCAATGGAATCGTGTCCGTTACTACCAACTCATCGAGTTGGGAGTTCCTAATGTTTTCCAGTGCATTACCCGACAGCACTGCATGGGTGCAGTAGGCTACTACTTTAGCCGCGCCTCTGTCTTTCAGCGCGTCAGCTGCTTTACACAGAGTGCCTGCGGTATCGACCATGTCGTCTATCAACAGGCAGGTGCGGCCGTCGACTTCACCGATCAGGTTCATCACCTGGGCTTCGTTGTTCTTGGGGCGGCGTTTGTCGATGATTGCCAGGTCTGCCTCGTTGAGCTGTTTGGCAATTGCTCTGGCGCGCACTACACCGCCGATATCAGGCGATACAACGATTAAGTTGTCATAGTTACAGGACTCTATATCTTCAATCAGCACTGGCGAGCCATACACATTGTCCACCGGACATTTAAAGAAGCCCTGGATCTGCTCCGCATGGAGGTCGACGGTCAACACTCTGTCGACACCCACTACGACCATCATGTCCGCGACAACCTTGGCCGTAATGGGTACGCGTGACGAGCGCACTCGTCGATCCTGGCGGGCATAGCCGAAGTAGGGGACCACTGCCGTAATGCGCGAGGCTGACGCCCTGCGCAGTGCATCAATCATTACTATGAGTTCCATCAAGTTGTCATTGGTGGGTGCGCAGGTGGACTGCAGCACGAAGACATCCTTACCGCGCACGTTCTCATTCAGTTCGACGCAGACTTCTCCGTCGCTGAATTTACCAACATCGGCTTTACCCAACGTCAAATACAAGCGGCTTGCGACTTTATGGGCCAGTTCCGGGTTGGCGTTACCCGTGAATACCATCATTTTTGAGGACACTGCGTTACACCTTCAGGTTGTTCTCGAAAAACTTCGGTAAATAAAAGCAGCGCCACGTTTACCGATCGTGTGGCGCTGCCAGTTTGGCTGGGGTGGGAGGATTCGAACCTCCGAATGCCAGGATCAAAACCTGGTGCCTTGCCGCTTGGCGACACCCCAAATCTGTTGGATTAGACTAATTCTTTTGGTAGAGGCGATGTGTTTACGCCTCTAGCGAGGATACTTGTCCATTCACTCGGCCTGTCACTCGACAGCTGTTTTTGGGCCGCTCTGGCCTCCGTTTCTCTGCCGAAAGCGACGAAGGCGCAGGCCCCTGTTCCGGTCAATCTCGCCGCGCCGAAACTATCCAAAACTTTCAATGCGTCATCAACTTGCGGGTAAAGTTGCCTGACAAGTTGCTGGCAGTCGTTGCGAGAGTCACTCCCAAAAACGGCGCTCATTTTGATGGGGATGCTGTTGCGTGTCAATTGCGGGTGGGAAAATATTTCGGCGGTTGAGACATTGCAGTCTGGCACCAGCACCAGATACCAACGCTCTGGCAGCTCGACCGGGGTCAGAATCTCGCCGATTCCCTCCGCCAAGGCGGTGCGGGCGCCAACAAACACCGGTACGTCTGCGCCCAGTTGCGCGCCCAGCGATTGCAGTGCCGTACGCGGTAACTGCAATTCCCATAAATAGTTCAGTGCCAGCAGCGTAGAGGCGGCGTTGGAGCTGCCGCCGCCCAGCCCGGCGCCCGTGGGAATCTGTTTTTGCAGCGTAATGTGCACGCCTAGTCCATCTTTGTGCAGCAATTTTGCGGCGCGCACGATGAGGTTTTGGTCAGCGGGGATTCCCCTTGCATCGCTCTGCAGTGTAATAAGGCCGCTGTGATTGGTCGTCAACGATAGCTGGTCGCCCCAGTCCAGTAGCTGGAATAGCGTTTGCAGTTCGTGGTAGCCATCACCGCGGCGCCCCGTAATGTGCAGGAACAGATTCAGCTTGGCGGGCGACAGCAGGGAGAGCGTGCTGGACATCAGTCGAATGAGGTCTGCCACTGGGAGATGACGATTTTGGCCCGCGTCCCGCCCCGCTGGATCTGCATGCGCACAGGCAGGACAAAGCCCTCAAACTGACCGTAGCGCTGGAATTGGACCTCCCAATCGTCCTGCCGCAGGCTCTGCAGCAACTGGGTTTGCGGGTTGACGTCTAACTGCTGGATCGCGCTGTCGGGTGCGGGGAGCCCCTTCAGCCAGTAGGTGAGCGCGCTGAGGGGCAGGTCGAGGCCGGTGTTGGTTAAGATGGCATCAGGGGTTGAGATGTCCAGCGACTGCAGCTCATCGCCCTGGCGAATGTCGAGATGCTGGCCATCGCTTTCGATGGTTGTTGCGCCTATGCCCAGTGGGCCGCTGAGTTGCAAATGCGTCGCCTGATAGTGTTGTTGCCACACAATAGTGGCGGATTCCGATGCCTGTGCAGTGCGCAGCGCGAGTTTGCCGCTGGCCGTCCACTGGTGCAGTGCCGTCAGCTGTTTGCTGTGCGTTTTCCAGCCGGCAGAGGTGGGCTCCTGTTGCGTGATTCCGGCGCAAGCGCTCAGTAGCGCCAGCAATATCCAAAGAGTGAGTAGCCGGGCGCAGCGCATGTCAGGACGATGGCAATGCGGGTGGCGCTGGAATCGGAGCGTCGGGCATGGCTACCCCCAGGCGCTTGATGGTGTCCAGCAGTACTGTGTGGGTTGGGTCGCGCGCAAGCGCAGCTTGCCATACGGCCATGGCGGCAGCAGTATCGCCCTGCATCCAGAGCACTTCACCCAGATGAGCGGCCACTTCGGGATCGGGAAATTCCGCGTAGGCGCGGCGCAGATAAGAGATAGACTCTGCGTAGTGTCCTGTGCGATACAGGACCCAGCCCATGCTGTCGAGGATGGCGGGCTCATTAGGCTGCAGTGCCAATGCGCGGGTGATTAACGCCTCTGCTTCTGCGTAGCGAGTGGTGCGATCAGCCAGCGTATAGCCAAGGGCATTGAGCGCGGTGGTGTTGTCGGGATCGGCTGCGAGTATTTTGCGCAGATCCTTTTCCATCGATACCAGCTGGTCCAGCTGCACACTGAGCATGGCCCGTGAGTACAGTAATGAGACACTGTCTGGCATTGCCTGCAGTGCCTGGTTGAGAAGCTGCATGGCTTGCGGGTTTGCTTGCGCGCTAGTCAGAATATCGGACTCAAGGACGTACAGTTGTTCGCGCAGTTGGGGAGCCCGTTCACGTTGCTCTTTGAACCAGGCTTGGCTGCGATCGATCTGCCCCTTTTTGACGAGCAACACGCCGGCCCGGCTGGCCGCCGCCAGATACTCAGGACCGACCCCAACCTGCATGTAGTATTGGATGGCTTGTTCGATGCTATTGTCCTCCTCAGCCATGCGTCCTAGATAGTAATACGCCTCGCCTTTGCGCGGACTCAGCGCAACGGTCTGCAGTAAATACGCGCGCGCCGTTTCGCGGTCACCAATTTCATGGTTGATCAGGGCCAGTGAAAATAGTAAGTCGCCATCGCCGGGGGATTGCACAGCGAGAATCTCAAACTGCTCACGCGCCGCTCGCATATCGGTAGTGGTCAGCATGCGAGCGTACTGCAGGCGTAACCGTTTTGCGTTCGGGTTGTCCTGTAGCAGCCGCTCCAGGCGCGTATAGGGCTGATCGGCGCCCTGATCCACCAGAATTCTGGCTTCCAACAGGATCGCCTGAGCCTGCTCCGGCTCCTGCTCCAGGATGGTGTCCAGATTATTCAGAGCCTCGTCAAACTGCCTGAACTCGGCGTAAATCAGCGCTTCGGTCAGCAACAGGCTGGCGTTATCGGAATATTCAGTCGCCAGCGTGTTGATGCGCTGCACCAAGGCTGTGCGGTCCTGCTCGCTCAGTTGGCTGAAGCCGTTGAGCAGCATAGGAAAATTGGCCGCGCCTGTCTGGCGCTCCACCACCTCGAGGTAAGGCAGCGCCGCCAGCGATTTGCCCTGCTGGGCGAGCAGGCTGGCGACGGTGTTATTCGCCTCTGCATTGTCTGGCTCCAGTTGCACCCACAACTGGGCGGATTGCATTGCTTCGCTCTCGAGCTGCATGAACTGGGCAAGGTGGGTGGTGTGTGCGCTAACCCCGGGATCGCGCAGCAGGGGCGCCTGCTTCATGTACATTTCCAGAGTGACATCGTACACCTGCCGCCGCAGGGCAAACTCGGCAACGAGGAGGTCGTAAAAGCTGTCTGCCGGGAATGGTTTTTCGGGGACTGACTCAGTCCCCTCGTCATCGTTCGCCAACTGCGTATCTTTTTCGGCAACGGGAGACTGGGTGGCGCAGCCGAGTAGCAGCGCGTAGGTAAAAGCGAGAGCAAGAAATCGCAACATGGTAGCTAGGAGTACGGTGACCCGACGGTGAGACAGGTAATATGATGACACAGACTGAGCCTGAAACCCACAACGCGGCAGCAGTAGCCTATGAGACTTGTGTGTGTGCAATCAGCAGCTGAAGGCAATGGGGCCTTTTTCGAGCTGTCGCAGTATTATTGTCCCATACCCAAAGGGCTCCATTGGTCCACTGACTTTTTCGAGTGCCTACGATGGCGATGTTAATCGGCAGCTAACTTGCTAGAATCCCGAGAGTTTTTTTAAACTGTGCTAAGGTGCGCCCCGGCTGATTGTGCCGCGTATGCAGTAGTGAATCCCTTGAATCGAGCGCTGTGGAGCCATTTACCATTGCCATGAACCTGATAGCGTTGGGAATCAACCATAATTCCGCCGCCGTGGAAGTGCGCGAGCGGGTTGCCTTTGCGCCTGAACAGGTCAGTGAAGCGTTGGTTGACGCCTGCGACATAGCCGGTGTCGAAGAGGTCGTTATTCTCTCAACCTGCAATCGCACAGAGCTTTACGCCATCTTGCCTGAGGGCGCCCGGATGGGCGACAAGGCGGCGGAGCTTATCGAGTGGCTGGCAAACTATCACCACTTATCAGCGCGAGAATTGCACCAGTTTGCTTACATCCACGAAGACGCCCAGGCGTTGCGCCATCTGGTGCAGGTGGCCAGTGGTTTGGACTCCATGGTGCTGGGTGAGCCGCAGATATTCGGTCAATTGAAGTCTGCGTTTGCGGTTGCCAGTGAAGCGGGCACTGTAGGAGGCGAGTTTACACGCCTGTTCCCGCGAGTATTCTCTATCGCCAAGCGCGTGCGCACCGATACAGCCATTGGTGAAAACCCTGTGTCGGTAGCCTATGCTGCAGTGGATCTGGCCGGACACATCTTTGCCGATTTGACCCAATGTAATGCGCTATTGGTGGGTGCTGGCGAGACTATCGAGTTAGTAGCGCGGCATCTGGTTGGCGCCGGTGTACAAAATATTGTGATTGCTAATCGGACATTGGGCAGGGCACGTGAACTGGCGCAGAAATTTGGCGCCGAAGCCGTATTGCTTGCCGACATTCCGATGCAGCTAAAGAACGCAGATATTGTGATTACCTCGACCGCCAGCCAGTTGCCTATTTTGGGCAAGGGCGCCGTGGAAGAGGCGCTAAAGGTGCGCAAACATAGACCTTTCCTGATGATTGATATTGCTGTACCAAGGGATATTGAATCGCAGGTCGGTGAGCTGGACGACGTGTATCTCTATACTGTCGATGATTTGCGAGAAATTGTAGACCAGAATCTGCGCAGTCGCAGTAGCGAGGCATGCAAGGCCGATACCATCATCGATGAAGGCCTACTGCAGTACACCGAAGAAATGCGCAGTCTCGGGGCGGTGGATACCGTTAAGGAATACCGTATGATGGCTGAGCAGCTGCGCGAACAGGAATTACAGCGCGCCCAGCGCGCGCTCGCTCGCGGCGATGACCCCAGGCAGATATTGGCACAATTATCCCGTGCCATCACCAACAAGCTGATTCATGCACCTACCACCGGTCTCAAGCAGGCGAGTATTGATGGCCGTCAGGACATTATCAACAATGCCCGCAAGTTGTTGGGGCTGGCCAACCCGCCGCTGCAAATGTCGGATGAAGAGGATGTGCAGCAGCAAGATTCCGAACTGCCGTCATTGACGCTAGACACCCCGCGAAGCACCCTACAATGAAAGCATCCCTGCTCAACAAACTGGAAACCCTCAGCGATCGGCATGAGGAGGTCTCGGCTTTGCTCAGCGACAGCCAGACCATCGCCGACCAGAATCGATTTCGTGAGCTGTCACGCGAGTATTCCGAGTTGGAGCCGGTCATCAGCTGCTACGCCCAGTACCGACAGGTCAGCGCTGATCAAGAGGAGGCGCGGCAAATGCTGGAAGACCCCGACCGCGACGTGCGCGAGATGGCCAGTGAGGAACTGGAGGGGGGGGCAGAGCGTCTGGCTGCGCTGGAGGCAGAGTTGCAGACCCTGATGCTGCCGCGCGATCCGCGCGATTCGCACAATGTCTTTCTCGAGATACGCGCTGGAACGGGCGGTGATGAGGCCGCTATATTTTCTGGCGACCTGTTTCGCATGTACTCCCGTTACGCTGAGAATCAGGGCTGGAAAATCGAAGTGCTGTCGGAGCGCCCTGGCGATCACGGCGGCTACAAAGAGATCATTTCGCGTGTTGAAGGCCGCGACGTCTACGCGCAGCTAAAGTTTGAATCCGGCGCCCACCGCGTGCAGCGGGTGCCCGACACCGAGTCGCAGGGACGTATTCACACTTCTGCCTGCACGGTGGCGGTGATGCCGGAGGCTGAGGATGTGGACGCGATTGAAATCAACAAAGCCGATTTGCGCGTCGACACCTACCGTTCGTCAGGCGCTGGCGGGCAGCATGTGAACAAGACTGATTCTGCGGTGCGTATCACGCACATTCCCAGTGGTGTGGTGGTGGAGTGCCAGGATGAGCGCTCGCAGCACAAGAACCGCGCCCGCGCCATGTCGCTTTTGCAGGCCAAGTTGCTGCGCAGTGCCCAGGACAAGCAGGCCAGTGAAACGGCAGAGACGCGTCGCAATCTGGTCGGCACGGGGGATCGCTCAGATCGCATTCGTACTTACAACTTTCCGCAGGGTCGCATGACGGATCACCGCATCAACCTCACGCTGTATAAGCTCGCCGAGGTGATAGAGGGAGGTCTGGACGCCGTTATCAGCCCACTGCGGCAGGAATACCAGGCCGATCTGTTGGCGGCGCTGTCTGACAGCTGATGCTGACCGTGCAGGAACTGCTGCGCTCGGGTGATGATTTGGCCGGTGACAGTGCGCGGCGAGAGTCAGAAATTCTGCTGGGCTACTGTCTTGGAGAGTCACGTGCATGGCTTTATACCTGGCCAGAGAAAGCCGTGTCGGAGCAGTGCGCGCAGCGCTTCACGCATTTATTGGCGCGCCGCAGGGACGGCGAACCGATCGCCTATCTCATCGGTGAACGCGAGTTCTGGTCTTTGTCGTTGGCCGTCAACCGCGCGACGCTCATTCCCCGCCCCGAGACAGAAACGCTGGTCGCCTGGGTGCTGGAACTGGACCTACCCGACGCGGCCAAAGTGCTGGATCTGGGCACTGGCTCCGGCGCTATTGCGCTAGCGGTCGCCCACGAGAGGCCGCTGTGGCAGGTTACTGCGCTCGACAGCAGCGCTGAGGCTCTGGCTACCGTTCATTCTAATGCGATTAAACATGGTCTGGGGCGAGTCGCTATAGTGCAGTCTGACTGGTACGAGACGCTCGCGGCAGCGCGCTTCAATGCGCTGTTGGCAAACCCTCCCTATATCGATGGCGCTGATCCTCATCTGGACTGCGGTGATGTGCGTTTTGAGCCGCGCTCGGCGCTGGTGTCTGAAAACCAGGGGTTGGCGGACTTACAGCGCGTGGTAGCGGGCGCGCCGTTGCACCTGTGCAGCGATGGCTGGCTGTTGTTGGAGCATGGATTTGAGCAGGGTGACGCGGTGCGCACGATGTTGCGTGAGGCTGGTTTTGGCAGCGTAAGCACGCGCTTTGACATAGCAGGACTGGAGCGGATCACCGGGGGTTGTTGGCATGCTGACTGACGCGCAACTGATGCGCTACAACCGACAGATACTGCTGCATGAGTTTGATATCGCAGGACAGGAGCGCTTGCAGCGTGCCAGCGTACTCGTGGTTGGGCTGGGCGGCTTGGGGTGCCCGGCGGCACTCTACCTCGCTGCCGCAGGTGTGGGTGAACTGGTGCTGGTCGACGGCGACGCGGTAGAACTGAGCAACCTGCAACGCCAGATTGCGCACACTGAAAAAGATATAGGAACGAATAAAGCACGCTCCGCGGCCGCTGCGATCGCGGCGCTGAACCCGCAGACAAAGCTTGAGGTCATTGAGAAGGAATTGACGGAGCCTGCTATGCCCGCGGTGCTATCGCGCGTTCAGCTGGTGATCGATGCCACGGATAACTACCCGGTGCGTTTTGCCTTGAATCGCGCCTGCATCGCCGCCGGGGTGCCAATGGTATCTGCTGCCGCAGTGCGCAGCGAGGGCCAGCTGGCCGTGTTTGACCCGCTGCGTGGCGGGCCGTGCTACGCCTGCTTATACACGGAAGGAGACGATGATACTGCCCTCAGCTGCAGTGAGAGCGGCGTGCTCGCACCTTTGGTCGGCGTGGTCGGCTCACTGCAGGCAATGGAGGCATTGAAAATTCTGTCCGGCTTTGGCGAGCCGCTGCGCGGCAAGCTGCTGGCCATCGACCTGCGCTGCATGGAGTTTCGTGAACTTGTGCTGCCGGTGCGCGCCGACTGTCCTGCGTGCGCACACCTAAGTCCGACAGGCTAGGCACTATTCGATGAGCGGGTCCTGAATGCCCCTTCTTAAAGCCCCGCGCCGACTTCGAGGCTAGAGCAATTTGCACTCCGATGGCCCTGTACTTGTTGCAGCGGTCGCTCCTTTGAGCACGTTATAGGGCAATTTGGGGGAATCAGCGGCGAATAAGAAACCTTTTGCGCCTTTGTGTTGTCACAAACAGTAAGCCAATAAGAGAGAATGTCTATGGAAACGCTAGCGCAGGGGTATTACTCGGCACACAACGCTATTTTCTCTCGTTTGAAGTATCTGGATGGCCTGGCACCGCTGGCCCTGCGCTTGTATCTGGTGCCAATATTCTGGATGGCGGGGACGCAAAAAATCGCCGGGATGGAGAATACGATTGAGTGGTTCGGCAACCCCGACTGGGGTTTGGGCCTGCCGTTCCCGAGTCTGCTGGCGCATTTGGCGGCCTACACGGAGGCGGTCGGTGCTTTGTTGTTACTGCTGGGGTTGGCGACGCGCTGGATTTCGATACCATTGATGTTCACTATGCTGGTCGCCATATTCGCTGTCCACTGGGGTAATGGCTGGGCCGCGATTGCCGATTCAAGCGCGCAGGATGTGGCAGTTCGTCTCGGCGCAGCCAGAGACGTTCTGGGCGAGCATGGCAATTATGAATGGCTTACGGGGAAAGGTAATTTTGTCATCCTGAACAACGGTATCGAGTTTGGTGTGACCTATTTGTTGATGCTGTTTGTTCTGTTGTTTATGGGCGGCGGCCGCTTCACCAGTGTGGACTACTTCCTCGCTAAACTGTGGCCCCCTAAATCTTGATCCGGGTCCGCGGAGCAGTTCTCGATACTGCCACCATTTCTCTGCGAGAAGTGTTAGAATGGCGCGTTTTTTCACGCGCATAGGGTAAACAGAATTGATCAAAGGAATCTTCAATCGCCTATCAGGCAAGGGCGCCGCAGCGCGGGGCCCCGATGTGGCCTCCTCCGGGCACGGCCAGCCGCCGCGGCAGGAGCCCTCCCACAAAGCCGGTTCCGCAGACCATGCGCCGGCTGAAAAGTCTGATGCCACTGCTGAGGCGCAAGCGCGCGGCAAAGGCGGTAAGCGACACCGTGGGCGCAAACAATCTGATACGGATACCCGCTGGTCTCTCAGCGATTTTTCTGTTGAGCCCAAAGAGGGCGCAACACGCTTTCACGATTTGGGTTTGCGAGAGGAGCTGATGCACGGCATCGCCGACTTGGGGTTTCACTATTGCTCACCCATTCAGGCCGCCATTCTTCCGCAAACACTGCAGGGCCACGACGCCATTGGCAAGGCGCAGACCGGAACCGGAAAAACAGCCGCCTTCCTTATCACCATTTTCAACGATCAACTGTGTAACCCCCCACAAGGTGAGCGCTTCGTAGGCGAGCCGCGTGCTTTAGTCATTGCGCCCACGCGGGAGCTGGTGATGCAAATTGCGGCCGATGCCGAAGAGCTGGCGAAGCATACGGATTTGCAGGTGGTGACTTTGATTGGCGGCATGGACTACCAAAAACAATTGAACCGGCTTGCCAGTAATGTGGTGGATCTGGTTGTGGCGACACCGGGGCGCCTGCTGGATTTTATGAGCCGCCGCGATTTGTACCTCGATCACGTGGAAATCCTCGTGTTGGATGAGGGTGATCGCATGTTGGATATGGGTTTCATACCGCAGGTCAAACGGATTGTGCGAGCGACTCCGGCAAAGGAAAATCGGCAGACACTGCTATTTTCTGCCACGTTCACGCAGGACATTATCAATCTTTCCCAGCAGTGGACCTACCAGCCGATCACGGTGGAAATCGAGCCCGAGAGTGTCGCCACCGCCTCGGTGGACCAAAAGATTTATCTGGTCAGCAGCGAACAGCGCTATAGGTTGCTTAATAACCTGCTGCGCAGTGAGGGTTGCACCAGTGTTATTGTCTTCGCCAATCGTCGCGATCAGGTGCGACGCCTGCATGAACGCTTACGTAAATCGGGCGTGGCGGCGGGGATCCTGTCAGGAGAAATACCGCAGGCTAAACGCACGCGCACGCTGGAGCAGTTCAAACAGGGCGAGATAAAGGTATTGGTAGCCACCGATGTGGCGGGGCGCGGCATTCACGTTGACGGGATCAGCCACGTGGTGAACTACAATTTGCCCGAAGATCCCGAGGATTATGTGCACCGTATTGGCCGCACCGGGCGCGCCGGCGCGACCGGGATTTCCATCAGTTTTGCCAGTGAAGATGATGCTTTCCTACTGCCCGATCTGGAAGCGCTTTTGGGCACCAAGCTCGAATGCACACACCCGCCAGAGGAGCTATTGATCTAGTTGCAGTTCCTTGCACCACAGCAGTGTGGCGCCCACCACCGCAGCGGGCACCACGAAGAAGTTGACTATTGGTATGGCGGTGCACAAAGCCACCAGGCCGCCAAACCCGAGGCTGCTGAGGCGGCGCTTGCGCACCGCCTGTTTTACATCCGTAAAGCTCAACTGGTGATTGTCCATTGGGTAATCGACGAATTGAATGCTCATCATCCAGGCCCCCAGCAGCAGCCATGCCAGCGTGCCCACTCCGGGAATAAGTACTGACAACAGTAGCGCTAGCAACGCCATGGGGACGTAGTAGAGCAGCTTTCCCAATTCCCGCACGACACTTCTGGGTAGTGCCGCTAGCGCAGCACCCAGTCCCTCCAGTGAGTCTACCGGCTTTCCGGTAATCAATTCTTCTGCTTTCTCGGCCAGCAAATTATTGAATGGCGACGCGATAATTAATGCGACCGTAGTAAAGAGGTAACCTGCAACCAGGCTCACTGTGATGACGATGATCGGCCACAGAATCCACTGGATGAAGGACAGCCACTCTGGAATGCTGGAGAGCATAGAGTCCATCAGATCGCTTATCGCACTAAAGCCAAGCCACATCAGGGAGCCGAAGATCAGTATGTTGATTGCCAGCGGAATGATGACAAACGGCCGCAGTGACGGGTGTCGCATCAATCTGGCGCCCTCGGTCAGGTAGCCGGCACCGCGTACGAAATTACCATTCACTGTCTGATTCTCCTGCAGGTCTGCCGCAAGCCTCGCAAAGACACTGTGAGGTGGCGAAATCTGCAGCCTCGGCTCTAGCCTCTGCGCTGATGGTCACCGTCAGGCACCAGCAGGTTTCCACGGACTGTCCCGCCGCTATTGCGCAGTGATTATCGCCGCCGCACAAGGGGCATACTGCCGCCGTTTGTTTTGAATCATTCATAGGTTTGCCGTTTTTTGTCGTGCGTAGCGCTATAATACCCAACTGCAAGCGGGGTGGGTAATCATGAGCAGCGATGGCGATGACGTTTTTTCACAGGTAATGTCCGATGTGGTTCGGCAGAGAAGTGAGCCAAGGGTTGATCTGGTGCGCAATCGTCACGCCGATAAGGATTCTTCCGTCGAGCACCGCAGGCGTGCCGCTGCCCAGGAGCTGGAGCGGGACCGCAACACGCTGACTCAGACTGACATTATACCGCTGGACGCCTGGTATGTGCTGGCTTTCAAGCGGTCGGGTATACAAAACGGCGTATTCCGCAAACTCAAACAGGGCCGTTATGAGGCCCTGTCCAGGCTCGACCTGCACCGCATGACAGCAGAGATTGCGCGCGTGGAAATTTTCGAATTCATTGAAGAGTCTTGCCAGTATGGGCTGCGTTGCGTCCTGATTATCCACGGCAAGGGCGAGAGTAAGGCAGAAAATAAGCGCAGCTCTATTCTCAAGGGCTCAGTTGACCGCTGGTTACGGGACTTGCCGATGGTGCAGGCCTTTCACAGTGCGCAGCCGCGCGATGGTGGCACCGGCGCCGTATATGTGCTGCTGCGTAAAAGTGAGGAGAAGAAGCGCGAGAATCGGGAGAAGTTTTCGAAAGGACGTGTGCCTTACGATTTAGAGGACAGGTAAGAATTTGCTTTCATAGCGAACACTGCGTCGCAGACTCACCTCACCTCACCCCAATCATCGCCAAAATGCGCCTCGCTTCGCGACTAGAGTGCCCCCGCAGCCTTCAAAATATCAGCGTATTCACCCCCGTGCCGATGCGTTGAGATGACCTGTAACACAGTGCGTCCGTCCTTACCGATGGCGTTCAGATCCCTGCCGTCTTCGCAACAGAAATTCACGAACAATTCGAAATCCTCAGCCTTCATACTCTGGTAAGCCTTCAGTAGCATGTGAAAATCCTCTGCCGTGCCATCATACGATTTCACGTTCAGGAAGCTCTTGACATGATCTTCCGTCCAGACTTCGTCGACGACTTTTGGTTTGTCTTTGCGCATGCTGCTGTTTCCTCTATACCAGCTTCTTTGCCAGTAACGTATTGACCATTTGCGGGTTCGCCTGGCCTTTGGATAGTGTCATCACCTGGCCGACAAAAAAGCCCACTAACTTCTTTTGCTTCGCCTCGTCGGCGTCCAGATACTGCTGCACTTGTGCAGCGTTGCCTGCGAGTACTTCATCGACAATGGTTTCGATTGCTCCGCTGTCGCTCACCTGTTGCAGGCCCTTTGCCGCGATAATGTCATCCGCACTGCCTGCACCTTGCCACATCGCTTCGAACACCTGCTTGGCGATTTTTCCAGAGATGCTGTTGTCCAGGATGCGCCGGATCAAGGCGCCGAGGCCCGCGGCAGACACCGGACAATGTTCGATGCTGCGCTCATCTCGATTCAGCTGGCCCAGTAACTCGCCTTGAACCCAGTTGGCGGCGATCTTGGCATCCCCACACTCGGCCACAACGGCCTCGAAATACGCGGCCAGCGGGCGGCTGTCCGACAATACGCTGGCATCGTACGCACTGAGTTCATACTGCTGCATAAAGCGATGCCTTTTATCTGCGGGCAGCTCGGGCAATGCGCTTCGTATGGCCTCAATATAAGCGTCATCGATGACCACCGGCAGAAGGTCCGGCTCAGGAAAGTAACGGTAATCATTGGCGACTTCCTTGCTGCGCATGGGTCGCGTTTCGTCGCGGTCAGCATCGTAAAGACGGGTTTCCTGTACGACCTTGCCGCCGTCATCCAGAATATCCGCCTGGCGCTCGATCTCGTAGCGAATGGCTTTTTCGACGAAGCGGAAGGAGTTGACGTTCTTTATCTCTGCGCGTGTGCCGAGCGTTTCGGAGCCGATGCGACGCAGGGATATGTTGACGTCGCAGCGCATTGACCCTTCCGCCATATTACCATCAGAGATACCCAGGTACGTTACCAGGCTATGCAGGGCTTTAAGATACGCGACCGCCTCACCGGCATTGCGAATCTCTGGCTCCGAGACAATCTCGAGTAACGGGGTGCCGGCACGGTTGAGGTCGATGCCACTCTGTCCATGGAAGTCCTCATGCAGCGATTTCCCTGCATCTTCCTCCAGATGTGCGCGGGTAATGCCGATGCTGCGGGTACTGCCATCGTCCATCAGGATTTCAAAATGGCCTTTGCCGACGATGGGCGACTCGAACTGGCTGATCTGGTAGCCCTTGGGTAGGTCCGGGTAGAAATAATTCTTGCGATCGAATACTGAGCGCTTGCCAATCTCGGCGCCGATGCCCAGTCCGAATTGCACGGCAAAGTGCACTGCCTGCTCGTTCAATACGGGCAACATGCCGGGCATAGCCAGATCGACAGCACTGGCCTGCGTATTGGGCTCTGCGCCAAAGGTGGTGGGCGAGCCCGAGAATATCTTGGATTTGGTGGCCAGTTGCAGGTGAACCTCCAGGCCGATAATCGGTTCCCATTGCATCAGGCGTGCCCTCCCGTCGCTGAGGCGGGTGTTCGCAGATGCCAATCAGTGACCTGTTGCAAGGCGTGCGCAGTATTGAGCAGCAGTGCCTCGTCGAAGTGCCTGCCGATGAGCTGCAGCCCCACCGGTTTGTGGTCGACAAAGCCCGCGGGCACTGAGATGCCGGGCAGGCCCGCAAGGTTGACCGCCAGCGTGTAGATGTCCTCCAGGTACATCGCAATGGAGTCGTTGGATTTGGCGCCGAGGGCAAAGGCCGGTCCCGGAGTGGTCGGGCCTGCGATGATATCGACCTGCTCGAAACACTCCATAAAGTCCTGCTTGATCAAGCGGCGAACCTGTTGGGCTTTTTTGTAATAGGCGTCGTAGTATCCGGCGGACAACGCATAGGTGCCGACCAGAATACGCCGTTTGACTTCATCGCCGAAGCCCTCTTGCCGCGAGCGGCTGTAAAGATCATGCAGATCGCTGGGGTCTTCACAGCGATAGCCGTAGCGCACGCCATCAAAGCGTGACAAATTAGTGGAGGCCTCCGCAGGCGCAATAATGTAATAAGCCGGCACGGTGAGCGAACTGTGCGGTAGCGACACCTCAACCAGCGTGGCGCCCAGAGCCTCCAGCTCCTTGAGCGCGGCGTTGATGCATTCCCCAGTTGCGCTATCAAGCCCCTCTTTGAAGTATTCGCGCGGCAGTCCAATGCGCAGTCCTGCCAAGCTGTTTTGCAGCGTGCTGCAGTAATCTTCGGTACCGACCTTCGATGAGGTGGAATCGAGTGGGTCGTGGCCGGCCATGATATTGAGGAGCAAAGCGCAGTCCTGTGCGCTGTGTGCCATCGGGCCGGCCTGATCCAGACTCGACGCAAAGGCCACCATGCCGAGGCGCGAGACGCGTCCGTAGGTAGGTTTGAGACCCGTGATACCGCAGAATGCGGCAGGCTGGCGGATGGAACCCCCGGTATCGGTGCCGGTGGCGGCCGGCGCCAGTAAACCGGCCACGGCAGCCGCCGAGCCACCAGAGGAGCCTCCGGGGACTAGTGTCGTATCCCAGGGATTGCGGGTCGGACCGTAAAAGCTGCTCTCGTTGGAGGAGCCCATGGCAAACTCGTCCATATTGGTCTTTCCCAGCAATACCGCGCCAGCGGCTTTGAAGCGTTGGATCACGGTGGCATCGTAGGGTGGTATGAAATTGTCCAGCATGCGTGAGCCGCAGCTGGTGCGCATGCCGTTGGTGCAAAAAATATCCTTGTGCGCAATGGGAATCCCGGTCAGCGCGACAGCATCGCCCGCTGCGATACGCTTGTCAGCGGCTGTGGCTGCGGCCATCGCCGCAGTCTCATCGACACTGATAAAACTGTTGTAGAGCGGATCAATAGCGGCGATTCGGTCGAGGAAGACGCGAGTCAGCTCGACACTGGAGAACTGACCTTCGCTCAGCCCGGTTGCGAGCTGAGCAACAGATTTAGTGTGCATTACAACATTCCTGATGCGGTTTTTGCCGCTTATTCGATGACTTTGGGAACCAGATAAAGGCCATTTTTCACAGCGGGTGCGATAGCTTGAAATGCATCCCGCTGATTGCCTTCGGTGACGATGTCCGGGCGCAGGTCCTGGGTTGCATCCAGCGGGTTCGCCATGGGCTCCACGTCGTGGGTGTCAACCGCCTGTAACTGGTCGACCATCGCCAGTATCTCGGCGATACGTGCAGTGACCTGGCCGATTTCGTCGCTTGAGAGTCGGATTCGGGCCAGTTCCGCAATCTTTTCAATTTCGCTCTGTTCGATGATAGTCATGGTGATAGAATCGTCGGGAGCCACACTAGAGGCAGCAGGGGGCGTAAACTTATCACATTTGCGCCTTGCCCAAAATCCCCGTGGTTGATACAGTTGCTTAATTGAGCCTAACCCCCATAAAAACTGACTTTGCAGTACTATTTTAGCTGCGACATTCGGTTAACAGAGAAGTAAAAAAGAACTCTAACACGGGGTCCCCCGTTGTTTTCACAGGGTAGCAAGCATTCATGTTTAAGAAGTTGCGTGGAGTGTTCTCCAATGATCTCTCCATTGATTTGGGTACGGCCAATACGCTGATTTATGTGCGCGATAAAGGCATTGTGTTGAACGAGCCCTCGGTGGTTGCCATTCGCATGCACAATGGTCAAAAAACCATTGAGGCAGTCGGCACCGAAGCCAAGCGTATGCTGGGGCGTACGCCGGGCAACATCACGGCTATTCGCCCACTAAAAGATGGCGTTATTGCGGATTTTCTGGTGACCGAGAAAATGCTACAGCACTTCATCGCCAAGGTACACGAGAGTAAATTTATCCGCCCCAGTCCCCGTGTGTTGGTCTGTGTACCGTGCATGTCAACTCAGGTGGAGCGTCGGGCGATTCGCGAATCAGCGCTCAGTGCCGGTGCCCGGGATGTGCGCTTGATTGAAGAGCCGATGGCTGCGGCGATTGGTGCGGGTCTTAGTGTCGATGAGGCCACCGGCTGCATGGTGGTCGATGTCGGCGGCGGCACCACCGAGGTCGCTATTATTTCCCTCAATGGAGTGGTGTACCGCGATTCGGTGCGAGTGGGTGGAGACCGTTTTGATGAAGCCATCGTCGCCCATGTGCGCCGGCGCTATGGCAGCCTGATCGGTGATGCGACTGCCGAGCGTATCAAGCTGGAAGTGGGTTGTGCCTTTGCCGGCAGTGAATTGCGCGAAATCGATGTGCGCGGCCGCAATCTTGCCGAAGGCATACCGCGCAGTTTTACCCTTAACAGCGACGAAATACTGGAGTCGTTGCAGGATCCGCTCGCGGCGATTGTGCAGGCCGTGAAATCCGCGCTGGAACAGTCGCCACCGGAACTGGCCGCTGATATCGCCGAAAGCGGTATTGTATTGACAGGTGGCGGAGCGCTGCTGCGCGACCTGGATCGCCTGATTTCCGAGGAAACGGGTCTGCCGGTTATTGTCGCAGATGACCCTCTCACCTGCGTAGCGCGTGGTGGCGGTATTGCCATGGAGAGAATGGATCGGCGTACCATAGACTTGCTTTCTACCGAGTAACTATCCCCGTGAACCCGCTGTTGTGCGTGCATTCATGGAGCCTCATCCACGCGCCGCGCAGCAGGGTGAGCTGTTCAGCCACGTTCGACGAACTCGGCAGCTGAGGAGCGTACATCAAGCCTTTATTTCTCAAAGAGTCCTCTCTGCTGTGGCGTGTGTTGCTGGCGACGGCAGTCGTTGTTGGACTTATCGCCGCTGATCTTCATTACAACAAACTGCAGGCCGGTCGCGCTTTCCTCGATACCTTGGCGTCCCCGGTGTTCTGGGTTGCAAGCTTGCCGACGCGGTTTAGCGAATGGACTGAGACCCATATTCAGTCACGGACGCAGCTAGTGGAAGATAACGAACGCCTGCGCCGGGAGAACTTGATATTGCAGGGCCGATCACTGCAGATGGCGTCACTGCAGGGTGAGAACGTGCGTCTGCGAAAATTGCTGAATTCCAGCGCCTTGTTGCGCGACGATGTGCTCGTAGCGGAACTGATCGGTGTCTCTCCCGATCCGGAGCGATTGCAAATGGTGCTGAACAAGGGCCAACGCGATGGGGTGTTCATAGGGCAGCCCCTGATCGACGCGGACGGTTTAATGGGGCAGATAGTGGCCGTGAGCAGCACAACGTCGCGGGCGTTGTTAGTGACCGACGTCACGCATTCTGTACCCGTGCGTATCAATCGCAATGGCGTGCGTGCGATCGCTGATGGCACTGGTGCGCTGGGTTCGCTGGAAGTCCGGCATGTATCGTCATCCACTGATATACGTGAAGGCGATTTGTTGGTGACCTCGGGCCTCGGGGGGCGATTCCCTGAAGGTTATCCGGTGGCGATAGTGAAAGAGGTTCGGCGGGACACAGGCGAGGCTTTTGCCCGTGTATTGGCCGTTCCCAGTGCGGCTCTGGATCGCACCCGGCACGTGTTACTGGTGTTCACAGCCCGCCGCAATCAGGACGATTGAGCCGTGGCGGATCGGGACGGGCAGGGCTATGCCGTTATACTGCTAACCTTTGTCGCGGCTTATGTGCTGGCTGTAATTCCGCTCCCTGTCTGGTTGCAATGGGCCAGACCGGAGTGGGTCGCACTCACGCTGATTTACTGGTGCATTGCTTTGCCGCAACGGGTGGGTATTGCTACCGGGCTGGTGCTCGGTGTGGGGCTGGATGTCTTGGAGGGCTCAATACTAGGGCAAAATGCCTTCGCCTTGGTGGTAGTGGCTTTACTCTCGCATATGCTGTACCAGCGGCTGCGGGTTTACAGTCTGGTGCAGCAGGCGGGGGTGGTCTTTATTCTCGTCGGCATTAATCAGTTGATCTGCCAGTGGGTACAGAATCTCGAGGGGGTTAGTGCACTGCCGCGCCTGTTTTTGCTTCCCGCTGTAGCCAGCGCTTTGCTGTGGCCGGTTATATTGCTGAGTCTGCGCGGCGTGCGCCGCCGCTATCAGGTTAGCTGAGATGAGCCGCACGCGTTTGATACTCGCCTCGGCCTCACCTCGCCGCGCGGCGTTGCTGGACCAGTTGGGCGCCCGCTATACCCGTGAGCCTGCCCATATCGATGAAGCCCAACACATGGATGAGTCCCCACCCGACTATGTGCAGCGAATAGCACAGGATAAGGCGCGCGCTGTCGGATTGCGTTTCCCGCCGCCAGTCTATGTCGTACTGGCCGCCGATACCACGGTGGTACTCGATGGCAGTGTGCTGGGCAAGCCGCAAGATGAGGAGCAGGCCATGGCGACTCTGTCGCGCCTCAGCGGACGCAAGCATACCGTGTTGACGGCGGTGTGCTTGTTGAGCGGGGAGGGCATGCAGTGTGAGGTGGTGGAGACAGAAGTCGAGTTCGCCACCTTGAGTGAGGCAGTATGCCGCGCCTATTTGGCTACCGGGGAGCCTTGGGACAAGGCGGGTGCTTATGGCATACAGGGCTTGGGCGGTGCTTTCGTGCGTTCGATCAGGGGCAGCTATTCGAATGTTGTCGGGCTACCTCTGTCGGAAACATGGCAGCTATTGGGCGCCCACGGTGTTGCGACCACACTGACACCCGCGGCATCGACCGGATGAGTGAAGAAATCCTGATTAATGTTACGCCGATGGAGACGCGGGTGGCCCTCGTGGACAACGGGGCCATCCAGGATATTCACATCGAGCGGATCGTCAAACGCGGTCTTGTCGGCAACATCTACGCCGGGAAAGTGGTGCGGGTGTTGCCGGGTATGCAGGCGGCTTTTATAGACATCGGTGCAGAGCGCACGGCATTTCTCCCTGTCCCGGACACCGATGGTGCATCGAAGACCATTGCGGATCATTTTTACCAGGGCAAAAAAGTGGTTGTGCAGGTTGTCAAGGACCCGCTCGGCTCAAAGGGTGCCCGTGTGACTACCGAACTGTCGATATCGACACGCTATCTTGTCATGTTGCCGCACACTGATCACATCGGTGTCTCACAATTGATTGCAGATCCACTGGAGCGCACACGCTTACAACAGGTGCTGGCACAGGCGCTGGCAGCAGAGAATGTGCAGGAGTTCAGCGGGTTTATTTTGCGCACTGCCGCGGACGGCATGGGTCAGGCGGAGATTGCTGCAGATCTTCGCTTTCTTTTGCGCTTATGGCCGACGGTATCGAAAAGGGCCCGCGCCGCTACGGGTGCCGAGCTACTCTATGAAGATTTGCCGCTGCATCTGCGCATCGTACGGGATATGGTCAGCGCTTCGGTGGATCGTGTTCTCATCGACAGCCGCGAGTGCTTCGTAGCGCTGCAGAAATTCTGCGACGCTTATGTGCCCGAGTTGGCCACGCTGCTTGAGCTTTACAGTGGGGAGCGTCCGCTGTTTGAGCTGCATGCGGTGGAGGATGAGATTCAACGAGCACTCGATTCGCGAGTGGAGCTCAAGTCCGGGGGCTATCTCATCATTGATCAAACCGAGGCCATGACCACCGTTGACGTCAACACCGGTTCCTTCGTCGGCCGGCGCAACCAGGCTGAGACCATACTGAAGACGAATCTGGAGGCTGCTACTGCGCTGGCGAGGCAGTTGCGATTGCGTAATCTGGGGGGAATAATCATTATCGATTTTATCGACATGAAAGATGCTGAACATCGCGATCAAGTGCACCGCACCTTGCAAAAACAAATGCAACGCGATCCGGCCCGTAACCAAATTACCGGAGTCTCCGATCTGGGCCTGGTAGAAATGACGCGCAAGCGCACCCGGCAAAGTCTTGCCCAGATGCTCTGTGAAGGCTGCTCTGTTTGCCGGGGACGGGGCATAGTGAAGACTCCCGAAACTGTTTGCTATGAAATTTTTCGCGAGATAATGCGCGACGCCAGAGCGTATGAAAACGATACGTTGATGGTGCTGGCATCGCAGGCCGTTTTCGATCGACTGCTGGATGAGGAATCGGCGCATCTGGCCGATCTGGAAAAATTTGTGGGTAAGGCGATCAGCCTGCGCGCAGAGCCAGGTTATACCCAGGAGCAGTTTGACATCATACTGCTTTGAAGACGCAGTAGCCTTGGAATCGACGTTCGGAATTGATACTTGGAAAATCCTTTTTTCAATAGACTTGGTAGCCACCTCTGGTCGGGCCTCGTCATCCTTATCGTGCTGTTGGCAATCTATGTCAGCGCAGGACGTCTGCTCACCGCAAATCTTTTCAGCTACCGTGCAGAAATACTGCATGCATTGAATGCGCGGTTGCCGTTTTCCATAGACGCTGAGCAGGTGAGTGGTGAGTGGCGGTCCTTTGCACCAGACGTTGTCCTGAAAGGTTTGCGCATCATTATCCCCGGCAGTGGGAGTCCGCCTCTGGAGCTGTCTCAGGGAAAGTTTGGCGTGGATGTGGTGAGCAGTCTTCGTACGCGCTCCCTGCAGATGACCCGACTGGTACTCGACGGTCTTACACTGCGGGGAAAGTTGTCGCCTGAGGGTGGATTCGAGCTGACAGGATTTAACGCCGAAGCGGGCCAGACTGCGGAACCTTTGCGCGAGTTCCTGCTCAACGTTGAACGTATTACGCTGCGCAATAATCGGCTGCTTCTCACTTTGCCCGGCGGTGAAGTGCGCGATCTGTCGCTTGATCTGCAGCTCGTGCGAGAGGGCAGTGAGCGCGGCGTGCAGGCGACACTGGTCTCTTCTGTTGGCTCGAGGTTTTCCATTCAGGCGCAGGGTCTCGGAGACCCCTTTAACCTGCAGGCGTTTTCCGGGCGGGTTTATCTGGCTATGCAGTCAACTGACCTCGGTGCAATGAACGACATGTTTGCCGTTGGAACACTGCCAGCCTGGGCTAATGGCGCCGTCGAACTGCAACTGTGGTCTAACTGGGACAAGGGTAAGTCGTCATTGGCCGCTCAGTTCGAGAGCCGCGATCTGCTGATCGCGGCCGAGGATGACTCCTGGCAAATATCGTTGCAGCGTGTTGCTCTGAACGCCCGTCTTCTTGAGCGCGACGATCGCTGGGTAGCGTATTTTTCAGATATTGAGGTAGAGAATGGCGCAGAGGTCTGGAGCCTGCCGAGGCTGCAGGTGGAGAGCCGGGGTGACGCATTACAAGTGCGAACCGCTGAGATTTCGCTTAATCCCCTGAACGGTATCATCGCAAACCAGCCTGCCGTGCCAGACGCACTGCGCGAGGTATTTACTGCATTACATCCAAGAGGCCAGCTGCAGGCTCTGCAGTTCAGCGTTGATGACATCTCCAAGCCCGCCGACAACTGGCAGTTTGAAGCGAACTTTCAGGACGTTGCGGTGAATTCTGTGGTTGGGGCTCCTGGCATCACCGCTGCCACCGGGTATACGCAGCTGGCGCCGGGGGGCGGGTTCGTCATACTCGATAGTCAGTCCATCAGTCTTGATTTCCCGGCCATCTATCACGAGCCCCTGTACTTCGAGGACCTGTTCGGTACTCTGCGCCTGTCCTGGGATGCCCAGAGAGTTACGTTGTCCAGTGGCTTACTGACGACGCAGGGTCAGGAGGGCGAGGCCAAAGTATTGTTCGGCCTCAATATCCCGCGGCAAGCGGATGACATTGGCATTGAGATGGATCTACTGGTAGGCCTGCGCGATACCCGCGCTGTGCATCGCGTAAAGTACGTGCCCTACATCCTCGATCCGGGGCTTTTGATCTGGCTGGCCGACAGCATCGGTGACGGCTACATCGAGCAAGGTGCTTTTCTTTGGCGCGGCAGTCTCAGGCCTGGTGCGTCGCCACTGAGAACAGTTCAGCTGGCGTTCAATGTTGCGGACACCCACCTGACCTACCACCCGCAGTGGCCCCCGGTACTGGTGAAGCAGGGTGTCGTACTGATCGACGATAGCAATGTCAGTGTGTGGGCGGATCACGCCAGTCTGTTCGAATCCAGTGTCGACCAATTGTCGGTGGAAACTCGTTTGAGTCCGGCAGGACACATTATGCTTGACGTGCGCGGCAGCCTGCGAGGTCCGGTCACCGATGGGTTAAAGGTGCTGAATGAATCGCCGCTGGCGGACGTAGTCGGGCCTACCTTTGCAGCCTGGAAGGCCACCGGTGATCTGGATGCCCGGTTGCAGCTGCACATGGACCTCAGCGATAGTTCAGCTGCACCGCGCGTTGACGTTGTCACCCAGTGGGCAGATGTGCAGTTACAGGTCATGCCAGGGAATTTGGGCCTGAAGTCGGTGAATGGCGAGTTCGTTTACAGTACCCAAACCGGATTCAGCTCAAACGGCTTGATGGGAACACTCTGGGGAAATAGGGTTACGGCCAACCTGGTCCAGCATCATGATGAAAAAACCGCGCGTTATGCGCCGGCGACCACGGTGCTGGACATTGAGCTGGCGGGGGAGCTCGATATAGCGGATGTGCGTCGGTGGCTGCAACTCGACGCGCTGGCATTTGCCAGTGGCGCAGCGACGGCAGAACTGAACATCCGACTCGTGCCGCGTGAATCCCCCCTGCTGACAGTGAGCAGTGACTTGCTGGGCATTAGCCTCGACCTCCCACAGCCCTGGCACAAACGGGCAGATGATCCGCAACAGCTGAGTCTTGAAATGCCGCTGTCGCAAGGGGTGATACCGTTATCCCTGCAACTCGGTGAACAACTCGATCTGCGCCTGAACGCCGAGGCGGGCGCGGTCAATGGCGGTACGCTGGGCATTAATGACATTGCGCCGCCTGTCGAAGAGGGTGTGTTTCGGGTGATTGGGCACGCACCGCTGATTCAGGCAGATGAATGGCTCGCGCTGATAGGGCGCTCGACGGCAGCGGCTCAGTCTGGTGTGTCGGCTACGCCGGCATCCACGGAACCGTCTACAACGCAGGTAACAGTAGCATCATCGACCGTCGATGCTATCGGGTTGCAGACCGATGGGCCGTTACCGCTCAAAGTTGCTGTCGATGAGCTGCGTGCCGATACCCTGGTGATATTTGATCAGGAACTGCACGATGTCGTGCTTGACCTTGGTCTGGACCGGGCGCAATGGAATTTGTCGCTGGCGACGGATTGGTTACGCGCAGACGCGTCGCGCGACGGCGATGATCAAGCGGTGCGGCTCAGCATAGAGCATCTCGATCTTGATCGCTTGCCCGATTTAGGGGGAGGCCGTGAACACGCTGACGGCGATCTCGATACGCCTTTGAGCGATCTGCCGCCGCTGCTTGTCGACCTGCGCAACCTCTACCAATCTGAGCGTCGCCTGGGCGAGCTGCAGTTTGTGTTGAATAGCGAGGGCAGCGTAGTGACCGTGGACAACATCTCCGGCGAGCTTGCCAACCTTCGGGTGCGCTCGGAACCGCCTGCGCAACTGCAATGGCACCGAGGTCCCGCGGCCTTTACGCAGCTACTGGTCAACTTTGACTTTGATGATCTGGGCCAGACGCTGGAGTACTTTGATTACCAGCGTATCGTGGAATCTGTCGAGGGTGGTTTCGAGCTTGAGATGCGCTGGCCAGACGCGCCACAGGATTTTTCACTGGGCAAGGCGCAGGGCTCGATGCAGGTAAATATAGACCAGGGAAGTTTTCTGGAAGCGCCAGCGGGCGCGACGGGAGCCTTGCGCGTTGTCAGCATACTTAACCTCGCTGATATCGTACAGCGCCTCAGTTTCGCCAAGATGTTTGAATCAGGTATTCCTTTCGACAGTGTGCAGGGCGAAATCCACGTCGGTGACGGAATACTCAAAGTGCCGCATATGGATGTGCAGGGGGGGGCGAGCTTCCAGTTCGGTGGCGTCTCCAACTTGCAGAATAAAAGCCTTGAGGGCGAGCTGGTGGTGACTTTGCCAGTGGTGAACAATTTGCCGTGGATTGCCGCGCTGGCGGCCAGTTTGCCAGTAGCCGCCGGAGTCTATGTGGTGAGTCAGGTCTTTAATAAGCAGATGAATCGTCTCTCAAGTGTGGTCTATACGATTGATGGTTCCTGGAATGATCCCGATATTAATTTTGACCGCATTTTTGATAATACACCGCAAGCCCCGGAAGCACTGGCTCCGGCGATTCAGTCAGCCGCGCCCTGAGACTCCTGCAGGTCTTTGAGGTATCGGAACAGCTTGCGGCTGGCAGCTGGTGGTTTGTGGTTGTCGATCTCTCGCTGGTGCTGCAGTACCAGTTGGCGCACGTGTTGTCTGTCAGCATCGGGAAAGTGGTTTATGGCAAGCTCGATACCTGCCGGTCCTGCGGCCAGTATGTCGGCGCGCAACTGTTCCAGCTGATGGAAGCCGGCGGCGTCTTGTTGGCGCGCGGTATGCAGTGTTTGCAGGGCCTGTTCAACAGGCGCGGGGTCTATAGAGCGCATCAGCTTGCCAATAAATTGCACATGGCGTTTGCGGGCGTTTTTGCTGCGCATCTGCCGGCACTCCCGGATCGCAGAGAGCAGCCTGTCATCGTCGATGGGCATCTGTGCGAGTTGTTTCTCATTGAGTGCAACGAGTGCCTCGCCCATGGCTTGCAAGCTATGCATGTGACGTTTACGCGCGCTTTTGCTGGGACCCTCATCAGGTTCCAGGTCATCATTTTTAGGGGATTCAGGCATAGAATAGTGTCGCTAGTCCGAGGAAGGAGACAAAGCCCACGACGTCAGTCACTGTTGTCAGTGCTACGCCACCAGCCAGTGCAGGGTCTATCTTTATCCGTGTCATAAAAAGAGGCAGTAATACCCCCATCAGAGCAGCTGTTACCAGATTAATCACCATCGCGGCGGCGATAATAATGCCTAAGCTCCAGTCGTCAAACCAGGTTGATGCTGCCACTGCTACTACTGCAGCCCAAAGTATGCCGTTGACCAGCCCGATCATCAGCTCCCGGTTCATCAGCCAAGCCTGGTTCGCCTTGCCTACTTGTCCCAAGGCGATTCCGCGCGTTACCAGCGTCAGTGTCTGGGTCCCGGCGATGCCGCCCATAGACGCGACAATCGGCATCAGCACGGCTAGCGCGACTACTTTTTCGATGGTGTCCTGAAAGAGGTTGATCATCGAGGAGGCGATAAAAGCGGTAATCAGGTTTATGCCCAGCCAGATAGCACGGCGCGGAGCCGCACGCGTAAAGGGGGCGAAGGTGTCTGCATCTTCATCCAGGCCAGCCATAGACATGAGGGAGCGGTCGGCGTCCTCGCGGATGACATCAACCACATCGTCGATGGTGATGCGACCCAGTAGTTTTCCCGATTGGTCAACCACGGGTGCGGAGACCCAGTCGTTGCGCTCGAACAATCGTGCAACGTCAGTGTCGGAGGTGTTGACGTCGATGGGTTCAATGTCTGTGACCATCATTTCCCGTACTGAGGTGCCAGGGTCTGAGACCAGTAAGGTGCGCAGCGGTAGTAGTCCGATGTACTGGTCTGAACGATTTACTACGATCAGGTTGTCAGTCATCTTCGGGATTTCGCTGTGACGTCGCAAATAGCGCAAGACAACGTCCAGGGTCAATGCGGCACGAATGGTAATCGTGTCGGTATTCATTAGTCCGCCGGCGACATCCTCCGGGTACTGCATGACCTGCTCCAGGCGCGCCCGGTCCTGCTGGTCCATGACTTTGAGTACTTCCTGCACGACTCGGCCGGGCAACTGCTGCAAGATGTCAGCAATATCGTCATCTTCCAGGTTCTCCGTGAGATGAGCGACTTCTGTCGGGTTCATGGCGCCGAGAAATTGGGCCTGCAGGTCGTCGCCCAGTTCGCCAAGGACCTCCCCCCCGCGCTCGTCGTCGACCATTTGCCAGAGGATATGCCGGTACCTTGGCGGAGAGGATTCGATCAGGTGCGCGACGTCAGCGGGTGACAGTCCATTCAACATGCGGCCGGCGTCGACAAAGGTGCCGCTGTTCAATGCCGTGGAGAAGCTGTCGAGAGTTTGCTGGGATACTTTTTGATTTTGAGCCATGTCAATCCCCGGATAACACTCTCAGGGCAGGTTGCCTGACCGGCGGATTATCCGGCTATTCTATTAGAGCAACAACGTGATTAGTTACGGATTGGCGATTTTACTCGGGTTCATCGAAACGATTCTCCAGCAGCGACTGCAGCGCAGTAAAGGCGTCCTGCTCATCGCGGCCTTCGATTTCGAGGTCCAGTACAGTGCCCTTGCCGGCTGCCAGCATCATTACAGACATAATGCTCTTGCCATCAACCAATTGGCCATTTTTACCGGTGTGAATACGGCTGGAGAAAGACGTCGTGCAGGCAACGAATTTTGCTGCCGCGCGAGCGTGCAAACCGAGCTTGTTGCTGATGACGAGTTGTGTACGAATCACACGCAGACCTATTTATTGGAGTTCTCTATGTCTTATGTGCATGGCCGGAAACTGTTCGCGGTAATGCTGGAAAAGTCGATTCGCCAAATATACTGACCGATGTTGGCCTCCGGTACAACCCAGACAGATATTCATATAGCTACGATTGCCGTCGCGATACCGTGGTAACCAGCTATCCAAATAGTGGCAGAGGTCATCGTAGAGCTCGCTCGTCATGGGCTGATTTGTCAGGAATTCACGCACCTCATCGTCAAGTCCGGTCTTCAGGCGCAATTCCTTCACCCAATGAGGATTCGGCAGCATCCTTACGTCGAACACAAGGTCCGCGTCAGCGGGTATGCCGCGCTTGAACCCAAACGATTGAATCAATATCGACATGGTACCCGCCGTTATTCCCAGCAGGCGCTGCTTGATGGTGTCTCGAAGTTCGTACACCGTCATCCGGCTGGTATCCAGTATCAGAGTCGCGCTGCTGGCAATAGGTTCCAGCAGGGCGCGCTCTTTGTCGATGGCTTCTGCCAGCGGGGTGGACTCTGTGCTGAGGGGGTGCCGCCGCCGTGTTTCCCCAAAACGTTGCAGCAGTATATTGACCTGTGCGTCCAGATACAGAACCTGTGTGTCTACTGATGATGGCAGTAACTCCAGGATGTCGCGAAAGTTTTCCAAATCCTTCCATGCATTGCGCGCATCGATGCATACGGCTGTGCCACGGAATAGCTTAAATTCCTGATCGCTGACCTTCTCCATCAGCGCAGGCAACAACGATATGGGCAGGTTATCGATGCAGTAAAAGCCCTCGTCTTCGAGCTGATGCAGTGCGGTACTCTTGCCCGAGCCGGAGCGGCCACTGATGACGATTAACCGCACTCTATGTCTCCTGCGTCAGTCTGCTGTGTTGCATGCAATATCATAAAGTTCAAGGTCATTTCTGGCTGTGCGCAAACGTTTACAGAAGTCTGCCTGACTGAACAGCCGCGCGACATTTGCCAGTATATCGAGATGTTGCTGATGTGCTTCCTTTGGCACCAGTAACACGAATAACAGGTCAACCGGTTTATCGTCAGGGGCGTCAAAAGCGATAGGCTCTTCCAGCGTGATCAGCGTACCCAGAGGTTCGGCACATTGGCCGACACGGCAGTGAGGGATGGCGATGCCTTCTCCAAGGCCGGTACTACCGAGTTTTTCGCGGGCGATTAACTGGTCAAGAACCTCGTCGTACGGCAGTGTTAACTGATCTTCACAGACGATAGTCGCAATGGTTTCTAGCAACCGTTTTTTGCTGAGGCGGGGAGCACAAGAGACGGTTCGTGCCGGTGTTAGTATTTGGCTGAGGGCATTCATTATAGTGACTCTAGTGCCCCCGGTGCTTTTGCTTGTGTTTAATCAGCTGCCGATCCAGTTTATCGGCCAATGCGTCTATTGCAGCGTACATATCCTCCGATTCAGCATGCGCAAATAGATCGCCGCCGGCAACGTGCACGGTTGCCTCGGCGCGCTGCACCTGTTTCTCTACGGCAAGGATGACCTGAGTGGCGGTAATCTGGTCAAAATGGCGCTGCAAGCGTTCCAGCTTATTCTCTACGTACTCCTTCAGTGGTGTGGTGATCTCAAGGTGGTGACCAGTGATGGTGAGTTGCATACTTCGCTCCTTTTTCTAGGTTGAGACAGATATTGCCTGACACCGGCGTCTTCGGTGTTTTCTTTCCTGATTTTAGACCAACCGCTTGCGTTCATTGGAGGGTGGAATAAAAAGGACATCGCGGTATTTTGCGATGGTGCGCCTTGCGATCTCGATGCCCTGGTCTTTCAACAGTAAAGCAATCTTGTTGTCACTGAGCGGCTTGCGCGGATTCTCCGCCGCGACCATTTTTTTGACGATAGCTCGAATGGCCGTGGATGAACACTCTCCGCCAGCGGATGTTGCCACATGGCTGGAGAAAAAGTACTTCAATTCAAAGATTCCACGAGGCGTGTGCATATATTTGTTGGTGGTGGCGCGAGAGATTGTGGATTCATGCATTTCAACCGCCTCGGCAATTTCGTGCAGTACCAGTGGCTTCATAGCCTCAGTGCCGTATTCAAGAAAATTTCGTTGGTGCTCCACAATTCTGCTGGCCACTTTCATCAGGGTCTCATTGCGGCTGTGCAGGCTTTTCAGAAACCAGCGTGCCTCTTGCAGGTTATCGCGTAAGTAGTTGTTATCGGCGCTGTTGTCGGCGCGCTTGATCAAACTCGCATAGCCGGTATTGATACGCAGTTTGGGGGCGATATCCGGATTGAGCTCTACCAGCCAGCGACCATTCTTCTTGGTGACGAAGACGTCCGGCACTATGTACTCGACGTCTTCAGGTACTGCTGTGAAGCCTGGATTGGGGTCCAGCGACTTGATCAGGGTCAATACCTGTTTCAGCTCAGACTCCTTGAGTCGGGCACGTCGCAAGATCTGTCCGTAGTCGCTGCCGGCCAGTAGATTAAGGTAGCGCCCGATGATTAGCTTGGCTTGCTCTAGCCACGGCGTGTTAGCGGGCAGGCAATTCAACTGGATCAGCAGGCATTCCTGCAGGTCGCGCGCGCAGACGCCAGCGGGTTCGAATTGCTGCAGGCGGTGTAATACGGCCACGACCTCGTCGAGCTCGATGTCCAGGTCCTGCGACAAAGATTCGAAGAGCTCCTCCAGGCTACTGAGAAGACGACCATTGGCATCCGTGGCATCGATGATGGACAGTGCTATGAGGCGGTCGGTATCGGAAAGTCGTGTGAGCCCGAGCTGCCAGAGGAGTTGTGCGCGCAGGGACTCGCTAGTGGAATTCTGGCTGCCTACATCAGCCTCAATGGTGTCGTCACCCTGCGGGGCAGGCGCAGAGGCTGATGGCAGCAGGTCGTCCCATTGCACGTCTACTGGCAAGTCGTCGGGCAGGCTGGTTACGCCATCCCACTCCGGTGAGTCCCAGTCGTCGCGCTCCAGCCTAGAGAGCGTCTCCTCTTTCGAGTTTTTTGCGGACTCAGTTCCCTCAGCAGCACTAAAGTCGACGGTGTCGTCATTTTCTGACGGGTATAAATCGTCCTCGGACATCTCCAGTAGCGGGTTACTGTCCAGCGCCAGCTGGATTTCCTGTTGGAGGTCAAGGGTGGACAGCTGCAATAACCGTATAGCCTGCTGCAGCTGAGGTGTCATTGTCAGCTGTTGACCCAGTTTGAGCTGGAGTGATTGCTTCATCTGCAGGCCTGTTGACTCCTTAATCTGGCGCTTGTAGCGGCCCCTGTAATGGCGTGTTTCCGTTGCAGTGTATCCCTCGCTAATGGCGGGAAGCAACAGCTTGGCGTGAAAATTGCTAGGAAATGTGAGGTGGTCGTAAAGGTGCAAGCACAGGGGGGTCGCCAGCAAACCGGCTGCATCCGGGGTCTCTCGCCGCTGAGTGCGCTGCAGTTGCTGGAACTACATGCGAAACTGCTCTCCCAGGTATACTTGGCGCACGTGAATGTTGCTCAATACTTCCTCGGTTGTCCCCGAGGCAATGATGCGCCCCTCGCCTACTATGTAAGCCTTTTCACAGATGTCCAGAGTGTCGCGCACATTGTGATCGGTGATCAGAACGCCAATACCCCGGTCGCGTAGGTGTACGATAATTTGCTTAATGTCGGCCACAGAGATTGGGTCCACACCTGCAAACGGTTCATCCAGCATAATAAATTTGGGCTCGGTCGCCAGCGCGCGGGCGATTTCTACACGACGTCTCTCGCCGCCCGACAGCGATTGGCCTAGGCTTTCTCGCAGGTGCTGCACATTGAACTCTTCAAGCAACTCGTCTCTGCGCGCCAGCCGCTGCTTTTTATTCAGGTCGGCTCGCGTTTCCAATATGGCCATGATGTTGTCGCCGACGGTCAACTTGCGAAATATCGAGGCTTCCTGAGGTAGGTAACCAACACCGCGACGCGCGCGCTGGTGCATCGTGAGAGCAGTAATATCGTCACCGTTGACCGTGATGACGCCGCGGTCGGCCGGGATAATGCCAATGATCATATAGAAGCAAGTGGTTTTGCCCGCGCCATTGGGGCCCAGCAAGCCCACAATCTGGCCGCTGTCGATCTCCACCGAAACGTCATGTATGACTTCACGTCCACGATAGGCCTTGGCCAGGTTATTCGCTCTGAGCTGCGCCACTGTCGTCCTTCTTCGGTGCACTGGGTGGTAACACCACAATCACTCTGTCACCATCACGCGTTGGATCAGCCTTCGCCTTGACCAACTGTTTTTCAATAAAATAATCAATGGAGTCGCCAGTTACGATTGTACCATCCTGCTCCACAAAACCCTCTGTCCTGACGTGAACACGCTCTTCCTGTTTGTAGTAAGTGATGACTTGTCCTCGCGCATAGACGATCGCTTTGTCCAATTGGGGGCGCGTTTCCATTTTGGCAGGATTGCCTTCCGCAATTATTTCGCTGGGCTCTTCTTCCGTATGATGAATAGTGAGTTTATCTGATTCGAGCCGCAAAGTGCCTTGGATCAAGATAACGTCGCCGCGGTAGATGGTGACACCATTGATGTCGTCGCGCTCGGCTTTATCGGCGGTAATACGCATGGGCTGCTCGCGGTCTTCCGGAAGCGCTTGTGTAAAGCTGGCCGACAAGGCCAGCATTAGTGCCAGTAGTCCGGCACAGCAGCAGTTCATGAGCCTGACGGTTGATTCAGAGTTGCAAATTAGCATAACTGAACTCCACAGATGATTTTGGCAGTAATTGGATTAGCGAGCACCTTATACAGGCTGAGAACAGTCGATGGATTAATATATGTTGGTCGACGGCTGGCATCAAATAACGTCCCCTTGTCACGCTATGCCTGCATGCAGCAGGTCTTTCAGATGGAGTACCCCGGACAGCATGCCGTTTTTCTCCAGCACCACCAGTGAGCTGATTTCGTTTTCCTCCATAATGCGCATCGCAGCTGCAGCCAGCATATCAGGTTCGATGGTTTTGGCACCTTTGCTCATCAGGTCGCCGATTGATGACATATTGATGTCGATGCGAGTATCCAGTGCACGCCTCAAGTCGCCATCAGTAAACACGCCGGCCAGTCGGCCTTCCTTGTCGACCACTGTGGTCATGCCCATACCTTTGCGGCTGATTTCCAGCAGCGCCGCGGAAAGCTTGATGTCCTCTGTTACAACAGGAATATCGTCGCCGGACTTCATGACATCCTGGACCTTAATCAAGAGTTGTCTGCCGAGGGTGCCGCCCGGATGTGAAAAGGCGAAATCGTCAGCCGTAAAGCCGCGGGCTTCCAGCAATGCTATAGCCAGTGCATCTCCCATGACCAGCGCCGTTGTAGTGCTCGATGTCGGGGCTAAGTCGAGTGGACACGCTTCGGTTTCCACGCCGGTATCCAGATGCACATCTGATGATTGGCCGAGCGTGGAGAGCGCGTTACCTGTCATGCTGATCAGAGGAATTCCCAGACGCTTTAGCAGCGGCAGCAGTGTCAGGATTTCCGCAACTGCGCCACTATTGGATAGTGCTATCACCGCGTCCTGGCCGGTGATCATGCCCATGTCACCATGACTGGCTTCGCCGGGATGGACAAAAAAAGCGGGTGATCCGGTGCTGGCCAGGGTGGCCGCAATCTTTTTCGCGATATGACCCGACTTACCCATGCCTGTAACGACGATGCGCCCGCGCACGCGCAGAAGCAACTCGCAGGCGCGGTTAAAGTCCGCTCCAATACGCTCTTCTAGCGCAGCCACTGCTGCCGCCTCCATGCGTATGGTGCGCCGTGCAGAGGTAATGTAGCTGATGGAGCTTTGCTCCGGCATAAGATGGTCCCTAGCCCACTATTGTCTCGTGCAGCGCATAATAATACAGCGCATAGGAACACACTAACACTGTTCCAAGTATGCGTCCGAGATAGGCGTGACCGGGCGAAGACTTGCTTCGCCAGCGGCTGAAGTAGATAGCGAGAGCCAGAAACACGGTCAGCGCTGCCATTGTCATATAGTCCCGATAAATCACAGCAGGCTCCAATGTTCGGGTCGCTACGATGCCGGGAATTGCCATGACCGCAAGCAAGTTGAACAGGTTGGAGCCGATGATGTTGCCCAGTGCAATCTCTGTGTGCCCGCGCACCGCGCTGGCAATGGTGGCCGCGAGTTCGGGGAGGCTGGTACCCACAGCGACTATTGTCAGCCCGATGACCAGTTCCGATACGCCCAGTTCCTGCGCAGTGTGCACTGCGCCCCAAACCAGCAAATTGGAGCTGGCAATCAGCAGGGCCAGACCGAAGAGGAAGCAGAGCCCGGCTCTGGTTGGCGCCAGCAGCTTTTCTGGCTCATCTCCCGCCTGGTGCAGCAGATCCTGGTCCTTGAACTGCTGCATCACCAGTTGTGCCACAATCAACGCGAGAAGGGCGATCATTAGCCAGCCGTCCAGGGGCGACAGCTCATGATCCAGAATAAGTACGCCGACCGCGAGGGTTGCTACGACCAGCAGTAAGATCTCTGCTTTCATGCATCGTTCCTGCACCATCAGCGGAGCGACCAGCACGGTGATACCGAGTACGAGTGCAATATTGGCAATATTGGAGCCGATGGCGTTGCCGATGGCCAACTCACCAGCGCCTGAGAGCGAGGCAGTGATCGATACCAGGATTTCCGGTGCGGAAGTGCCGATAGAGACTATGGTGAGCCCGATTATAATGGGGGACATACCCATATTTTTTGCGATTGACGCCGCCCCGGACACAAACAGGTCAGCACTCCATATGAGGATGATAAAACCAACAAGAATCGCCGCCGCCGCTAACAGCATATGAGCGAATTTCCTGTTAAAGTGTGCGCCGCCTGAAGCAGGGGAACCATGAGATGGAAGTCGATGTCGTAAGAAGGGAACAACATGGGGTGACGTATTGGTCAGAATCCGTTGAATGAAGCGCCGGAGTATACAGGTCAATGTGGTTCAGAGGGGCAACAAATTGAGTAATGGAGCGCAGGAATGTTGATTTATAGAAATAGTTTAGTGGCAGCAGGGTTATGGTTGTTGGTGACCTTGTTCAGTACGCAGGCCAGCGCTCAGAGCCATCCTGCCGGTGTCCTCGTGGAGACTACTACCACGCAGGTAATGGAGGTGGTGGCAGCAGCTGATATCTATGTCGACGCCGACCCCGAACGCTATTACCGTCAGGTTCAGGATTTGCTTGATCCGTTGATCGACTATCGTGGCTTTGCTCGCAAGGTGATGGGTCCGTATGCCAGTTCTGACCGTTACCGCAGTCTCGACGAGGCCGGCAGGGAGCAACTAAGAGACCAGCTTGACCAGTTCACGAATGTGATGCGTTCCTCGCTTATCCGTACCTATAGCAAGGGTTTGCTGGCTTTCGGAGGTTCCCGGATCGAACTAGCCCCCCCCAATGATGGGGAACCTGTTGATGCCGAGGCCTCAACCTTGTCTCTGCGCCAGTTGATCTACGCAGACAGGCGCGACCCGTATGTCGTGATGTACCAGATGGGGTTGGAGAAGTCGGGTGAATGGAAACTGAACAACGTCATTATCGAAAGCGTCAATCTTGGTGAAGTCTACCGCGACCAATTTCTGGCATCGGCCAGAGAAGAAGACGGGAATCTGGACGCCGTAATTTCTGGCTGGACAACGGTAGTCGTGGACGTGGAGAAGTAATACCGCGGGACGGCGAAGGTCGCTATTCGCTGGTTTTTCTCATAAAATGCTGCGCTTTCGCGAGTGATATGGAAAGCTTAAGCGAAATTTACTTGTGCTCGGGACGCTTTAAGTACTTTGGCCCGCACTGTTTACTCGGGGGAGTTAGAAAATGGATGCAGCCTCAGTCAAGGTGCTGTTACAAGACCACATGCCCGATTGTGAGTTTCATGTTCAGGGCGAGGGAAGTCGTTACGACATTGCAGCGGTCGGAGAGGTTTTTGACGGTTTACGGCCGGTGAAAAAGCAGCAGTTGGTCTATGCCGCATTGACCGCCAATATTGCTGACGGCAGCATTCACGCCGTCAATATCCGCACGTTTACGCCGACAGAATGGCAGGCGCGCGCCCAGAGCTGAAGCCCGCTGTGCAACAAGCGCGGTTTGAAATGCCCGATAATCGACAACGAACTTCGCAGCGCGCCGTCCTTACGGACTCCGCCGCAGGGGTTGTACTAGGGTGTACTAGGGTTGCATCAAGGTTGCATTAAGGTCGCACTATGAACGACAAACTGACAATTGCCCTGACCAAGGGGCGTATCCTGACTGAGACTTTACCACTGCTTGCGCGTGCGGGTATTGAGTCCCTGGAAGACATCAGCAGTAGTCGCAAACTGGTATTTGAAACTAACCAACCTCAACTGCAATTGGTCGTGCTGCGCGGCACGGACGTGCCTACCTATGTGCGTTACGGTGCGGCAGACATGGGGGTGGTTGGCAAGGACATTCTGATGGAGCAGGGTGCCGAAGGTCTTTACGAGCCACTGGACCTGGGTATTGCACGCTGCCGCCTGATGACGGCGGCGAGAGTGGGTTGGCAAAGCGAGGGTGCACGCATTCGGGTGGCGACAAAGTTCATCAATATCACACGGAGTTATTTTGCTCAGCAGGGTGTTCAAGCCGATTTTATCAAGCTCTATGGTGCCCTGGAGCTTGCGCCGATTATGAATCTGGCCGATATGATTGTGGATATCGTCGATACGGGGAATACGCTGAGAGCGAATGGCATGGAGCCGCTGGAGGAAATCGCTGCGATCAGCTCTCGCCTGGTAGTCAACAAAGCGGCCATGCGCTCCCGCCATGCTGCCATCACAAAGATTATCGAAGACCTGACAGCTGTGGTGCAGGAGGTAGAGGATGCGGCGGCTTGATACCAGCAGCGCTGATTTTGAAGCGTCACTGGCGCAGTTAACAGCGTGGGAAGATGAGTCTGACTTGGCGGTGAGTCAGGTCGTCGCTGCAATTATTGCCGATGTTGGCAAGCGCGGTGATGCGGCGCTGCTGGAGTACACGGCGCGATTTGATCAACTGTCGGTGAGTTCTGTGGCCGACCTGGAGGTGTCCAGCGGGCGACAGCACAATGCTCTTGAGCGTATTCCCGCAGAACAACGCGAGGCGCTGGAATACGCCGCCCGGCGCATACGGAGTTTTCACGAGCGCCAGGTTCAGCAGAGCTGGCGCTACAACGATGACTCTGGAAATCTTTTGGGGCAACACATTACGCCACTGGATCGCGTTGGCATTTATGTGCCCGGCGGCAAAGCCAGTTATCCCTCATCTGTTTTGATGAATGCGCTGCCGGCAAAGGTGGCCGCCGTGAGAGAGATCATTATGGTGGTGCCTGCACCGGGGGGCGAGCTCAACGATATGGTTCTGGCCGCTGCTTGCATTGCCGGCGTGGATCGGTTGTTCACCATAGGGGGTGCTCAGGCCATTGCGGCGTTAGCTTTTGGCACGGCTACCGTGCCCGGAGTAGACAAGATCGTTGGCCCCGGCAATATCTATGTGGCGACGGCCAAGCGCCAGGTATTTGGCCGGGTGGGGATCGATATGGTGGCCGGGCCGTCTGAAATCCTGATCATATGCGATGGCGCAACCGATCCCGATTGGGTGGCTATGGACCTGTTCTCGCAGGCTGAGCATGATGAGAATGCGCAATCGCTGCTGCTGTCTCCTGACCGACAGTTTCTCGATGCAGTGGAGGCGAGTATCCAGCGTTTGCTGCCAGATATGGAAAGAGCGCAGATCATTAATGCCTCTCTGGAAGCGCGCGGTGCTCTCATACTCACCCGTGATCTTGCCGAAGCTGTCGCTATCAGTAATGGCTTGGCACCCGAGCATCTGGAGCTCTCTGTGGCTGATCCTGAGAGCCTGCTGCCGCTGGTTCGCCATGCCGGGGCTATCTTCATGGGGCCCTTTACGTCTGAGGCACTTGGAGACTACTGCGCTGGCCCTAATCATGTTCTGCCGACATCCAGAAGCGCGCGCTTTTCTTCGCCGCTGGGTGTCTACGATTTTCAGAAGCGCAGTTCGCTCATCATGTGCGGTGAGCGTGGCGTGCAGGAGCTCGGTGCGATGGCGTCAGTGCTTGCCAGAGGTGAGTCTTTGACGGCACATGCGCGCAGTGCAGAGATGCGTCTGACTGACAAGCCGTAGTCCATGTGGCTCGGATTGAGATGTGTCGCATGTAGATAGCACGAGAGACAGAGTTTTGGGCGCGGCCGACGCTCCGATGTCCTGCCATAACGCTGTCTCCGGGGCTCGTACGCAATAGAAGCAGTCCACTTTCAAACGGACCAACTCTCCGGGGAAGGCTGCTAGCGAATGTCTACTGGCGCCGTCGAGTGATTTAGTGCTCCCACCACAGCGCTCAGCTCAAGGCTTTGCTGCTCGCGTCGCAGAGCAATGCTCACTGTTTCGCCCGGCCTTAACATGGCGATCCGATGCATGGTCAGTCTCCCGTCCTTCACTGGCTCACCATTAATGCTGGTGATGATATCGCCCACCAGAATGCCCGCTTTCTGCGCTGGGCCGCCCGGCGCAACTTCCGCCACAGAAAGCTGCTGGTTGCGCCCGCCGGAGATAGGTGTCCCGCCAACCGGTTCCACGCTAACGCCGAGCCAGCCACGAATCACTTCGCCATAGTTGATGAGATCTTGCATGACGAACACCGCCAGGCTCTCGGGTATGGCAAGACTGATACCGATTCCGGTACTTGAGTTTTGCGCCCGGTCCCCTGAGGTGTAGATCAAGGTGTTGATGCCTAGCAGGCGCCCACGGGTATCGATCAGGGCGCCACCAGAATTCCCCAAATGAATGATGGCGTCGATCTGGATGTAATCTTCATAGGTATTTAACTGCAGACCAAATCGCCCAAGGGCGGACACAATGCCCTGTGTTACCGAGTGTCCAAAGCCTAGTGGATTCCCGATTGCAAGGACCACATCGCCAACCCTGGCGGCATCCGAGCTGCCCAGCGTGATCGGCTGCACGTCCGGCAGCTCAATTTTGAGTACTGCCAGATCGGTGGCTGAATCGGTGCCGACCACTCTGGCGTTCGCCGTGCGACCGTCATACAGCATCACCTGAATGGCATCGGCTCCGGCAATCACGTGATTGTTGGTAAGAATGTGCCCTTGTGGTGTCATGATCACGCCTGAGCCGAGGGAGCGCTCAATGCGTTGGCGTTGAGACGGAGGATTTGCGAACCGACTAATGATGGAATTATCCAATATCGGACTGCGGCCCTGCAGAACCAGTTTGGCAGTGTAGATGTTGACGACGGAAGGGGTCGCCTCGCGCACTGCCGATGCGTAGCTGACCGGCTCCATTTGCGCTTTTTGTGCTGTGGGGCCAATGGGAAACACCCACCGGTCAAGAATCAGCAGGGCTGCTAACAACCCGGCGATGGCTGGCCAAACGATATATGTCAGATTCTGTTTCATGCGCGGCTATGTGTATGCTGTGCATCGTATTGTATATGAGGCATGCCTCGGCGTGCCCCAAAATCCATCGGTAATTCTTAGGCGAACGATAGTTGCTTAAACCTAAAAATAGTAGGTGGGCGGTAAATTGAGTGGCCTAGGGCTGGGACTGTGCGAGGCAGGACGCCGGGGGCGGCCATCCGCGGGGCGGCCATCCGCGGGGCGGCCATCCGCGGGGCGGCCATCCGCGGGGCGGCCATCCGCAGCCCAAGCCCATGGAGGGCCTGCCCCTGTTGATGGGTATAGGTTCACGGCGGGTCCCACTCCTAG
>Ga0209702_10001210_pt1 | contig 50683 bp, 46 predicted proteins | sample FRY01_FD_187210 | JGI IMG/M metagenome (GOLD analysis project Ga0209702, IMG submission 187210) | Freshwater microbial communities from Lake Fryxell liftoff mats and glacier meltwater in Antarctica - FRY-01 (SPAdes) (version 2) | ecosystem: Environmental > Aquatic > Freshwater > Ice > Glacier... | reverse complement strand
AATCCTGTTAGTGATGTTAGTGTTCCTGTTATGGTGCTGTTTCCTGTTACTCCTATTCCTCCTGTTGTTATAGTGGTTGCTCCTCGTAGTGTAGTTGTTCCGTTTACATCCAGTTTTGTGGCTGGCGTCGTCGTCCCGATGCCGACGTTGCCATTGTTAGATACATAAAGTTTTGGGGCTGTTGCTGGTGCTGTTCCACCCACTCCTACATTCCCGCTATTGTCATACACATTTGAGTTTGTGATTCCGTTTGCGTCCCATTTGGTCAGATAATTTAATGTCCCTAGATTATTTGATAATACTCCTGTTGCACTTGATTGCACTACTCCTATTCCAAGTGCAGTATCCAAGGTCCCTGCCATTGTTAGATTGTTTATTCCTGTTAGATTGCCTGAATTAAATCCCCAGTTTCCATTAAAGTTGCCGTCTGTTATGGTGTTGGTTCCTAAATCGAGTGTCGTTAAGTTTCCTGTTGTGTAGGTTAGCGTTGTTCCATCTAGTGTGACAATTGTACCTGTTGCAGACTCTATATCACCTGTTGTTGTAAGATTCCCTCCTGTAATGCTTAATGTTCCATCGGTTAGAGTTGAACCTGTGATTGTCGCACCGTTAATGTTTCCTGTTGTTGTTAGTGTCTCGTTACTAAATGATATTGTTCCTGTTCCTGATGTAATAGTGTTTCCATCTAGTGTTAAATTATCTACTACTATTTGTGTTGCCCCTGTTAATGCCCCTCCTGTTAGTGTTGCTGTTCCATCGGTTAGGCTTGTTCCTTGTACTGCTCCTGTACTTGTTATGGCTCCACTTGCTATCGTGCCAACTGATGTTAGATTGCCTGAATTAAATCCCCAGTTTCCATTAAAGTTGCCGTCTGTTATGGTGTTTGTCCCTAAATCGAGTGTCGTTAAGTTTCCTGTTGTGTAGGTTAACGTTGTTCCATCTAGTGTGACAATTGTACCTGTTGCTGAGTCAACATCTCCTGAAACTAATAAATTTCCTGTTATATTTGTATTCCCATTTACATTTAGTTTGTATGCCCCTGGTGCCGTCGTCCCGATGCCGACGTTGCCGTTGAACGCCGCCACTCCTCCACTTATCGTACTTGGATCGTACCCTACTCCTAACTTCCCGGTGTTTAGGTACACATTGTCTGATGAGGTCACTGGTGTTAAATAGTTTGCCGTTCGTGTGAAATAGCCAATTGAACCGGTTGCGGTTGGATCAATCCATGCCAAAGTCCCCGATCCATTATTTTGCAATATACTATTTGCTGCACCTTGTGAAGATGGGAAACTTGTTGTTACGTTATTAAGCTTTACAATGTTCCCAGCTGAGTTAACTTGAAACTGTGATGATGCACCTACTGAGAACATGGATGTAGGGGCGGTGGTGCCAATCCCGACTCTTGAATTTGTTGTGTCTATATTAAACACTCCACTATTGACATTGAATGCGGTGGTTGAGGAGGTGAGAGTTAAATCTACTGCTCCACTTGTTGAAGTAAGATTTAACGCTCCTGTTGTGAGGGTGAGACCATTTGATGCTGTTAGGGTTGAGGCAAATGTTCCTGTTCCTGTAAAGTTTGCACTACTTGATATTGTCTGTCCGTTTATTAACCCTGATGTTATTGTCCCTGTTGTTAATATCGTTCCAGATCCAAGTGAAAGTGCGTCATTTGCATTTGCTTGTGATAGCGTTGTTCCTGTTCTGCTCCAGTATCCAAGTGTTCCACTTGTTGGTACTGTGCTTGTTAGATTGCTACTTACATCTGTATATATTCCACTGCTTGCTGTTAATCCTGAAAAGTTTATTGTCCCACTACTTGTTAATCCTGTTAGTGATGTTAGTGTTCCTGTTATGGTGCTGTTTCCTGTTACTCCTATTCCTCCTGTTGTTATAGTGGTTGCTCCTCGTAGTGTAGTTGTTCCGTTTACATCCAGTTTTGTGGCTGGCGTCGTCGTCCCGATGCCGACGTTGCCATTGTTAGATACATAAAGTTTTGGGGCTGTTGCTGGTGCTGTTCCACCCACTCCTACATTCCCGCTATTGTCATACACATTTGAGTTTGTGATTCCGTTTGCGTCCCATTTGGTCAGATAATTTAATGTCCCTAGATTATTTGATAATACTCCTGTTGCACTTGATTGCACTACTCCTATTCCAAGTGCAGTATCCAAGGTCCCTGCCATTGTTAGATTGTTTATTCCTGTTAGATTGCCTGAATTAAATCCCCAGTTTCCATTAAAGTTGCCGTCTGTTATGGTGTTGGTTCCTAAATCGAGTGTCGTTAAGTTTCCTGTTGTGTAGGTTAGCGTTGTTCCATCTAGTGTGACAATTGTACCTGTTGCAGACTCTATATCACCTGTTGTTGTAAGATTCCCTCCTGTAATGCTTAATGTTCCATCGGTTAGAGTTGAACCTGTGATTGTCGCACCGTTAATGTTTCCTGTTGTTGTTAGTGTCTCGTTACTAAATGATATTGTTCCTGTTCCTGATGTAATAGTGTTTCCATCTAGTGTTAAATTATCTACTACTATTTGTGTTGCCCCTGTTAATGCCCCTCCTGTTAGTGTTGCTGTTCCATCGGTTAGGCTTGTTCCTTGTACTGCTCCTGTACTTGTTATGGCTCCACTTGCTATCGTGCCAACTGATGTTAGATTGCCTGAATTAAATCCCCAGTTTCCATTAAAGTTGCCGTCTGTTATGGTGTTTGTCCCTAAATCGAGTGTCGTTAAGTTTCCTGTTGTGTAGGTTAACGTTGTTCCATCTAGTGTGACAATTGTACCTGTTGCTGAGTCAACATCTCCTGAAACTAATAAATTTCCTGTTATATTTGTATTCCCATTTACATTTAGTTTGTATGCCCCTGGTGCCGTCGTCCCGATGCCGACGTTGCCGTTGAACGCCGCCACTCCTCCACTTATCGTACTTGGATCGTACCCTACTCCTAACTTCCCGGTGTTTAGGTACACATTGTCTGATGAGGTCACTGGTGTTAAATAGTTTGCCGTTCGTGTGAAATAGCCAATTGAACCGGTTGCGGTTGGATCAATCCATGCCAAAGTCCCCGATCCATTATTTTGCAATATACTATTTGCTGCACCTTGTGAAGATGGGAAACTTGTTGTTACGTTATTAAGCTTTACAATGTTCCCAGCTGAGTTAACTTGAAACTGTGATGATGCACCTACTGAGAACATGGATGTAGGGGCGGTGGTGCCAATCCCGACTCTTGAATTTGTTGTGTCTATATTAAACACTCCACTATTGACATTGAATGCGGTGGTTGAGGAGGTGAGAGTTAAATCTACTGCTCCACTTGTTGAAGTAAGATTTAACGCTCCTGTTGTGAGGGTGAGACCATTGCTTGCCGTAAGAAGCTCTGCGAATGTTCCTGTGCTTTCAAATGTTGCTGTACTTCCTACTCCTAAAGTTCCTGCTACCTGGAGTTTATACCCTGGTGCCGTCGTCCCGATGCCGACATTGCCTGCTTCGGTCTGGAAAATACCAGACGTGAGAGTGAGTGTACTTGAGTTCCAGTACGGTATGTAACCATCTGTGCCTGTAATCGTTATCAACTTTCCTCCTGCAGTATTGGTGACAACTCCTGCTGCGGAAAGTGAGGAAACCGTCAGATTTGAGAATGTGGGAGATGCCCCTGTGTCAATACTTTGTGGTAAAGAGAGGGTTATGGCTCCAGTACTTGCTGAGATGACGACTTGTCCCGATGTTCCCGTCAATGACGTCACGCCTGTATTTGAGATGACTGGATTCTGCCTTCCTCCGCTCAAACTAAGCCCATCGCCAACCTCCAATGAATACAGTACGTTTGAGGCGGTGAGCCTCCCTGTTCCGAGAGTCAGGTTCTGTCCGGTGGCATCAATGTCTCCAAGAAAGATAGAGCCACCATTGACCTGAAGCTCTTGGATCTCAACTCGTGAGCGAAAGTTCCATGCAATGTTGCTGATAATCGAACGGACTGTGTAAGATTTCTCTGCCGCAAGAACATTTTCTACGACACCTTGGCTTGAAAGCGTGTCTCCTGATGATATTCCGCGTGTCAAAAATACAGCGATCAGCACAACAGCCGTGAGAGCTGCATAAAAAACTGGGGTACTCAAAAATGCTTTGGTTCGTGGGAACCTCGGAGCCTTCTGTTGTGACACATGGTCTCTCAAAAGCTCTCTGCTTTTCTCGACCTTCAATTGAGATAGATTGTCCTTATGCTCTTTGGCAAGCCAAATATCTGAGAGAGAGAACTTCCTGTAGCCCAATGCACTGCGTATCGATTGAAACACGTCTTCACCTTCCCACCGACGAACAGTAGAAGGGGAGACTCCAACAAGCTGGGCGAACTCTTTCGGTGACAATGTGTACTGCTTCTTTTTTTTATGCATAAAAAGTTTGGTATATCCTTTCATTAAAACATAAAGCAAACCAGTATGTCTACCCCAAAAACGTCAATTCATGAAATGTAAATGGAATATAACGGTATATTGATGTATTTATTTGAACTCTTATTTAGGTTGTTAAATCAATCTATATAATGTCTTTATGACATATGTGCGTAAATATGATATATATCCTTATAGTATTTTGCCCCTCTGTATTAAAAGGGGCTTTTAGGCTCTTGTATAGAGAGATAGTTAGGTTTATGCCCACGCAATATACTACTTGAATATACCTGTAGAAGAAGCCACTTTTTTCCTAGCAAAAATACACATTTGATATGTAGATTTATACTGTGATTATGAAGTAAGCAAATGCAACCGCGAGAGAAACAAGGAGTATGGTAAAGAATGAGTTAATAACGATCCCTCCGATTATAGTCTTGCGTGCAAGTGGATTTCTCCCCAATGCCTTGATGCCATGCTTTGCGATGCGGCCAAAGAGGAGAAATCCACTGATGAGTGCTACTATAATAATAACAATTGTGAGCGTGTATCGGAACATTGGTGAAGCGCTTGCAAGAGCCTCTCTCAATGATGGTGATGTACTTACATTTGTATAATGAACATCAACCATTGCATTGATAAGACCACTATCCTCTGCGTCTTTGGGCGTGAAATCTTCAAGAGCTACGGCAACGACAATGCCGTCGTTCTCCGCCTTCATCCCTTGACCAGCGGTACTCGATGATGTGATGAAGTCCCCGATTGAAATGGGGCCTTTTTCACCGTTCACAAGAAGCAGAGCTTCTCCACGATCAATCATCAAAGTTGAGTCTTCATTTGTCCCAGCTTCTTGAACAATAATGTCTGCATTGTCGACAATCACACCGGCAATTGCCACATCATATCGCTGATTTGACAAACGAAAAAGAGAGTTTTCCCTACTCACAATAGTTCCAATTTTGGGTTTATTAGGCATGTCAACTTCCGAAGCTACGGCAAATGGAGAGTATGCATAAATACTGTAGACAGGAAGAATCAAACCCAGAACGATGATGCCATACAAAACCATATTCCTACAAAGCTGGCTTTGTTGAGATAACATAATGGGATTATGGTTGAATGTTGGCTTCAGGAGAAGCACCTAACGGAAGCTCAATCTTCTTCTCAAGCACTGCTGCCGGAGGAGATGGTAAATTAAGCTGTGCTGGTGCGGCTATTGGTGCGGGAGGAGTCCTTTGATCATCTGCTGCGCTCTGCGCTGCTTCCTGATTTGCAAGCTCTTCCTGGTACATCGCTTTGAACTCATCGAGTGTTTTCTGTGCGCTCTTATAATCTTCTTGTTGCAATGCCGCATCAGTCAAGCCGACGACTACTTGCATCTGGTCAACAGCAGGGCCATACAGCTTCTTTTGGTAATAGGCCCATGCTAGATTATAGTGAGCATTTGCCCAGTCAGGCTTGAGGGAAACTGCCTGCTCAAACATCTTTTGAGCTTCATCATAATTTTGAAAGAGATAGTAGATTCCACCAAGATCAAGTCGAAGTGATGGATTGCGTGGGTCAAGGACTATTGCTTGTTGATATGCTGAGACTGCCCAAACAGGTGCATTTTCAGCAACGTTCACAATTTGACGATATACACCAGCAAGTGTTTGCCAGTTTGTGACTTTAAGCGGATTTAATCCAACAGCAAACTTTGCTTCTTCTATTGCAGCTTGAATTGCATTTGTGATCGTTTTTCGGTCTTCATCTGTGAGTGAATCTGGGTCTTTTGCAGCAATGTTGTTTGCCACAATAAGATTTGTCTGAGCAAACTGGCGATGGAACTCTTCACTTTTATTATTGTACTTTAATGCTTCGAATTGATTTTGATAGAGATTCTGCAAACTATTTTCAGCAATAGCATCGAGAGACTGTTTAAAGTAGTACTCTCCCATAAAGTTACGTCCAACAAAGTACGTCGTACCACCGAGAACGATTAGTATGATTGCAATCATACCGATATAAATTGGCATAAGTGCTGACAAATCAATCACATACTCATCATGTGCTGAGTTCTTGTGAAGATCTGCTGCCATCAGGGCAATACTCAAGAAAAAGATAAAGTATGACAGTATAGAAGGGGGCAACAGAGCCATTATGAGAAGCGCTGTAATAAACATCCCTGCAGACTCGGTTTTTACATATTTCAGATTCTTCATAAAAAATGAGATGAGAAGGAAATACCCAGTAATACCAAGTAGCCCCACCTCTGTAAAGATATGAAGGAACGCTGAGCGAGAAGTATTGAAAGAGTTTATCTGCCAAAGATCTGTGAGATTATAATTCACTGTGCGAACCTGAGTGAATAATGTTGAGAAATTGTCAACACCTACACCAAATATTGCAGTCATTGGCGCTTTGAGAATTTCTACTGCAGCATACCAAGAGAGTGTAAACGGAGGAAGAATAATCTGTGCTCCTTGCTCCATAATCTGCTGAGCAATAATAAAGATATGGAAAATAGCCGCCAGTACTGAGAATAGCATGATAACAGCAAGAATAATTTTCAGCGTTTTTGCCTCACTGTCCCTGTGCTTGTTTGAGTTCAGTCGAACAATATATAATCCTGTCCCAACGAGAACAAAGAGCAAGTATGCAAGGAAATGGATAGATGATCCAACGGTATTGAATGTCGTGTTTGTCAAAAATGACCAGTACGCTGGAAGCTTCGCATTTTGAAACGGATCAACCATCACAATAAGCGAAACGATGGACACAAGGGCACCCGATATGGCAAGAAGGAGTGCGGGTGCAAAGCGTGATTTAGAGAAGACATGTGATGCGTAAAAATAGAAGATAACAAATATAGTCACCATCACAAGTCCGTACTGAGGATTATAAATCGCCTCCAATTTGTTCGGAGTCATAAATACAATCGAAAGGACATAGGCAAGAAGGATCAGTATCATCGACTGTGTCGCAGGATTATGAATCCATGTAAACTTGCGACTTACGATGAGCTTCCCAAAAGACAAGAAAAGTATAGCCATGAGTGCAAACACAGTAAAGTAAAATTTACTATAAATAAGAAAGTCTCTCGTCACAGGAATAGCAATAAGGGGGAAAAGGAAGACGATTCCATAAATAACAAACTGGAGAATTTGGTTAATGATTCGAGATGGATTGTTCATATTTATTGATTGTAAAGTGTTTATTTCAGCTTGTCAACGACAAAATTACTCGTCCTTACTTTGGCTTTTGCAACAACCTTTAGTAGAGTTTTTTGAGAATCTTCCTATGAAGTGCCCACTTATATAATACATTATTAGAGTTACAGAAAAAAATCAGCGACAGCTTCCAAAGATTAATGAATACGCAGCAAAATGAGAGCATATCCACACTTCATCTCCCTGTAGGTAGAGGTACTAGTATATGCAGATGGACACAGCGTTGTGCTATAAATCTTTGGGATCTCTATAACATATCCTACGGTATAATCTCCTTCTCCGCGACTCCCCACTCCCGGAATACTACTTTGCATGATCGGATCAGATACTGCGATACTTCCTGACTCCTGTGATACAAGAACGCGTACCTGACCTTGCAAGCCCACTAAGATACTGTTTGAACCTATTGCTCCGGCATTCCCAACAAATCCAGCTGTAGAAGAAGTAACTCCGACAATGATGTCTCCTGGACGGGCTACGCGTATACCTGATTTTGAGATACCTACAACTCTGCCATCAGGAATTCTTTCAGTTGAAACAAAGTACTCAGCAAAATCTGCTCCTGATGTCTCATAAGACACTCCAGTATTCCTTAGTCGAATAGATCCAACTTCTTTTCCATCACTTTCTTTAGTTACATTATTCCGAAATGTAATAAAGTTTGCTGTTTCTGAGGATTTTACACCAAGCGATACATCAAGGACTCCAATATTGTCTGTATCCTCTGTAGCTAAATTTTTGAAAGATACGATACCTTGGTGCGGTTCTAATCCAACAACAGATAAGAGAAGCTGCGGATTAAACGTACCAATTCCCAACGGCCCTGATGGAATAAGGACGGATCCCAAAGCACCTGGTTGCAAAAGGATATTTCCACCCATATCATCATTTGTTTTAAGGCTTAATGAAGGTCCTAAAATACTAAATTCTCCGTTCGTAGATAAAAACGTAGGGTTCGAGGCATCCAGCTGAATAGTATTCTCATTGTTAATAAAAGGAATACTTTCCAACCCTGTCCCCGATGACATAGAATTTAGACGTGCTGCATTATTGGATAGCGAGGAAGTCGCAACCTCGTATCGGGGGAGAATTTCATCTCTATTCCCCACAGTGACACCAAGGTATATAATCTCATGCTTAGTAAAAACATCCGTTGGTATCTGCTTCATCCCACAATCAGACCCTAAGACTATTGTAAAGACACCCTCATAATCAGGCTGTATTCCGTTTTCACCCATACACATACCCTCATATAAAATCGTTGTACTTTCAGGCGAAGGATAAAATCGAAAGATCACGTCCGTCTTTATATCAATTGGTTTTAAGTCTGCATCCTTCAGCGTTGCTCTAAATGGAAGAGTACGAAAAACATTTGCAGGAGTTTCTTTCATGCCAGTTAGATATTTCTGTGTAATATAGAGAGTTGACACAACAAGTAAAATCAAAAGCATGATATTCGTAAGCTTGAAAAGATGCTTACGCAATAACCGGATGAAATAATTACCCTGAACATCTGTATCATTCGAGTTATGTCCAGAGGAAAGACGAGACATATACATAGTATGTTGTGATTGTGTGATACGGTTATTTCTTCTCAGAAAACCAAGCCATTCGGCAACTTCTTGAATGATCCGGCTTCGTTTTTCCTTGGAGGTTGTGTTACGAATCCGTGCAGCTGAAGATTGAAAGAGCTCATCAATACTTGTGTCTACCATAGAGTCATTGTAATTGGAATAAATAAAAAAACACAGTGAAAATACTGCATATACTATAACGCCCTGCGGGGTGTATTGTGACACTTTCTGTTTAGGGCTTTGACACAATCTTATTATAATGTGTTACGTTCGCAGTATATATGCATTTTCTGCTTACAGGTGTGTTTCCTAACTATCTAAATCATCATTTAAGCTGTCGCAATAAGCCTAAAAAGCATTTCAATAGTATGTGCTTACTACCAATAGATTAAATAACTTCTAGTTATAATTAATTGATATTAATTTATTCACCGATGTTATCTTTGGGGCTTCTAAGAAGTGTTTATAAGTATGCATATTATTTATAATTTTATTATTATATATCCTATATAAATATTCACATAACTGTATCCTCTATCTTGAAAGGGATTCACAGCAATCTTCAAATACTCTCTTTCGGAGATATAATACAGCTGTAAATTCTGTACTCACCTACGCACTAATACAAGCTGGTAGATTCAACAATCTCCTTATATCAACCCATATCTCGCTACGTTTAAAATAGCAGCCCGAATTGTTAGGTGCTAATTTTGATCATTTATGACTCTATACAAAGCTCTAAATGAAGTTAGATTTGACAGTCGTGATTTATTCTGTTATTTTTAGGCTATGGGAATCAAAGATCGACGAACGAAAATATTACTATCACTGTACCTTCTCTCAAATGATTCCTTTAAGGATGTCTTCTATTCTGATTCAATCTGTTCTATATTTGACCTTAGACTCAATAGACAAACACGACAGACGTTTGAGACTCTTGTGAAGGCAGGTCTTATTGCATCAAAAGAAATTGATCAATCAACAACGTATACTCTTGCATCAGGTGGATTTGAAGAACTCTGCCTCACATTCCCCTGTTTTAGGTTTAATAGAATTTCTTGGGACAGTGTGTTTAGAATACTTTCATATGAGATACCTGAGGAGAAACGTGAACTGAGAGACAAGTTGAGGCGCGAAGTGTCATCTTGGGGTCTCGGACCGTGGCATAGATCATTCTGGATTACTCCGCATCCTATTATTCCATCTTTGCGAAGGTTGGTATCTGATCGAGAAGAAGAACAGTATGTCCAAGCGTTTGAAGCAACACATGTTTTTGGTGATTCTACAATACTTATTGAAAAGGTATGGGGAATACGCAAACTTGAATCTACGTACCGTGCATTGTTCAAAACATGGCATAGTATTTTATCTGAACAGCAAGATAAATCAGTGAAAATGACGCGTGTTGTTACGGCATATGTGGGCGTCCTAAGAAATGATCCTGGACTACCAAAAAAGCTCGTTGGCGAAAAATGGATTGGATTTGAAGCTACTGCACTTTTCCGTGAGATACGAGATATCCTTATGTCTCTATGATAACTAAAGTTCACGCACGTGTATCTCACCATCTCTCATGACTCTTACTTTGGCTCCATAAATCGAAATTATCTCCTCCAGGAGATTTACATATACTTCAGAAACTTTCGGCGTAAAGATCTCCGTGCTACTGCTCATTGTATGCTCTCTGATTTCATATGGAGATGATAACTTCTTGAGGAGAAACACATACTGGGCAGTCCGTGTTATGACTGTTACGACGCGCGAGTCAACCATCTGCACTTCAATGCCGTCTCCAATAGACTCAGGGATCTCCCATGACTGGACGTCATACCTTGCACTCAATTCTTGCCGAACTAAGGCGTCCTTCACATGCGCATACTCTATCTTTCTTGTATAGAATGGCAACCCTTTTCCAATGCAATGAAGTGTATTCTTTGCTGATGCATTTGAGACAATCATACGTTCACTCTTTTCTGTTTGAATGATCACTGAAAGAGATCCTCCTTCAGCGCACACTGTAAGACTGTTTTGAGTAAAAAACAATCCTTTTAGAACGGAGAAAAGTAATACGAGAAGACTAAAAAGAAAGACCCACTTGAACTGTTTTGACGATATTATAGAAGTTTCCATGCAACTTTACTGCAGAAATCCGAGTGGGTTCTGTTGTACACCACCTGAACGAATTTCAAAATGCAGATGTGTTCCTGATGATCGACCAGTATTTCCCATTACGCCTATTCGTTGACCCTTACTCACAACCTGTCCTGCAGAGATATCAATCGATGATAGATGAGCATAAAGTGTCTGATATCCATTCCCGTGGTCAATAATGATGTGGCATCCATATCCATATGCCAAACATCCCGTGTACGTCACCGTACCGGTGTCAGATGCTATGATTGCTGGAGTGGCTCTATTTGCTATATCAAGTGCCATATGATACCAGACAGGATAGGTTGTGATTGATCCTGAAGTTGGCCAAATAAAGTTTGATGTGCCCTGAACGCCAGCCTGTGCTTTTGCTACAACTCTAAATTGAGCTTGTCTTGGCGCCGCTTTTTCGACAATTGTTCCGTCCGGAATATATAAGACTTGACCTGGAGTGAGCTGGAACGTATCTGGATCTGAAAAATCGTTGAACGGGAAGTTTACAATATTCTGTGCGTCAACATTGTATTTTTTTGCGATCGTATAAATATTGTCTCCTGCAGTAACCTTGTACACTATTCCTGTCACCGGAGGAATATCAAGAGATTGCCCGACGGTGATCGTATCTGACTTGAGGCTGTTAGCCCATTTTATAGTTTCAACACTAATATTGTAACGTGCAGAGATTGATGCGAGTGTCTCACCTTCTGAGACAGTGTGTGGATACACTCGATCGCGAGGTTTCGCCGAAACGACTGTTGTAACGGGATTATCAAATGGGTCAAATCCAATTGTTGTGCTCTGAAAGTATGTTTGTTGACCAGCAATATCATTCTGAAATGGATTGTTTTCAGCAATAGCCGGACCGGCAACAAGAACCGTAATGATAAGGAGCACAAATGAGGTGTTAAGAAATGAGCTTGAGTACTTACCGCGTTTCACCACAAGGAGTGCCACGATCACATCCTTTACTCGCTCAACTTGAATACCAAAATTAAGGGCACGCGATAAGAAATATGTTTTGAGGAATACAAGAAATCCATGAAGATCTTTCATAGTATCCTCTTATTCTACTATAGATCCCCTTTGATTGCTTCTCTTTATCAACCTGATATCTGTGAAGCAATACGCTCAAGCGCTCCTTTGAAAGCTGCAGTCTTCATGTCCTCATGCCCTTTTTGTGCACGATCCCAAACATCAACAAACGCCGTCTCCATAAGTGTCTGGAGCTTCTGCATAACTTCCTCATAACTCCACCAATATCCTTGTTTCCCTTGGACCCATTCAAGGTATGAGACCATGACACCGCCTGCGTTTGCAAGTACATCTGGAATGATGATTGTTCCTTTTTTACTCAGATACTGGCGTGCTTCTTCGGTAATAGGACCGTTTGCCATCTCAACAATAATTTTTGCTTGAATTGACTCCATATTGACCGCTGTAATCACACCCTCAAGTGCTGCTGGGACAAGGACATCGACAGGTAGAGTCAAGAGTTCCTCGTTTGTTATGTGAGCTCCATACTCACCAAATGTACCATTTTTCCGCTTTCCCTCAGCAAGACGACGAATATCAAGTAAATCTTTTTCTGAATAGATTCCTCCACGTGAATCACTTACAGCAACAACTCTGTGTCCGTTTCTCGCTGCGGCTTCAGCAAAGTAATACCCAACATTTCCAAACCCTTGGATAGCAATGGTTATCGGCGAGTGCTTGTTGGGTTTCGTGTGCTTTAATAACTCTTCCAATGCGATAACACCACCGTACCCAGTAGCTTCTTCCCGTCCCAAACTCCCACCATCTTTAATCGCTTTTCCAGTAAATGCGGCAGGTTCTTTCTTCCCTTGAATTAACTCATACTCTTCAAGTAACCATTTCATAATTTGAGAGTTTGTATTGACATCAGGCGCTGGAATGTCTTTTGACTCACCAATAAATGGGGTAAGTGCACGTCCGTAAAGTCTAGTTAGTTGTTCGAGCTCACGTGGGCTTAATTTTTTTGGGTCTATCACAACTCCTCCCTTTCCACCTCCAAGAGGGATACTGGCTACAGCACATTTGATTGACATGAGTGTAGAAAGAGCAATTACCTCCTCACGTGAAACATTGGGGTGGAATCGAATTCCACCTTTGTATGGTCCTCTCAGACTGCTATGTTGAGATCTATAGGCAGTGATCATCTCAACAGTCCCGTCATCTCTTTTTAGAGGAAGCGAAAACTCAATAACTCGTTCAGGGGATATTATTTGTTCAATAATACTTTTTGATAAACCCAGGCTTGCACCAGCCTCCCGAATAAGTGTGCGTGCAGAATCAAGCATTTCTTGTCCAGCTGATTTCATAATAGATGAGTAATGAATAATATTAGATACTCTCAAGCCACCGTTCAACATCAAGTGCTGCTGCGACACCCATACCAGCAGCAGTACTTGCCTGACGATAGGTATGATCGACACAGTCTCCCGCAGCAAAAACTCCTTTAATACTTGTTGCGGTACGATACATGGGCATAAACGACTCATCTTTCGAAGTGGATTGCATCTCTTGAAGAAGCTGCATCGCATACTGCTCAGTTGTCAGGACATATCCCTTTTGGTCAAGCTTGATGCTCTCAGCAAAAAGTGCCGTATCAGGTTTGTGACCAATCGCAATAAATACGCCATCTACGGCAAGTTCGGCAGAACCTTTGTACTTCTCTTTCAATAGAATGCTCTCAACTCTATTCTCACCTCGAATTTCATCAACAGCATTGTTCATAACAAGTTCAATTTTCGGATTATTCATCACGCGGTCCTGCATTATTTTTGAGGCTCTAAACTCTGATCTTCGATGAATAATGTAGATTTTTTTAGCAAACTTGGTCAAGGTCTGCGCCTCTTCAAGCGCGGTATCTCCCCCGCCTACCACAGCCACAATCTTTTCCTTAAAGAAAAATCCGTCACAAGTAGCGCATGCAGAGACTCCCTTTCCTCTCAAGCGCGTTTCTGATTCCAGTCCAAGCCACAGAGCCTGCGCGCCTGTTGCAATAATCACGGAACGAGATTTATATGTCTTCTCAGAAGTTTCAATCTTGAATGGAGGATGAGTGAGTTCAAGATTTATTACATTCTGATCATATATAGTAGTCCCAAACTCACGTGCTTGTGCTCGAAGGTTTTCGATGAGATCTGGACCCATGATGGTTTTGTATCCGGGGAAGTTCTCAACTTCCGTTGTCAACATGAGCTGACCCCCCGGTGGTGAACCTGCAAAAACAAGAGGGTTCAGTCCAGCGCGTGATAAATAAATTGCAGCGCTCAACCCAGCTGGCCCTCCCCCAATGACAATGACGTTGTGTTCCGTATTCATAAAACCGTACTGAAACTGATAATGACAAATAGAGTGCTATGTTTTTATGATAGTATCATATTCATAAAAAAACAAGGTGAAGTGAGAGAACCAGTTACTCAGAGGTTAATACTTTGCTCAATAAGACGCGTAACCTGTTTCTGTTTCTCAGGCGAAGTACATGCGATTATATGTTTTGAGACAAGCTCTGCGGTGAGTCCGTCAATTGCTTTTTTAACAGCAGATATTTGTTGCAGCGTTTCTGTGCAATCACGATCATTACTCACCATTTTCTGTATTCCCTTCAGTTGACCAACAATGCGGTTTATCCGACGATCGATCTCTTCCATAATACTTCATTGTACAAGAAAGTGAGGGTTTTGTCCGTTATCCTTTGTGTAATGTCTCCAAGAAATCTTTATTGCTTTTTGTCTTTGGCAGCTTGTCGATAAGTGCCATGATACCCTCTTCTGACGTGCGAAGTGCCATCATGCGTCTCAGTGTCGTCACACGTTTCAGAGTTTCTGGATCAAAAAGCAACTCCTCATGACGAGTACCTGATTTGGTGATATCAACCGCAGGATATATTCTTTTTTCTGCAAGCTTGCGATCGAGATGGATCTCAAGGTTTCCTGTTCCTTTAAGCTCTTCATAGATAAGATCATCCATCCGTGACTCAGTGCCAACAAGTGCTGTACCAATAATGGTCAAACTTCCCCCTTCTTCACAGTTACGGGCCGCACCGAGGAATTTTTTTGCTGGATACAGTGCTTGTGGATCAAATCCTCCAGAAAGTGTACGTCCGGAACTATTTATAGTAAGATTGAACGCTCGTGCAAGACGTGTGATTGAGTCGAGCAAGATGACAACATTCTCTCCCATCTCGACCAATCTCTTTGCACGCTCCATGGCAAGATTTGCTACCTTTGTTTGCTGACGTGGCGTTTCATCAAAATGTGATGCTGCCACTTCGCCTTTGATTGATCTTTTGATCTCCGTAACTTCTTCTGGACGTTCGCCAATAAGAATTGCTATCATATGGACCTCAGGATGATTTATTGTGATAGCCTTTGCAATATCACGTAAGAACGTAGTCTTGCCTGCTTTTGGCTGTGAGACAATGAGCGCACGCTGACCAAAACCGATTGGTGCTATCAGGTCAATAATGCGCGTTGAAAGAGTTTCTTGATCTGTCTCAAGGCGAATAACCTCATTTGGATGAAGAGATGTCAGAGAGTCAAACTTGTTTCGCGTGCGACTTTCTTCTTCTTTCAGTTCACGTCCATTGACCTCCTTAATAAGGAGAAGACTATGGAACCGCTCGCCATCTTTAGGCGCTCGAGCAAGCCCTCGTACCTGATCACCTTTGCGAAGCCAAAAACGCCTGATCTGTGAGGTTGAGACATAAATGTCTTCATCTGGATTCACGGTATAGTCTTTTCTTAAAAACCCATATCCACCGTAGGTTACATCAAGAATTCCGTCTGCTTCATAACTTGACTTGAGATCTTCCTTGAGCTTATCACTGATTTGGTTGTTTTGGACCATTTCTGACTTCTTATTTGGTAGAGCTGTATCAGATTTTACAACTTCGATGGGTTTTTCTTCATACGTATCGAGCATAGAAGACACGTCAATTGAGTCTGAAGGATCGTTCTGAGGATTTTTGTTATCTGAAGATCGCATAGATTAATTCAAATTAATAATAAATACAGGAATGATGACTGAGCTTATAGAAGATAGGATGATAAAGTTCCTCCTTGAATGGTTCATATTGTATCCCACATGAGAAAAAAATGCAAAATAGAATTTCAAAGATATCTTGAGATAGCAATGAAGTTCATGAGTTCTGACTTGAAATGTAGGTTTACGCTAATAAATAATCCTCCGTATGAAACTCTGTTGTGAATCTTTTTTTCTAGTTTTACGGGATCAGTGTGCTTGAATATTATTCAAAGACGACACTTATTAGTTGGCGATCCTCACCGCCAAGTTACCCTAGAAATATGATTGTTCAAAAAAGATTTCAAGATGATATTTCATTTGGAGGATCAACATACTATACACAACAGATAACCACATTGTCAAGTCCTTTCTGCGAATTGCTCCCGTATCGTATAAGTAACTTCTTAATCTATTTGATATACTCATTGTATGAAAAAAGGGCCTATTATATTCCTCACCTCACTTGTGATCCTCCTCAGTTTTATTCTGGGAATACAGTATGGAAAACGCGTTGAGGTCACAGATCAAGCAGTTCAAGAGCTTATTCAAATGGTTTCCCTACCCCCTACAGAAGCCCCAATAACTCGAGATCCCTTGATTTTTGAGTATTTATTGAGCAGTACATGCGGGTTCTCTGTGGTCTACCCTTCAAGTTATACAGTACATAAAATAAGCACATATGAAGGAGAACTGCTAAATGGCTCGCAAGCTGCACTTTCCTTTTCATGCAACCCTAAAACACTCATTACGAAGGATAAAAAAACAGGAGAATCAACCAGTTCTGCGTCATTTGATGGGATGCCCGCTGTCATCTACAGTACATCGGATAACGAAACGGCAACGATCTCTCTCACGCATCCCACACGAAATAGTATAGTATCATTGAGCTTTTCTCAAGCTCTAAAGCCACTTTTTGAGAGTAGTTTTGTGTTTGTCAAGTAATATGAATATCGCCTATTTTGGGACACCAGAGATCTCTGCGGAACTACTCAAAGAGATCATAGAATCAAGCCTCTCGATAAAGCTTGTGATTACTCAGCCAGATAAGCCTGTTGGGAAGAGACTTGCATCAACCTCCACTCCTGTTAAGCTCTGTGCAGAGAAGTACTCCATTCCTGTCATTGACACTGAGTTGCGAGGTGACTCTATGAATGCTCTCATCAAGCAACTCAATGAACATACCATTGATCTGTGCCTCTTGTTTGCCTACGGGAAACTAATATCAAAAACCCTTCTCCAAAGCCCAAAATATGGTTTTTGGAACGTCCATCCTTCACTCCTCCCTGCATACCGTGGAGCTGCACCCACAATCTATCCGCTTCTTCTTGGTGAGAATGCTACTGGCGTAACACTCATGCAAATGAATGAGAACCTAGATGAAGGAGATGTCTTACTCCAAGATACGATTGAGATACTCCCCCACGAAAGACGACCCGAACTTGAAGAAAAGTTGGTGAGATGTGCTGCCCGTCAGATCATACAAGCAGTCAGCACTGATAGGGCATTGCTCCCTCAAACACCTCAAAGCTCCACGGGAACTTCATATACACGCCGTATCTCGAAACGCGATGGATTTGTTGAGCTCGATTTCCTCAAAATAGGAGTGGCAGGCACACAACTTGGGACGGGCAGTATTCCGCCTGTTTTTTCATCTTTTTATGCACAAAATCATGCTGGCGCAGATCAAGATATGTCTCCAGCTCAGATGATTTACAATATGTTCCGTGCTTTCGACCCATGGCCAGGGGTTTGGACAGAGATAGTGATAGGAAAATCATCAAAGAGGTTGAAGCTCTCTGATATGAGCTTAAAGGATGGTCATATTGATATTTCGAGAGTACAACTCGAGGGGAAATCTGTAGTTCCGTTTAAAACATTTGTTGAAGCTTATAGTTTTTAATACGGTAAAATGACTAAGCTCTGTTTAGCCACAAACACTCTTAACATCTTATAGCATACAGTGCAATTATAATCTTATAGATATATTCCCACTACAGTCCCGTCACCATCACTCTTCTCTATTATTTTTCTTGCAATACAAACAACTAGACAACTGCATATTTAGCCTATTATTGCAATCTAAATAAGATACTTATAAGAAACTAAAGAAAATGAATGTTATTTTTAGCTTTTCTGACTGTCTCTATTATAATTGGTCTAATTTAGCAATCAATCATCTATTCTGCCATACTCCTCACAACATCGCTTTATATTCCCTGTCTGTCGTCTCATTATATACAGTACTCCCCTAGAGTATCTCATCCACTCATTTTTGAGAGATTAATTCCCGCATCTCGCAAAACATCTTATACACAATGTATCCACAATCCTACTCCTCAAGCTTCAGGCTGTGTGTAGAGTTATACTGTGCTAAAATGTCTTCAATGAATCTCAAAATCAAACGAGTGGACATTACACTTCCTCTTCCCACGTATCAGACTGAAGGTTCTGTAGCATTTGATCTGTATGCACGAACAGATATGACAGTTCCACCATGGACCCCGACTATTATTCCAGCAAACATCATTGTTGAGGTTCCACGCGGGTACTTCCTCATGATCGCAAGTCGAAGCTCAACGCCTATCAAGAAACGGTTAATGATAGCAAACAGCGTTGGTGTCATAGACCAGGACTACCACGGAGACACGGATGAAATTGGGATTCAGGTGCTGAATTTTTCTGATGACCACGTATCAGTCACACGTGGAGAGCGAATAGCTCAAGCGCTCATCGTCAAAATTGCAAAAGTTGAGAGGTTTGATGAGGTCGGAAGTATAAAAGCAACTTCGCGTGGAGGCTTTGGAAGTACTGGGTCATAATATATCTAAATATGTCTAAAAAGATCAAATCTGAACAGCAATATCTCGATCTTCTGAGAGAAATACTAGATCAGGGAACCTACAAAGATGATCGAACAGGGACAGGGACATACAGTCTTTTTGGAAAACAAATTCGCTTTAAGATGCAGGATGGCTTCCCTCTTTTAACAACAAAGAAAGTATTTTTACGCGGCATCATCCACGAACTGCTCTGGTTTCTCAAAGGCTCCTCAAATATCAAGTATCTTGTCGATAATAACGTTCACATATGGGATGCATGGCCGTATCAGTATTACTTGAAGCAGTCAGAAAAAGAACAGAAACTTCCTTTAAGTCAAAAAGAGTTTATTGAAAAGATGAAGGATGATGAAGTATTTGCTCAAAAATGGGGAGAGCTTGGACCAGTATATGGAGTCCAGTGGCGACATTGGAAGACAGAAACAGGAAAAGAAATAGATCAGATTACTCAATTAATAGATCAAATTAGATCAAATCCTGACTCAAGACGACTTATTGTAAGTGCGTGGAATGTCGCAGATATTGAAGCAATGACTCGATCTGGGCTCCCTCCATGTCACACCATGTTTCAGTTCTATATTGTGGATGGGAAAATATCATGCCAACTATACCAGAGGAGCGCAGATGTCTTTCTCGGAGTGCCGTTCAATATTGCTTCATATGCACTCCTTCTGATGATGGTTGCACAAGTGACAAACCTCATTCCTCATGAGTTTATCCATACTTTTGGAGATGTTCACATCTACAAAAACCACGTAAATCAAGTAAAAGAGCAGCTTACACGTGAAACTCGTCCATTTCCCCAGATGAAGCTAAGCCCACATATTCACTCAATCTTTGAGTTCACCTATGATGATTTTGAGCTCACAGACTATAACCCACATCCACCGATCAAAGCTCCGGTTGCGGTGTAACCATTTGTCAAAAAAGGCTTGAATACGCATTTAGGGCTTTGTGTAAGTATGTCATAAATTATGACATAAATATTCTTCTCTCAAATACCTCTGAAGGCAATGATTTGATACAATGATGTTATGAAAACTATTGCCATATATGACACAACGGTACGTGATGATCAAAGTCGTGTGCGTGGCATTGGACGCTGTATTCAGACGCTGAAAGAATCCTTTGAAGCTACGACAACTCTCTACTTCTCGTACATCGATTCTATCAAAGCACTCAGACCTGAAATGATCTTTCTCAACCCATTTTTTAACTTCATCCAAAAGCCGCTCATGATACGCAGGCGTGCTCACGCTCAGATCGCGATTATTCATGACCTCATGCCAATGAAGTATCCAAAATCTTTTCCTATTGGTCTTCGAGGGAAATGGTACAAACTCCTGAATACATATGCACTTAAGTCCTATGATCATATTATTGCTGTGTCAGAGCATACAAAGAAAGATATTATAAAAATGTACTCAATTCCGCCTGAAAAGATCCGCGTTATTTATCCCACTGTTCCTCGTCTATTTCTCCCTCACCTTGACACGTCTGATGAGTCTGTCGAACACCATCATCCGTTCCACACTCAAGAAAACCAAACAGTGGCAGAGTTTACCCCACTTCCACAGAAACTCATAAGTACTCATGAGGAACTCAGAAATCTGAAAGATTTTGCAATTTACGTGGGAGATGCGACATGGAATAAAAATCTTCCAAATATCGCACGGGCTATCAAGCAGACAAATATACCCTGTGTGTTTGTTGGAAAAGTATTTGGAGATAGATCAGAGAAAAATCTTTCTGTGAAGCCTCACCCATGGCAGAACTCTCTTTTTGAGTTCTTTCAACTTGTGGAAAATGATCCTCGCTTTATTTTCCCCGGATATGTCTCTGACCTTGAGCTCAAAATGCTCTACAAAAATGCAAAGCTGAATCTTTTGGTTTCGTATGATGAAGGGTTTGGCTACTCATACGTTGAGGCAGGGTACATGAGTACGCCAAGCGTCCTCGCTGACACTCCTATCTTCCATGAAGTAGCTGGAGATGCTGCAGTATTTGCGAATCCACAGGATCCAAAAGATATTGCACAAAAGATGAGCGAGCTTTTTTATGATAGAGTAAAGCGCGAAAAAATGAGTATTAAGGCTTTTGATAGGGCTCAAAGATACAACCCAGAAAAGTTTCAACAAGATTGGATTGAAGTATTTAATTGATATATGACGCTTTTTTATTTTATACTTTTCTCAATTATATATATCATCATGACGAACCTTGTCCTCTCAACTCCTCGTGACTTTGATTTTTTTGAGACGGTTCTTCTCTTTATATTTGGAGCTGTCGTAGGGTATGCAGTTGATTCCTATCTTGCTGGGTACGTAATAGCTGTTGTACTCAATCTGTTGTATTGGGGGCGGGATCCAGAGTAAAGAGCATCTTTCCATTCTCGCAAGTTCTCTCAATAATCTCTTCGCGTGATACACCCTTAATCCGAGCGACCTGCTCTACAATATAATGAATGTGTGCTGGCTCATTGGGGTATTTTCTCTCAGATCGAAGTGGCTCGGGGAGAAGAAACGGGCTATCTGTCTCGATGACAAGCATTTCAATCGGCACTTCTTTTATGAAATCCTGCTTCGCGGTATCATATGTCACATCACCATCAACCCCGATAAACATATGGTGCGCTTTTGCAATCTCAAGTAAGCGAATATCTGCTTCACAACAATGTAGAACCGATCGGCGTTCAAGCTTCGACGACCAGTGGGTATTTAGAATCTCAATAAGCTCGTCTGTCGCTTCCCTATTGTGAATGATAAGGCTCTTTCGATGTTGAATCGCCAACTCAATTTGTTTTCTAAATAGCTCTTTTTGAATATCAAGAAATCGTTCATCAACGGAATACTCTTCATATTTTGTATTTTCATAGACATGCTTATCCATACCTATCTCGCCCACTGCAACAACTTTTGGATCAGATAAAAGGGTTTCAATCTCACCAAGGATATGTTGCATGTTTTGAGTTTCGAGTTTATTGTTTATTACTTCATGCTTCATGATCTTGAATGCATGATGCGGATGAATTCCTACTGCCGCATACATCCAGTTATATTGACCTGCAATCTCAACTGCTTTTTTTGATGACTTCACATCTGTTCCAGGAATGACAATCTCAGTTATTCCTGACTCTTTTGCACGTGAAATAACATCATCAAGATTCTTCTTGAATCGTTTGAAATTTAAGTGGCAATGAGTATCGAACATGACATATAGTATACTATTTATATGACTATCTTCATTGGTGCTGATCATCGCGGATTTGAGCTCAGAAAGAAAATTATTGAGTTTCTTCAAAATAAAAATATTCGAGTTGAGGATCTTGGGAATTACGAGCATGATCCAGAAGATGATTACCCTGACTACGCTCAGAAAGTCTCTCAAGCGGTGTTGCAGAATCCAGAACAGTTTCTGGGAATTGTGATCTGCGGATCAGGAATCGGAGTGTGCATGGCAGCAAATCGAAGCAAGGGAATCTACTGTGGAATGGGAATAAATGTAAATCAGGTAAAACACGGGCGTGAAAATGATCATATAAATGTGCTTGCTCTAGCGGCAGATGAGTTTGAAGAAAATGAAGCTCAAGAGATGGTCGATGCGTTTATATCTGCAGAGCCGATACATAAGGCAAAGTATACGAGAAGGCTGAAGAAAATGGATCACAATCTCACCTGATATTTGCCGCTTGCGTTCCTCTCGATACTACCTGACAGTTCCATTGATGAGAGCAATGATAAGAGTTGAAACATCGGAATACTCGCCGTCCGTGAAAGTTCGTCTGCTGTGAAGGCTTCTTGAGCAAGTACCTGATAAATTGAACGTTCTTCACCAGTAAGTACTTCAGAGAAGTCTTTCATCTTGTGACCTTTCAATTCGACATTATACTCATCGAGTATATCTTGCACGTTCGTCACCATTTTAGCACCCTCTTGTATAAGTAAATTTGGCGCACGTGAAAGATCTGATGTGATTGGAGCAGGAGGAGCAAACACGTCCTTCCCTTGAGCAAGTGCATACCGAGCGGTGATGAGTGAACCTGAGTTGATAAGTCCTTCTGCCACAAGTACTCCTTTTGACACTCCTGAGATGAGTCGATTCCGTGCGACAAAGTGACCCTTGGCAGTTCGTTTGTTTGGAGGAAATTCAGATATGATCAGCCCACCGTATGTAATAATTTGGTGATATAGAGCTGTGTTGATCGACGGGTAGATAATGTTTACTCCGCACCCGAGAAAAGCAACTGTTTTCTTTTTTAACTTGACTGCTTCCCAGTGAGCAAGCGCATCAACTCCCATCGCAAGCCCGGAAACTATGACTGCTCCTGCCTCAACCATCTCGCGGCTCAGCTTTTTTGTCACTTGTTTACCATACTCGCTGGGATTTCTTGTCCCTACAACAGCAAAGTAAAAATCATCCCAATCATATGAGCTCACATCTCCTTTCACATAAAGACAAATTGGTGGATCGGAAATCTCTAAGATTCTCGGAGGGAACAACGGATGCTCCCGTGAAAGTAACGTTATTTTATCATGTTCAAGCTCACTTTGAATAAGATCAAAGTCAAAATTTTTCCGGAACTCAGCAAACTGAGTGGCAAGATGAACACCGATACCTTCGCTCAATTCTTGCACGCTTGCTTCATATGCAGCCTGAGACGAGCCAAAATGCGCGATAAGTGAGTCAAACTTTACCGGCCCAATACCTGGGAATAATGAAAATGCGAGATAATATTGATCTGAGTCTAACATGAGAAAATCCTATCATACATATGATATATTGTGTTACGTAATTACACCAAAATAATATGTTGCAAAATAAAGAGACTTGCTATACAATTAGACTTGCTATGCAAACAGTAAGCATTACACCAAAATGGCAGATTCATATTCCAGTATCCGTGCGCAAGGAGCTTGGACTAACTAAACCCACTCAGGCTGATGTTTATGTGGATGGAGATACAATCATTGTTAGGCCGAAAGAGAGTGCAATCCTTGCTCATGGAGGAAAATATCATGGACTGAAACCTATTAAACCCATCGATATAACCCATATACGTGATTACATCGATTACTCAAACCTTTAAATGAACATATTTATCGATACAAATCTCTGGCTGCGATACCTTATGAAGGATAATGAATCGCATTTTGAATTGGTTAGAAATATACTAAAACTCAATGAAACAAGCTCACTAAGACTTTCGACTTCTACTTTCGTGCTCTCCGAAATAATCTACACAGAGCAGTCAATCTATAAAATTAATAGGAATGAAACAGTCAAGGATATTCGTATGATTAGTTTGATAAAAAATATCTTTTTAGTTGACCAGACATATCTATCAAAAACAATAGAGCTTTTCAGTCAATATTCGAATGTAAAATGGTCAGATTGTATTATCGCAACTCAAGTGCCAAAAAACTATAAACTTTGTAGTTTCGATGCTGGTCTTGAAAAGATCATTGGAAAAGAAAGATTTATTTCTCCCGAAGAGGTCGTAAAAACTTTTTAGGTTGTCGTTGCAGTTTTTGCCGTATTCCTTCACGTCCGCGATACATGAATACTTGAGTCTCTGGTTGAGACACAGATTGCGATTCAGATCTTTGACCAGAACATCATCAAAGGAATGAGAGCTCAGTTTGAAACACTCTGGAAGGTTCTTTAAGAGAAGAGAAGTTAGATATGCGCGGGCGGGACTTTCTACCCGCCCTCGCACAAAATACTTTGCCACGACAATATTGATATAATAGAGTGATGGAAAACCTCATCGATACTATGAAAGTCCGTGCAGCAAAAAGCTGGCAGAACCTTTCGCCACATCTTCGTATATTTTTTTCAAAGATCAAAGTACATTGGATGGGGATATCAAATCGCCTTCGTGATCTGAGTCTGCCAGCAATGATAGCAATCAGTAGCGGAATCGCGATTCTCCTTATCGTAACAGCAATCATCACCTACTTCTCTTTTGTCTCAGACCTTACGACTCCAGAGCAGCTCATGAATAAAAATAACACCGGACTTATCCTCATGGACCGTGATGGCAAACCATTTTTCAAAGAAGAGCAGGCGCGAGATATCAAAATCTACCCTATCTCAGATATGCCAACGTACGTCCCACAGGCATTTGTGGCAATTGAAGATGATCAGTTTTATGACCATCCCGGCTTTTCGATCCGTGGGATCTCACGTGCTATTGTCGCAAACTTCAGAAATACCGGATACTCCCAAGGTGGCTCTACCATCACTCAACAACTTGTCAAAAATGCTCTTCTCACATCAGAAAAATCACTGACGAGAAAATACCAAGAACTCATCCTTTCACTTGAGATTGAACGTACCTACTCAAAGGATCAAATTCTTGAGATGTATCTGAACTCAATCTACTTTGGCTCAGGTGCTTACGGGATTGAAGAAGCATCACAAACATACTTTGACAAAGATGTCTCGGCACTTACTGTGGGCGAAGCAGCAGTACTCGCTGCACTCCCGAAGGCGCCTTCTGCCCTCTCTCCATTTGGAGGAGATCGTACCCGACTCCGTGCCCGACAAACGCTTATTTTAGAAAAAATGGAGTATGATCCTGCAGAGTACGCTGACGTCACCTTTGCCAAACCGGATGAAGAAGCCACATCCTCACTTGCACCACACTTTGCTGTCTGGCTTCGGGAGTACCTTTACCAAAAATATGGTGAGGATACCGTTGATCGTTTGGGCTTTCGCGTCGTCACAACGATTGACCGTGATATGCAAAAGACGGGTCAGACACTCGTGAAGCAACACATTGCAAATCTCGGACGCCGAGATGCCTCGAACGCAGGACTCGTCGCTCTCAATCCGAAAACGGGAGAAATTCTAACCATGGTTGGCAGTGTTGACTGGAACAATGAGGAGTTTGGGAAGTATAATATTGCGTTTGCGCACCGTCAGCCAGGCTCTACTTTTAAGCCCATTGTGTATGCAGAAAGCTTTGTCAAAGGAAAGCATCCAAGTGATAAGATCACTGATGAACCAATAAACATCGGAGGCTATCAGCCAAGAAACTCCGATGGGAAGTTCCGCGGAGAGGTCAAAATCAGAGAAGCGCTGGGCAATTCCCTCAATATTCCCGCAGTCAAGCTTCTTGAGTTTGTTGGCGTGAAAGATGCTGTTGAGCTTGCGCGTAAAATGGGTCTCAACTCGCTTTCAACGACTCAAGACTTTGGTCTTTCACTTGTCCTTGGTGGTGGAGAAGTGCAACTTTTCGAGCTCACGCGTGCATATGGAGTCTTTGCAGCAAACGGTGTCCTTGTCCCCTCTCACCCGATCTTGAGCATCACTGATAAATTTGGGAATGAAATATATAAATATCGATCACAAACTGGAGAAGAAGTTGAAGGAGGAGACACGCTCAAAGAGCCGTTTGCAAATGTTCTCGACAGTGCCGCTGCGTATATGATTACCTTGATTCTCTCAGACAATGAAGCACGGAAAGCGACATTTGGCGAGCAGAACTGGCTTACGCTCGGTCGTCCCGCTGCCGCAAAAACGGGTACAACTAATGATTTTAAGGATGCATGGACTATCGGATACACGCCGACGCTTGTGACTGGTGTATGGGTTGGAAATAACGACGGATCACCTATGAACGGACTTTTTGGATCTCAAGCAGCAGCTCCGATCTGGCACGGATTTATGACACGTGCTTTGAAAAATACAGCAGCGCAAGAGTTTGAACGACCAAATACCCTTGTTGAGGTCAAACTTTGTCGTGTGACACAGTCATACTGCACGCTCTGTGCTGAAGAAGATACATATGTCGAACTCTACTCCAAAAGGAATCTTCCACCGGAGAACTGTGCTCAAATCACCCCGACGCCCACTCCAACTGCGACCCCAGAACCAACACAGATACCTACTCAAACTCCAATTCCATCACCGACTCCTGTGCCGAGTAATACTCCAATTCCATCAGCAACACATGCGCCTACTCAAACGCCGACAGCAACTCCAGTTGTTGTCGTGCCTACTACAAATACATTAATTCCGATGATTATGCTGCCATAAATGGCGGCACGACAACATCATGCAATCATCTTCTCCAAGTGGGCTAAATGCTTTTCACGATGAAGTTCATACTCTCTCTTGTCAATACCGGCGCGCCCAATGAGGCGGACTGCATACCGCGCGCCAAGGTAATGCGGCATGATGACATATGACGCACCTTCGGCATAGAGCGCGAGCGCCTCGTCACGGTTATTTGAGATGAGAATTGTGATACAGCGCTTGTTTACGGCACGAATCTTTCGGACAAGTAGCAGGTTTGTCTCAAACTCAGGGATCGTCGATACGATATAACGAAGTCCTTTCAGATCAAGCTCCGACAAGAACTCTGGATCTTTTGCATCTCCATATTTAAAAGGTATTTCATCTTCCTCAAGGTTTTTGATTGAGTCGGGGTTAAAATCAATGACAATATATGTGAGTTCAAGTCTATCAAACGCTTTGATAAAATCCTGACCTACGCGCTGATATCCAAAAAGGATCGCATTGTAATTGGTGTTTCTATTCCCCTCTTTGGTATTTTTATGAATCTCCAAAAACGAGAGGAATTTTTCAACATAGGGATAAATTTTATCTGAATAGAGAATAAGGTAGGTTGAACCGGCAATTGTGATAAGTCCAACAAACGTGATGAGAGAAAGAATCTCACGAGAGAGGTGTCCAAACTCAAATCCAAGCGTCGCGAGAATGAGCGAAAACTCACTGATCTGAGCGACGGTAAGCCCTGCTTGATAACCTGTCCGTTTGCTGTAACCAAGTACATTCATAAGAAGGATAACAATGATTGGATTTCCCACAAGGACAAATAGAGATAAGACAACTGCAGGTATTATGAGTGACATGATGTTTTCAAATACCATCTGTGAGCCGAGTAGAATGAAGAATAATAAAATGAAAAAGTCTCGAAGCGGGCGCATACGGGATGCGACCTCTATCGCATACGGCGTCATCGAAAGTGAGACGCCTGCAACAAGTGCCCCTATCTCAACAGAAAAGCCAAGGACACTAAAGAGTGTCGCGATTCCCATTCCCCAGCTCAGAGAAAAGAGAAAGAGAAGTTCTTGAGATGACGCAATAAACTTGCTAAACCGCGGCAAAATATACTGACTGATTCCGATCATGCCAAGGATGAGAAGTGAACCTTTCAGAATGGTGAAAAATGCAATGCTTGGGATACTTCCCTCTCCTCCAGCAAACGAGGTGGCGAAAAGGAGAATTAATGTAGCGACGATATCTTGAACGAGGAGGAATCCAATGGCGATCTTTCCGTATAATTTATTCAGATCACCCTTATCTGACAAAAGCTTTAGGATGATGATCGTACTGCTAAAGGTGAGTGCGATCGCAACATAAATTGCAGCAATACGATCAATTCCGAGCGCAGACGCGATGAAAAATCCGACAACTGCAGTGAATACTACCTGCCCAATTCCCGTGAGAAGTGATACTTTTCCCACTTCTCGAATCACGCGCGGACTGAGATTCAACCCAACAATGAAAAGAAGAATCGTTATCCCAATTTTTGAAAAAAGTTCAATCACTTCACCGCTGTGAATCGTATTGAGGACATATGGTCCGACGATAATTCCTGTGAAGATATATCCGACAATGAGCGGCTGCTTGAGGAGTCTCATGAAAAGTGAGACCACCATCGCGATTGAGATAATGATGCTGAGTTCGATAAATACTTCCATACGGATCATTGTACTGGAAGACAGAGGTTTTACTCAAGTGAGAGTTTGACTTTATAAAAGTCATCTCTAAATCTTACATTGTCATTCTGAACCGAGCAGAGCGACGTGAAGAATCCAGTCGAATAATTTCTAGGTGGATTCTTCGTTTCACTCAGAATGACAAGAATAAGAGTATTATTGAGGTTATTTTTTAAGTAAAATTCTTTATCACGGACAGTATAGTAGCGGAAAAAGCGCTATTTCGGTTGACATACTAGCGGTAATGCAATTGACAATGAGATGTCTGTCCTATATAATTTTGGGTGTACTCGATATAATTATTCATAAATTTTGAGTGTACTCAAGATATGGATCCACTCATTCAAATACATCAAAGGCTGCTCAATGAGGTAGTACCTGAATATTACCGTCAGTTTTACCGCGATTTCAGCATGGATCACCGATTTATTGGAGTCGTTGGATCCCGAGGCGTAGGGAAAACAACTTTTCTCCTGCAATATCTTCGAGAACATTATGGCGAAAGCGAAAAGGGATTATATGTTTCGGCGGACCATCTTTATTTTACCGAGCACACGCTCCTTGAAACAGCAGATCAATTTATAAAGCTCTATGGTGGAGAATTGCTGTGCATAGATGAAATCCATAAATACAAAAACTGGAATCAGGAACTCAAAAATATCTACGATTCATACCCAAAACTGCATATTATTTTTTCCGGAAGCTCAAGCATTGATTCGATGAAAGGAAAATACGATCTTTCTCGCAGGGTGATTTTGCGAAAGATGTATGGCTTTTCTTTTCGAGAATTTTTGGAAATTCAGACGGGAGACACTTATCCAATTTTAAAACTTGGCGATCTCCTTGATCCCACAAGTCACCCTGACAAAAAACTTGGCAAAGTACATAAACTTCTCGGATATCTTCACGAGTACTGGAAAAAGGGATATTACCCGACTTCTCGCTTTATTCCAACGTATGAGGCATTTCGGGATACACTTATTGGCATAATAGATAAAAGCGTTTTTGAAGATGTAAGTGCCTTTTACAATCTGAGAACTGAGAATATGGATACGTTAAAGAAAATTATCTATTTTTTTGCCACTTCTCTTCCAGGTAGTATTAGCATAAACAAGCTTGCGAATACTTTTGGAAAGGATCATACAACAATCTCGGGCTATATTCAGATCCTAAGGAATACTGGGCTGCTACGTTTCCTGCTGATTGATACGTATGGTCACTCTTTGGTACGAAATTCAGAGAAGTTTTATCTTGATAATACTAATTTACTCTATGCGGTAAATAATGCCATTGCTAAAGAGACTCATGTAGGGTCTGTGAGAGAGTTGTTTGTCATAAGCGCGCTTGAAAATGCCAACTATCCCGTGCTTTATTCAAAAAAAGGTGATATTTCTTGTGAGGGTACTATATTTGAAATTGGTGGAGCAACAAAAAATAACGCTCAAATCAGGAATGCAGAAAAAGCCTATCTGGTGAAAGATGATCTCCTCTATGCAACACATAACACAATTCCTCTGTACCTCTTTGGCTTTCTGAGTTAAGCAAATTTACTGGAGAAAAAATTCAGTTTGGATTTTTTCAATACGATCTCTATATCTGATAAAACGATACAAAAGCATAAAGTGTAATGTTTACCAACGCGATACCTTACTTAACTCAAAAATGATGTGAGTTTTTGGGTAATGGATTTTACTGGCATGTAATTATTATACAATAGGGTAAGAAACAAAAAAAATATTTAATCAGAGAATCCTAAGTTACGCTCTAATCATTGGACTCTTACTGTCTCCAGTCTTATGTATCTCCTTCGTTTTTGGAGGTTTTTTTTACCATAGCCAACCTTCAGAAAAAGAGAGAATTATTCAATTAGTTAAGAATAATAAAGGAGAATTTAAACAAATTATGTTCGTACTTCCCCAGGGTACAAACTTTTCTGATGGAACCTTAGATTGTCATGAAGACCTCCGTACTTCCCGAGGGTGAGGAGTCTACTTCAAGCGGCAAATGACTTAATGAGTGCCGATGCAGAGAGAAGAAAGAGAGTGAATTAAAGATTTATTCCTAACCTTAGTAATTCTTGACCCTCTTTTTGGAAAACTTTATCCGAATATAGCAATTTAGTATCTACATCAAGATATTTTGCAAATTTCTCAACAACATCTATTGGTGACTTTGCTTTTACCATGAGATCTAGCCACAAAGATAATGCTTCTGATTTATTAAACTCCCCATTGTTCTCCAATTTTTTTATAAGTGCAATTCCAAATAAAAAAGCTGAACCATATGCATGGTTTGTTCGAATTGGATCTGAGCTATGTCTCGAAAAGCCATCCCATAAATCTTGAATTGTAAGCAATTTATCCTCAGGAAGATCGACTAGAAATTGAGTAGATTTAGGCATATAGTCTTGCATGCCTAATATGTATCGAGGTACTAACTCGTCCATTGCCTCCGAGATTGGTAGGGCTGAAGCAGATGAAAATGGTAAGTAAGTATCACGAAGTGTTGGTAAATGTTCGTGGACTGCCTCTCTTAATACGTCTGCTTGAGTTTCTGTGAGTTGCCCGATATCTGAAGATGGCCCTAAGTTTTGACAATCATGTATTGAACTTACTACAACAGCATCTTCTCTATCTTGTCGCCAAATACCTCGAGAACAAGTTGTTGCCCATCCAAAGTTCTCTGGAATTTTTGTTACTCTTAAAAAATCATCTGAAGGAATCACTACAAAAGTAAACTTTGGTTGTCTTTGCTGAAATTGTGATAAATTTAGATTAGCAATTAAACTAACAGCAAGGCCATTAAGACCTGCTATAGAACGAACAGAATCGTTATATAAAACATCTTGGTTCCTTACATCTAACTGAGTCAAATCGGTTCATAGTTCAGATTCCTGAAACTCAATCCCTCTCCAAATATATTCTTTTGCCGATACATTTTCTTTATTGTCCATTATTGTATTATAATTGATTCTTGGAGGTTTTTGACTATCAAAGTAAATTGTTCGTACTTCCCGAGGGTGAGGACTCTACACTACTTGATATCGGACTAAATTGAGCACTTTGATCAAAATTGACACATCTCTTTTCACGAATAATTTGAAATACCGATATATCTCTCGCCGGTAAGCCATTTAGATTTAGGACTACTTCTTTTTTTGCTGTTTCCTCAAAATTGCTAAATGCCACTCTCATATTCACGACCGCATCGCCGTTGCCTCGTAATATCAAACTATACGCATGGTCCTCACCAAAAACAGGAAGAAGCATTGGGTCACTAGGATCGACTATCGGTGGAATCATCTTTTCGGTCGTGGTAGCTAATACTGGGTCGGCGACAAAAAGGAGCAGAGCGAATAGGAGAAGAAAACATTTTTTCATTTCACAGTCTATGTTGTCACATCTTTCGTCCCAAATCAACAAAGATTTATTATAAGTCAACTTCCGCTTGACAAGAAGAAGAAGAAGTACAATGGCAAACATCACAAATTTATTTTGATTATATGGAAAATCGCGCACTTAGTTCTACAGAAATTAATGTAGCTGCTGCAGACGAACTAGCTTTCCGAACTGCACAACAAGCAGTAGAAGAGTTGAGAGCGCATATGGGAATTATTCACCCAGATGATAGTCTCGTACAACAGAAATTGACCATTAGTGCCGATACAGCTCGCGTTGACTGGGTATATAACAGAGGATTATCAGAAGAAGACGTTATGACAGCAATCGGTATTGCGGTTCAAGCTGGAGCCATTGGTGTAAGGACGGTATTAAAACACTTTGAAGACAATAAGACAGTGTATTTGGGTTCGTGATTAAAAGATAAAGAGTTATTGCAAGTCTTGCAAAAACCGTGAAGGTAATAGCACTTCTAGAACAGTCTTTTTAAGTTTGATATTAAATATCAAACAATTTGATATTTTTTACCTTCTCAAATTCCTTCACATTCAGCGTTGCGATTGGGATATTAAGTTCAATAGCAGTAGCAGCAATAATTGCGTCAATCAGAGATATGTGAGTTTTTCGACGTACTGCTCCTGCAGACTTGAGTATCTCCGTATTTATATCCACCATTTCCATCAAGCTCAAAACCCTGTTTATCTTCTTCTCCATACTTACTGCACTTGATCCGCTGTAAATTTCGCCTATCGTAATTGAAGAAAAGTACATTTTCTCATGTGATTCATAGAGAGAATTCAGTATAGTTTTAGTCTTCAAGTGTGATTGCCGAAGATCGTCGATTATGACAGAAGTGTCAATAAGAATGTTCATAGCGCGTCATACTCCCTGAGTCTTTTTTCAATAAGATCTCTGCCTTGCTGATAAAAATCATCATCAACCTTCGTCCAAAGAGGCCTTTTAGTTTGTTCGGATAAAATCTTCAACCCCTCTTTTTTACTTATCGTAGACTTCGTAATATGCAATCTGGACTTTTCTTCAACTGAACCTACTGTTGAATCCACATAAGGCTTGAGTACGATTTCATCATCTTTCAATGTGGCGATGACATAACCACCTTTTTCAAGACCAATTTTCTCTCGCATTTTCTGAGGAATCACCATCATGCCTCGATCCATAAGTTTGACAAACGCTGTAATACTCTGATTTTTCATATTTTCATGATAATGTACATTATGTATATTGTCAAATTAAAATCGGGATAATCCCGCTACAAAGGCTGTTGAAACAGTCTGAAAATATTTGGCACTCTATTCTCCCAATCTCCTCCACTCCTCATAAGCTCACAAATTCATATTCTCTTTGACTGAAGAGGTGATAAAAATTCAGGCTGGAGTGTATACGCACATAAGCCGCAATCTCTACCCCTCAAGCAGCCACTCGTACAGTGGAATAACCTGAATAGTGGCGCCATTTGTCTTGATCGTTTGTTTTGCAGATTCTGTGATAATCAAAAGTTCTCTGGCGTTTTTTTGCTCTTTTTTTGCCGCAACAAGAGCCCTCAGTTCTCGAGTCTTGGTTTCATCGCTATCAAACATTTGTGACACCTGGACGAGCTGACCAATCTTGGGTAAAAAGAAATCAACTTCGTACAGTTGTGCAGTTTTATAATAGTAGATATCTTGATATTTCCTTCGAAGCTGTAAATACACTGCATTCTCCATCAATTTACCAATATTTTTTGAAAAGGAAAATCCTACCGATTGTGTTAAACCTGTATCAATACCATATATCTTTTTTGCTGCGATCTGTTGTTCTTTCACCGAATAAGCATATTTATTTACTACAAAAAATAACCAACTGTTTTCCAAATATTCGATATAACGGATTACCGTATTGACACTACCCACCTTAAGAAGTTTTTTAAGCTTATTAAACGACATTAAGGCTGAAATGTTGCTCACTAAGAAAAAAGCGAGTTCTTTTAAGCTTTTTACGTCCGTGAGTTTATAACGCGTAGCAATATCTCGATATAAAACATCATCGTACAATGTTTTGTGAATTGCGAGTTCCGGATATTTCAGTGCATCTGGAATTCCACCCATGACTATGTATTGATTTACCAGTCTGCGCAAGTTGCCTTTTTGTTTTGTAGTTAATGCTTTGAAGTTGGGTACTTTAATCTGTTTAAATTTCAAAAACTCTCTAAATGAAAAAGGGAATAATTCTACTCGAAGAGAACGGCCCGTCAAACGAGTTCCTAATTCTTGACTCAGTAATGATGCATTCGAGCCTGTTACGATGAATTTATAGCCTTGATCGTGTAACCTCCGGACAAATCGTTCCCATTCTGGGACATTTTGAATTTCATCAAAGAGAAAAGTTTTTTTCTCGCCAAACAAACTAATGAGCGCTTCGTGTAATGTGTCAAAATCATGAGCTTGAAAATTGAGCAGTCGATCATCTTCAAAGTTGACGAAATAATAATCTCCCTCCAAATATTTATTGGCTATTTGAGCAAGCAATGTTGATTTTCCTACTCTACGCAAACCGGTAATAACTGTTATCTGAGGTGCAGCAATAGTCTTTCTTAATCCTTCTAGTATCTCTCTTTGGATGCCAAGATCCTGAGCAATAAATGTTTCTTGTTGTTCTCTCAGAGCCAAAGCAAGGAGGTCTTTAGATAGTCGTGACTGGAGTTGATCTGTCATATGTTTTGTATTATAAAACAAAATGCTTTCATTGTCAATGAAAAGAATCATGTATTTCTTTTCATTTTAAATGAATAGATAACGTTCCGTACTTCCCGAGGGTGAGGAGAGGGTGAGGACATCAAGCGCTCTAACCCTCCAAAATCTCCTTCGACTTCGCTCCCCTTCTCTGTCGAATCGTACTATCTTTATACTCTGTCATATCCCGCACGGTCCATGCGTGAAAAAGCATGCGATACTGGTTCAGCGTGATTAGGTGGGCAGCAGACAGTCCAGTTGCCACAATTTTTTGCCATACGTTCGCAACGAATGCACTCTCCCTTTCAAGCCACCCCCAAAAATACGCATAATCCCAGAGTGCGTCTCCGATTCTCGCACTCTCAAAATCAATAATTCGTGTCAAATGACAACCATTCTCATGAGAAATAATGATATTTCCCGAAGAAAGATCTCCGTGAATCGGTACTTTTTGATACTTTTTTGCACGAACGTGATCTTTGAGACAAGTTAGATCCTCGCTAATTTTTTCGTGAGTTTCTTTTGTAAAAATATCTTCTTGGATCATATGAAGCGTCATATTTATGTTGTATGTCATGTGCTCATCCCAGCTTGAAAACTGCTCGCCCTTTGGGGGATTCCAGAAATGACTTACCTCAGAAACTGGGATGCTATGAATTTTTTTTAGAGTCTTTAAAATATCCATCAGGAGAGGCTCTACTTTTTCTGGATGATTTTTAAAGCATTTTTTTACTTCATCACCGTTTTGATAATCCTGAATCAGGGCGTCATCTCCGAAAAAGATTTTCGAGTCATCAATGTGTAAAATTCTTGGGGCAGGAATAGTTGCTTCCGCTAGATATGTATAAATCTTTATCTGCCTTGCAAATACCGTCTTGTCGTTATCACGAATGACTTTTACGAGTGCAGCTTTTGGTTCAAGAATTTTGTAAACGGCATTTTTTGATGCGGTTATCATGTTTTCTGCAACCGGCATCTTTTGGAGTTCAAGTACTTGTTTTGCATAAAAAGCTATGCTATTTTTGTCAGGTTTTATGGGCTCAAATTTGGAGACCTCTTGAATGGATTGGAGCTTATTACCTTCATAATCGACAACCGCAATACACGCGTTTTCAAGTTTGACAGCATGGAGATACTTCATATACTCTTTCTCTTTTGAAGTATCACTCAAAAATTCACGTCCATTTTCCAGAAAATATCTCATAGTCGTAATTATTGCTTGATGACTAATAAAAACGTACACTCCTCTGGGATCGAGTTTTTTAAGAGCTTCTTCAAAGCCATCACACACGCGCCGTGCCATCATCTCCATACTTTCACCCTTGGGATACGGCGTGCGAAAGTCTTCTCGTTTCGCACGCCATGAAGGTGGGATTCTATGAATGACTTCCCACCAGAATTTACCCTCAAATATGCCGTGGTGGAGTTCTGTGAGAAACTCTGTTTTAATAGGTTTCTTGTCGAGAAATTGCGCGATAATTTCAGCTGTTTCTTGCGTTCTTGCAACTGGGCTCGTGAAAATCTGTTCTATCGGCTCATTTTTGAGTTCCCATACAGTACGCATCGCCTGGATTTTCCCCTTTTCTGATAGACCCCCAACATCTGTTTGTCCTGATAAAAAGCCTTGTTTGGTATTTCCGATACTTTCCCCGTGTCTGATAAGATAGATAACCATAAGCCACCAGTATACCATTTGGTGCGCACTCGAACTCCTTTTTTGATATCATGTAGATATGAATATTAAAGACATACATGCAATCGAGATCCTCGATTCTCGTGGAAAACCAACTGTCCGAACTTTTATCACACTTGATGATGACTCAATCCATCAAGCATCGGTTCCCTCTGGGGCTTCAACTGGGGCACATGAGGCAGTTGAACTTCGGGATATTGAGAATACACGTCATATGGGTCAAGGTGTATTGAGTGCCGTTTCACATGTCAATAATGAAATAAAAACTGCTGTTATGGGTATGAAAATCAGTGACCTCAACGCGATTGACAGTATCATGATTGAGCTTGACGGCACAGAAAATAAAGGAAAACTCGGAGCAAACGCCATCCTGAGCGTTTCGATGGCTGCAGTCCGTGCAGCTGCAGCATCCGAAGCAAAGCCTCTTTGGCAGTTTATCAACGAGTATTATTTTTCGGAAAAAGAACCTGCATTCCCCCGACTTATGGTGAATGTGGTAAACGGAGGGAAACATGCTGGATGGAACTTTGACATTCAGGAGTTTATGGTAATCCCGACTGAAAATCAACCAACAACATCAACGCGTATCGCAGCGGAGATATTTCAAACCCTTGGAGCTGCATTAAAGGAGAAGAAATTATCGACACTCGTGGGAGATGAAGGTGGATACTCGCCGGCACTGTCTTCCAATGAAGCCGTCCTTGAAGAGATTGTTGAAGCTGCTCAAGCAGCGGGATATACAAATACCAAAGACTTCCGCTTTGGGCTCGACTGTGCCGCAACCGAGTTCTTTGGTGATGGCATCTACACCCTCAAAAAAACAAATGAAACAAAGTCTCCTGAGGAAATGATTGAGTACTATAAAAAAATTGGACAAGAGTATTCGATTGAATCATTTGAAGATCCGTTTGCAGAAGATGACTGGAAAACGTTCAGTGAATTCACAACGATTGCCAATCAGTTCAAGTTCACCGTTGTCGGCGATGATCTCTTTGTCACAAATCCAAAACGGATTCAACGAGGAATTCAAGAAAAGGCGGCAAATGCAGTACTTATCAAGCTCAATCAGATCGGAACTGTCATGGAAACGGCACACGCAATCAAGATGACGCAAGGCGCCGGTTGGAAAGTTGCGGTGTCGCATCGATCTGGAGAGACAGAAGATACGTTTATTGCCGACCTCGCGTATGGATGTGGGGCTGATTTTATAAAGACGGGCTCAATGTCTCGCAGTGAGCGCTTGGCAAAATACAATCGTTTGCTTGAGATCGAACACGGGAAGGAGTAAACTAACCTTATGGCACAACCTTCAACACTCTCATTTGAACCAGCGATACAAACGGTTTCCACAGGAGATACTGTCGCAGTTGCGATCCAGGTATCTGGACGTGATACTCCGATTGTTTCTGCTGATGTGTGGATACGGTTTGATCCTTCGCTCCTCACAGTTGCTTCTCCTGAAAGTCAAAACGTAAAAAAAGGTCCTCTGTTTGAACATGTAGATGCAAAACTTATCTCTCCGGGATCACTGTACGTATATGCCATAAACAGCACCAACACACCACGCTCAAACATAGAAGGAACAGTTGCAACTGTTGAGTTCAAAGCCCTGAAGTCCGGACGTGCAGAGATTCGATTTGACTGTTCTCCTGCAGAAAAACAGACGTCGCAGCTCATTACAACTGACTCCACACTCTCAAACGTTATTGACTGCACCGCAACAAAGACCCACACCTCAACCGTGACAATTGGATCAAGTCAGAATGTCCTTGGTGCGGCAACATCACGGTCACCTGGGTTTTCAATGATTACTGCCGCTTTTGCAGGCATACTTTTATTTACCACACTATTTTTGATTTATCGTTATAAACATCTTGCTGTAAAGGCGAATAACTCCTAACCTTCTATGCCAGTTGCAACGATTTTACACAATAAATTTTCTAAAAAGAAACTCATGATGATTGCTGCATCGGTGGGAATTCCACTTGTCATTGCAGGTATCATCGCTGCGTTCTTTCTTATCCAAGGTGTCACAACAAGTGCAAGTGAGGAAGTTCCTTCAAATGTCATATCCTCTCCTCTTGACGCAGAACACGCTCAGATCACGTTTCAAACAGGAAAAGCCGTGCTTGCAGTCGTTGAGTATGGGACAACTCCTGGCGCACTGACTGAAATATCCATCGGAGGGCTTGAGTCAACAGATCATGCACTTCAGATTGCTGGACTTACTCCTGAGACGACCTACTACTTTCGGATCCGTGCAGGAGACTCAATCTATGACGATAATGGAGCTCCGTGGAGCTTTAAAACCCCTGTGGGAACTGCATCTTCTGAAGAGATATCACCTATTCCAAGTATAGAGGTAGGATCTGGCACATTAACTCCTTCAGCCTCTCCTTCAACGACACTGAGTGGGACAGTTGTCCCTACGCCATCAACTGCCACTGCCTCCGCCTCACTCACACCTTCCATTAGTATAACCACTACACCAATCGCGACATCCTCTGCCTCACTCACCCCTGCCACAGTCACAAGCTCTTGCTTAACTACAACGTGTACAGAGATCTTGAGCCTACTTGGAACACAGTGTACAACTCAAGACTACATAAAATGTATTCAAAAAACGACCGTATCAGTCACAGCCGGAGCTACGAGTACACCAACACCTACTCCCCTGTCCTCCAGTTTGAAAAGCTCCTGCGGTTTGAGCTATCTTCAGGCAAACAGCTGTTCATCCTTTACATGGAATGATCTCTCGTCCATATCGAAAGAGTGTTCAGATACGTTCACAAAGTACTTTGTCCAGTGTAAAAGCAATAGCTGGAGCGCCACAGACCCTGCAACATGGTTTTGCAATGAGCTTGTCACGAGCAATCAACTCACGCTACCGTGCGGATCTGCGCCTGCGCCTGCAGCTGGACAATCAGTGTTCTGCCGAGTGAGAGCAGAAACTGCTGCCGGCGGCGACACGAATGCAACTGACTGGAAGTACACAAGTACCTCATGCCCACGCATCTCAGGAGATGATCCAAACTGCAGTATTGACTATGTACAGGCGAACTCTTGTACGTCTTGGATCTGGGATTTTGATTATCAAAAAGATCCACGCTGCGCCCCCAAGTTTGACCACTACTTTATGCAGTGTACCAATGATGGGAACTTTAACAGCAGTTCATCTTGGTACTGCAACACAACAGTGACGGATCATTATAAAGATCTTCCGTGTTATACAGCATTTATTCCAGGAGATGGCATGCCAATCACGTGTCGAATACGTGCCGAGGATAGCGACGGTACTGATGCTCACGCATCATCTTGGGCAACTGGCTCAAGCATCTGTCCAACATCTACTCCGACACCAACGCCATCCCCTACACCAACAAATACACCAACGCCTACACAAACTCCGACACCGATAGTATCGTAATTTACTATGTGACAATGAATTTTTACCATACCACAATGTACAAGCCTTCAAAATTACCACCAAATTTCGATTTTGAAACAAAAAATATATTAAAAAAGTTAGCAGGAGCTCGTGCTGCTTTAGCTGAACTCAAGGGTTATGCGCATGTCATTCCAAATCAAGGAATTTTAATCAACACCTTAACTCTTCAGGAGGCTAAAGACAGCTCAGCCGTAGAAAATATCATTACTACTCATGATGAATTATATAAAGCTGAGCTTGGAAAAGAACTTATCCAAAAAGTTTCTACTAAAGAAATTCAAAACTATAATCTTGCATTACATGAAGGTACAACACTTGTAATTGAGTCGGGTGGTTTAATAAAAAATGAATGTATTTTAAAAGTTCAAGAGTTTCTCGAGGGTAATAACGCAGGCTATAGGAAGATACATGGAACTGTTTTAAAAAACGAAAATACAGGAGAAATAGTATATGAACCTCCACAAGAAAACAAAGAAATTGAAGTCTTAATGGGTGATCTCCTTAATTATATTAATGATGATAGTGTTCAAGATATAGACCCACTCATTAAAATGGCAATTACCCACTTTCAGTTTGAATCAATACATCCTTTCTATGATGGAAATGGTAGGACAGGCAGAATACTAATAATTCTGTACTTAATGGCAAAAGGTTATTTAAATATTCCTGTACTTTACTTCAGTCGTTTTATTATTCAAAACAAGAGTGATTATTATCGACTATTACAAGATGTCCGTAATAACAACAACTGGGAAGAATGGATAATTTACATGCTTGAAGGAATAAGAGTAACTGCTCTTGATACTATTGGGCTCATCACTAATGTTAAGGATTTAATGCAAGAATATAAGATATTTTTAAGAGATAACTTCGCCTTTTACAGTCAAGATTTACTTAATAATTTATTCAAGCACCCATATACAAAGATAGACTTTGTCAAAAATGATTTAAAAGTTACAAGGCAAACTGCTTCAAAATACCTTAAAGAGCTTTCTACACATCCATCTGGTCGAATAAAACATATACAAATTGGTAAATTTAGCTATTTTATTAACGTTAAACTTTTCGACATTTTATCACAGAAAAAACAACTCATGTTAAATAAATAAGCTTTATTTAACATGATAAGAGAAACATGTTAAATAAACATTAATAATCTCAACCTATGTCAAAACTCGTACTCGTCCGTCATGGAATTTCAGAATGGAATAAACTTGGACTTTGGGCTGGCTGGAAGGATCCAGAACTCGCAGTGGAGGGCTTGGAAGAAGCCAAGAATGCTGGGGAATCGATACGCGATATTTCCTTTGAAAAAGTGTACACTGCCGATCTTAAACGCACTATTCGTACAACAGAAATAATAAAAAAAACACTGAATATTCCTGATCTTGAGACGATAATCACCCCAGCGCTGCGAGAAAGAAACTATGGAGATCTTGCTGGGAAAAATAAATGGAAGGTCAAAGAAGAGTACGGCGAGGAACAGTTTATGAAGTGGCGACGGGGATGGGATGTCCCAATCCCCAATGGAGAGTCCTTAAAAGATGTGTATGACCGATTGATACCGTATTATAAAGAGCATATTGAACCAGAATTGAAGGATGAAAAAAATATTCTGGTTTCAGCAAGTGGGAACAGTCTCCGTGCGCTCGTGAAATACCTCGAAAATATCGCTGATGATGAGATTGCCGGACTTGAGATCGGGACTGGAGAGGTGTATGTGTATATGATGGATGCTGAACTTCACATCAAATCAAAGGAGATTCGATCTGCAAATGAGAAAAAAGGGAAGGTGTAAAATTAGCTATAGATTTTTTACTTTCTCAAGCGCCAAACGGTATGCTGGATCTATAGAAAGTACTTTCTGGTACTGCTCTTTTGCAAGCGCTGTCTCTCCAATTTGTTCGTAAAAGCTCGCAAAGAGAACATGGAATGTGATATTCTGAGGATTATTTTTGATAGCTGCTTCGTATGTCTCTATCACTTTTTCTCTCTCTGGTTTTCTGATCGTATAAATATCTGCAAGCTCGACATACGAAAGATTATCCTTTGTATCAAGCTCAATTGACTTCTCAAAAGCTGCCTGTGCCAAATCATACTGCTCGAGCCGGATCTCCACTTTCCCGAGGTCATAGTATGTTTTTGCATCGTCGGGTGTGACGCTTAGGATCTGTTTATACGCATCGCGTGCTTTTTCATACTTATCTGCAAAAATATAGTTTTGTGCCTGCTTTCTCATGGTTTCAATATTTCCTGGTTGTGCAATCAATTTCTGCTCAAACTCCGGAATCTCGGCAAGCGCGTCTTGGACGAGCGGTATTGCAGAGGTAGGGGCAACTGTAATACTCGCCTTCTTCTCAGCAACACTCTCTTCAACCTTTTGCTTGACTGTTGCTTTGAAATAGATATAGCCCGCTGCGGCACAGACCGCGATAGTGACAAGAATGATGATGATGTATCTCAGAATGTGTGTTGATTGTTCTTGTTGATTTTCCATAGGTTATAAATTTTGACATTGTTCAACTGTATAACTATCTGTCTCGTCAGGATTCGCACCCCAACCGGCTTCATTGAGAAGTTGAGAAAGCGATTTATTTGTTGCAACGGTATACTCTTTCATAAAGGTACAAAATGAGTTCCAATCGCCCATTCGAGCCAATGGAAATGAAGGAATTGAGGCTGTTTCGGCAACGAAATAAAATACTCGATAATTTGCATAGTAGCCTGATCCAACAAAATGACCTCCCTCAGACTGTGCTCTATACTCCGCGTAGCCTTCTTGAATTGATCTATAGGCAGTATTTAAATTTGTTTCTTGTCTCTGATTTCCCCACATATGGCGGGGCATATCACGACCAGCTTGTCTTGCTTGATCAATATGCGTTACCTCATGAAGAAAGAGAGATGGAGATGCAGATACTTTATCCACATGAACAAACATACAATTTCCCTCTGGGCAAAAATCCCATGTCTCTTCAATATCTTCCATTGTCATAACCGCAAAATTCCGTGTTGTCATCCATTGAAGAATTTTATTACCATTGGGCGTTGAAGAGTCAGCAAAATCTCTGAATAGTTGAGGGTACAGTTGATGCAGTGCTTGAGAGTTGGATGCAAAATACTGTTTACGTGAGTCAGGTACTACTAATACAAATTGGACTGAGTAATTGTACCTATTAAAAACATAGTCGATAAACCCAACGATGTTTGATATTGAAGCTGTCGAAAACTGAGGTGCCTGGGTTGCAGGAGCTGAAGTGGGATACACAGCGGGCGTACTTGTGGGTGGTCGAGGAACGGGAGTACTTGTGACAAATGGCGTTGAGGTGGGCGTTGCTGGGACCTGCGTTGCAGTTGGAGGAACAGAAGTATTTGTTGGGATTGGAGTATGTGTGGCTGTAGGGACTTGTGTTGGCGTGTGTGTTGGAGTAAGAGTTGGTGTCGGGGTGGAAGTTTTTGTTGGAATTGGAGTATGAGTTGAAGTTGGAAGTGGTTCTGGAGTATTTGTCGGAGTTCCTGTTGCGACAGGAACGGGTGTGTACGTCGGGATTGGAGTATTTGTATTTCGAGGTGTGGGCGTGTTGGTCGGAGTTTGAGTCAGGGTTGCACTTGGAATTGGGGTTGGTGGTGCCGTTGTAACAACTGGAACTCCACCTATATTAACACACCGTCCATTTGAGTCTGAATTGCCAGAACAACAATCAAAGCCTCCTGAAGGAATTGCTCCGTTTCCGATACATTGAGTGTTGCCTTGAATACAGATCGTTTTTGACGAATCTTGTTTCCAACCTACATACGACCCCGATCCTGCTGACAGATTTGAAGTATTGTCACAATATAGATAAGGCTGTCCCGCACTTGTCGGCGTACAGTAACCAGCAGCATATGGTTTGCCATTTACAAAACAATTGTTGTTTGTAATTATAGCTATCCCTCCACCTGAAGATGGTGGCTGATATGGAGCTTGTGTTGTTGTTGCTATTGCAGTAGGATTTGCAGGCGGTCTATTTGCTGGAGTATTTGTTGGTACGAGGTGCGTTTGAACTGTATCACACGCACCCGGCTGACCTACATTCTGTGCTTTTTCTTTTCTCCACTGTGCCCAATTCCCTCCAAATGCATTGCGAGCAGCTTGATCGGCGCATTCTCCCAAGCAGTACCAATTCATGTCACTACATACCACATTGACTGGCGGCTGTTGTGCGGGTGCATTGGTAACTACAGGATTATTTGCAGGAGAGTTTGTGTAGGAGTCGATTGGACAGTACTAAATGCATCTTGTCCGCACGCATCAGATGACGCTTGCTGCTTTCCACCATTGGTTGTGTCTATACATGAGTTACCGCTACATTTCTCCCAGTGGCGACAGCCATTGTCTCCGCCACATCCTTTGTTTTCTGTCGGATTACACCAACCTCCAGGGCCATCATTGCTGCTTGCTTGAGCTTGAGAAGAAAGATTCGTTCTGTTCTGAGCTTCATTTACCACTAATATCGTCATTGCACTAACGAGTATAAAAATCCCTATCGTGAATATTTTTGGATTTTTAAAGTAGGAGTGAAGTTTTGACGACATGATCTAATAATATCAATACATTATGGAATACTCAACTCAATTTAAATCTCCCCATAAACCTTCTCCAAAGCCCCAATTCCCTTAAAAAACATTTCTTCGTCAAAGTTCTCATCAGGTGCATGAAGGTTGCTGTCCGGAAGAATAAATCCGGTGAGGATGATTGGAGTTCCAAACATTTTTTGAAGAATAGCTGCAACTGGGACTGACCCTCCTTCGCGCATAAGTACCGTCTCATGTCCAAAATATGAAGTTAAAATCTGAGCCGTTTTTTGAATATATGAGTCTTCAATTGACGTGTAAAACGGATCGTCATACGATCGTGTGGTAAGTGTGTACTTGACTCCTTGGGGCAGCTTCATTTTAACAAAATCTCGGATTAATGCTTCAATGAGTTTGACATTCTGGTGTTCAACAAGGCGACATGAGAACTTCGCACGAGCCTTGCGAGGGATCACCGTCTTTGGCCCTTCTCCGGTAAAACCAGAGTCGAATCCATGAATATCAAGCGAAGGGAAGATCTTTGGAGCAAGATATGCCGACACACCTCTCATTGGTGTCACGGAGAACGTACCTGTTTCTTTGATAAAATCCTGAGCTGAAACATCATTTTTTTGCAATAACGAGCGTTCATTTTTGTCAATATTCCTGACTGAATCATAAAATCCGGGGATCAATATTTCTCCTGTCTCAATATTTTTCATCTTTGAAAAGAGATCCGTGAGGACTTGAGCTGGATTGAGAACCGCATTCCCATACACTCCCGAATGAAGGTCTCGTGTGCCGATCGTGACTTCGATCTCAAAGTATGCAAGTCCACGAAGTGCATAGATAATCTGAGGAATATTTTTCCCATACATCCCAACATCCGTAATGAAAAACACATCAGCAGCTGAAAGTTCCTTCTTCTTTGATTCAATATATGTTATCAAGCTTTCACTCCCACACTCCTCTTCTCCTTCGATCAAAAATATAATATTTGATTTGAGGCTTCCGGACTTTATAAGACGCTCAATTGCCGTAATATTCTGAATAATATGTCCTTTGTTATCTGCCGCCCCTCGTCCAAGTAATTTTCCGTCTTTATGAGTAAGGCGAAAGGGTTCAACGCTCCACTCATCAATCGGATCTTCTGGTTGGACGTCATAATGACCGTAAATCCCAATAGTTTTTTTTGCATTTTTTACCTGATATGTGGCAAAAAGAACAGGAGGTGCATTGGAGTTCTCAAGAATCTCAACTTCAAAACCTATACTTGAAAGCTTTTTTCTCAGAAACTCAACCGCCATCTTCATTTGAGGTCTACGAACAGGATCAGCAGAAACTGATTGAATCTCAATAAAAGATGAGAGCTCACTAATAATTTTTTTATCCATACAACTCAATTGTACCAAATAATCTGTCAAATCATATTGACGACATGTTGTACCACATGTTACAATAATGATTGTTGATACTATGAAAACAGTCCCCACACTTCTTACAACCACAAACGAAGAGTTTGTCAAACAGATCGAACTTTTTCAAAAGTATTATTCACGACTTCAGCTGGATATCGCAGATGGCATACTTGTCCCCAATAAAACAACGCAGATTGAGGATATTGCGTCACTTATTCGAGAAGAGAGAATAATAATTGATAAAAAAACTGTGTTTGATTTTCACCTTATGGTAAAAGATTTTGACAAAGAACTTGAAAAAATAGCGCGACTTCAAGAGTTGCAGGTGCATGTAAATGTCGCGCTCGTGAATGCAGCGCTCACTCCACATCTTGCAAAACTTGCAGAGAGTTACACATTTTCTATCGGTCTTGATGTCTCCCCCACGGTCGAAGTTGCAGATTTGGCACGTCAGTACAATCTTGGGAGTGTTTCTGCAATTCAGATTATGACAGTCACTCCTGGCTTTCAAGGGTCGCCTTTTTTGCCCGAAATGCTCAATAAAATTACTCAGCTGCGAGAACAAGACTATAGCGGTGAAATCCTCATCGATGGAGGGGTCAATAGTATGACGATTCCTGTCATACAATCATCACCAAATCCGCCGGACGTGATCTGTATCGGAAGCTACTTGACCAAAGCGGGAGGGGAGTTGGAGGAGAGGGTGAAGGAGCTAAAGCAGTAGATCCTGAATCAAATTCAGGATGACAATCAATAGTACTTATAGTACTCATCCCTCAACTCATTAAATCTTCCCATTTCGATACTTTCTCTGATTTCACGCATGAGGTCTGCATAGAACTGAATATTGTGAAGTGTTGTGTATGTTGAAGCTCGGAGATCACGGACGAGAAACCACTGCCATAATTGTTTCGTGGTAATTTTTTCTAGGCAACATTGACACTTGCAGCCTGAGTCAATCGGCTCTTCCAAATGTTTGAGCTTTCGTAAATACAATCTACCTTTTTTTGTATACAACATTCGGTGCCTGGCTTCACGAGTGGGGATGACACAGTCAAAAAGATCAACTCCTTGTTCAACGGCTGAAAATATGTCGCGAATTTTTCCGATCCCCAGCAAATGTCGTGGCTTTTCAGGTGGAAGATGGTTGGTCACCCAACCTACAGTTGTCCCTAAAGCTTCTTGAAAGTCCCCAAAACTTCCACCTATCCCAAATCCCGGCACATCTTTTGACCCAACAACTCGTGCCGATTCTTCTCGTAAATCCTGATACTCTCCACCTTGAACTATGCCAAAGAGTGCTTGATTTTCTTCGTGTCCTCGGTGAGCATCAATTGATCTGTCAAGCCACCGATGAGTTCTCTCCATTGAGTTTTTCGTATAATCGTAAGAGTTTAAAGGCGAAGTACACTCATCAAACGCCATCATGATGTCAGCACCAATTTTATGCTGCAGATCCATCGATATCTCTGGATTCAGTTCCAAATCGTTGCCGTCAAACTGAAACCTCACGCCGTCTTCGGTGATGAAGAGGGGGTTGTCTGCGTCTTCACCATCTGTCATTCCCGCGGAGGCGGGAATCTCTTCTCGCACTATTTTTCCAATGTTATGCTTTTGCCCAAACCCCAAAGAAAACACTTGAAATCCTCCACTGTCGGTTGCAATTAATCGATCAGGAATCTGCATATATGCGTGAATTCCGCCAGCTTTTTCAATAGGTGAAATAATTTTTTTAGTGTACGTATGATAGGTATTAACGATAAAATATGAGCTTGGCAAAGCCTCCAAAGCTTCATTGGGAAGTGATCGAAGCTGGGCGTCGGTTGCGACGATTGCAAGCTCGGGGGTTTGAATCTGACTTTTCGATGTTTTTATCACGCCAGATCTCATCTTTTTATTAATTGTAGTAATTTCGAATGTGAGCATGGTGACATTATAACGGCATTTCATGATAACATGAACACAGTATGAATACATATACTCGTCTTCTCTTGACTTCGTATGTGCTCCTTCTTGGAACCGCGTACCTGTGGAATCAGCCTCCCGTCATGGCACAAGGCGTCCTTCCTCAGACTATTGTCGCGTGCAAGACCCAAGGTACTGGCTGCACATTTGTAGGGAGTACCGCAATTCAACAGGCGATAAACGAAGCTCAGAAAAGTACCGGAAATGTTGTTGAGGTGAGAGCTGGAACGTATGATGAGACGCTCACGATAGGCTCTCGTAGTCTCTATATCCAAGGTGCTGGCAACGCACAAACTATCATAAATGGAAGTATTAGTATCAATGGACTCACGACAACGGTGATTCAAGTGGAAAAACTGAGCATTCAAAATAGTGCAGCATCTGGGATTCGTATCAGTGGATTTGCCACAGTTCTCCTCAATAAGCTGAAGGTTCTCGATCATACTGTGTATGGTATTGATATCCGAGATAGTGCAACGGTCATTGTGAAAGCGTCGCAGATTTCAGGAAACACTCAAGGAATTGCTGTTTCGTCAAATAAAATTTTTAATGTCTCAAACTCAATTGTCGCAAACAATCGAGAGGTTGGGATTAATCGGACAAGTCAGCAGATGGCAACGTTTCAAGTCACACACACCGTACTGTATAAAAATGGCTCTCATGGACTCAAACTCACAGTTGCTGATCCATATGCAGAAATTATGGCTATCCAAAACTCAATTTTCATGAGCAATGGCGGGTATGGCATCTCAACCTCTGAAGATCCCGCTGATTTATTTTTTAATACCAATATTATCTTCCAAAACACTCAAGGATGTTCGGATCAGTCAACTATTTGCTATGCAGAAGGGACTCTTGAGGAGGATCCTCTCCTGACACAAGTTGCTCAGCTGAATATGAAACTTCTTGAAGGTTCGCCCGGAATAGATGCCGGTACAGGAACAGACCCGGATGGGTCACCAGCTGATATAGGGCTCTATGGTGGGTATTATGCATGTGATTATGATGAATCTCTTTCATACTGTGAGAGTACGCCAAGCCCAGTAAACACACAAACTCCCTCCTGTCCTCTCAAAAGTCAGGGGGACGCAAACTGTGATGGGAAGATACGCGCGATTGATTTTGAGCTATGGAGACGAGAGTATCACGATGCAGGCAGATCGCGCGCTCCACTCAGAGCCAATTTCTCTGGCGCATCGAGCGTAACACTTGCGGATCATGATATTTGGAAGAATTCGTTTGTGAATATATAAAAAATTGATACTATTAAAATATGCATGCTACACTTGTAACTATTTTTTTAGGGATGATTATCTTTCTTTTTTCTCCCGTATCAATGATTCTTTCTGCCCAAGAGACAGGGCAGACGCGAATAACTGTCTGCCCGACAGGGACGGCTGGTCAGAATGGATGTGACTATATCGGAGGCGATGGGATACAAGAGGCCATCAATGTTGCGCCGGTGGGATCAGCTGAGAATAAAACAAAAATACTTATTCGTGGTGGTTCATACACAAGGCAAAATTATACTGAATTTATTAAGTCCGATAATTCTAAAAGGAAGTGTTTTGTCAGTACAAATGTGGATAATAAAGATAAAAATATAATCTTTGAGGGAGAATCTGGGACAATACTTGATGGTGAAAATAGTATCAATATGGGAGGGATATGCGAAAAGGGAGGAGAAATTGAGATACAAAATCTCATTATCAGTGGCTTCAAAAAAGATCCAGAATCTTGTTTTGATGATCCTCTCTCAACAAGTTGTTCAAACGGAGTAGGAATATTGGTGAATGGTTCGGCAAAAGCCACAGTCTCAAATAGTACGATAAAAGATAATCTGGGTGAGGGAATATTATTAAGTAGAAATTCGCAGGGCACCATTTCGAATAATATATTTACGAATAATAGATTTGGCGGAATAGTCCTTTCTTTATATGCTTCCGCTACAGCCAAAAACAATACTATTGTCAACAACGAAATCGGAGGCATATATATTTATAACTGCGGCGAGGATGATCCAACAATTTTAGCTATCAACAATATCCTCGCGTATTCGAAGAAAAGAAGCGATGGAAGTGCGGGAGCTGGTGTCCGTATATCGTGTCAAAAACCAGGTAAGACTAATAATAAATTTATGTACAATCTTTTTTTTGAAAATGCTGGAGGAGCATCGAATTGTGACAACACGCCGTTTTGCACCTTTGAAAACACAGTTAATGTGAATCCTAATTTTATAGATTTAGACGGAAATGATTTCCATCTTCAATCAGGATCACCTGCAATAAATGCAGGTGATCCAACTATACTCGATAAGGACGGTTCAAGAAGCGACATCGGAGCATATGGCGGAACTGGGGCTTGTGGGCTAGATCCTGCCTTACCCGGATGTACTCCTGACCCTACCATACCCCCAGCTCCCGTCTGTCCTTATTCTTCCGGGATAAAAATCCAATTCAAACATGCATGGAATTCTTCATCTGAATACTCAGACTCTATAAATATTCGAGAA
>Ga0209702_10001209_pt1 | contig 50700 bp, 38 predicted proteins | sample FRY01_FD_187210 | JGI IMG/M metagenome (GOLD analysis project Ga0209702, IMG submission 187210) | Freshwater microbial communities from Lake Fryxell liftoff mats and glacier meltwater in Antarctica - FRY-01 (SPAdes) (version 2) | ecosystem: Environmental > Aquatic > Freshwater > Ice > Glacier... | reverse complement strand
AACGTATTTTAGGCTTTAACATAACGACCAACGACCAACGACCAACGACCAACGACCAACAACCAACGACCAACAACCAACGACCAACGACCAACAACCAACGACCAACGACCAACGACCAACTACCAACTACCAACTACCAACAACCAACAACCAACGACCAACAACCAACGACCAACAACTAACGACTAACTACTAACGACCAACAACCAACGACCATTAACGTAAATCAATCACCTCAACACCCGCATACTTCGTTTTGTCAAAAACAAACATGTTGTCAGTAACTGCGGTGTTAGGAGTGAATTTTACAATCGAGTAGGTGAGAATGGCGCCACTTTTTTCAAAAATTTTAGCTTCTTTTACAAATTGACCTTTCTTATCGATGTTTAACAGAATTTTGAAATAATTCTTTTTAGTATCTTCAGGTGTTAATTCGATTTGTTGAACAACGGATCCTGAAATTGTTTTTTCTCCGATGAATTTTGTCTTGAAGCCTTTCTCATACATTGTGAAAATATTGGTAGGAGTGATGGTGCCTTCAGATGATTTCGCTTCTGAGATTTGAACTTCGTTAGATTCTTTCAAATAGGTCCATGTGTTTGTACCATCTGAAAGAACAGTTTGATTATTTAAAACGAATTGAAATTTTATACCGCTTAATAAAATTGATCCGGAAAAATTTTCTGAACTTTTGGTTTTTTGATCGATACGAGAAAGTTTAAAAGAAGCAGAAAGCGATTTATAAGATTTATATTTCGCACTTACTGATTTTAAAATTTCGTTTGATTTAGCATCGTTTTGAGCGATGACATTGCTAGTTAAGAAGCAGAAGAGCACAAGTGTTGCGCTGATGAGTTTTGTAATGTTCATAGTTTTGTTGGAAGGCAAAGATAAAGTTTACTGGTTTAAACTCCCGTTGGGGATCTGAGGCCTTTCAATAACTGTTCCAAACTGGCCATATCCTTACAGCGAACCTCGCGAGCTTTACTGCCTTCAAATGGTCCTATAATACCCGCAGCCTCAAGTTGATCCACAATTCTGCCCGCGCGATTGTATCCTAATTTCAATCTTCTTTGTAAGAGAGAAGCGGAACCTTGTTGGAATTGAACTACCATGTGTGCGGCTTCATCAAAGAGCGGATCCAAATCATCAGCACCCATATCGCCCGATCCACCGGAGCTTTCTCCTTCTCCCACATACTCAGGAAGTTGGTAGGCTTGTGAATACGCGCGTTGATTTCCTATAAAATTAGTAATCGCCTCTACTTCAGGAGTGTCAACGAAAGCGCATTGCATTCGCACTAAATCCGATCCTGTTGACAATAACATGTCTCCACGACCAATTAATTGATCGGCACCGCCGGTATCTAAAATAGTTCTAGAATCGATTTTTGAAGTTACCCTAAATGCTAATCGCGCCGGGAAGTTTGCCTTGATAGTACCAGTAATAATATTTACTGAAGGACGCTGTGTAGCGATGATTAAGTGAATTCCAATTGCTCGTGCTAATTGTGCTAATCGTGCAATTGGTGTTTCTACTTCTTTGCCTGCGGTCATAATTAAATCCGCAAACTCATCTACCACTAAGACGATGTACGGAAGAAAACGATGACCATTATTCGGATTCAATTTTCTCGAAACAAATTTCGCATTGTACTCTCTAATATTTCTTACTTGCGCTTCTTTCAATAATTCATAGCGATTGTCCATCTCTATACAAAGTGAATTCAAGGTATTCACAACTTTCTTTGTATCTGTTATGATCGCATCTTCATCGCCCGGAAGTTTTGCAAGGAAATGGCGTTCGATGGTTTTAAATAAAGTTAATTCCACTTTCTTCGGATCGACCAATACAAATTTAACTTGTGCCGGATGTTTTTTATAAAGTAACGAAATAAGAATCGCATTCAATCCCACTGATTTTCCCTGACCTGTAGCTCCTGCCATAAGTAAGTGAGGCATCTTCGCTAAATCGGCTATGAATATTTCATTAGAGATTGACTTCCCCAATGCAATCGGTAAATCATAGTCTGTATTTTGAAATTTTTCCGATCCTATTACCGAACGCATACTTACGATATCCGGATTTTGGTTCGGTACTTCGATGCCGATAGTTCCTTTCCCGGGAATAGGAGCTATGATTCGAATTCCTAATGCAGCAAGACTAAGAGCTATATCGTCTTCCAGATTTTTAATCTTCGAAATACGAATACCAGCTTTTGGTACAATTTCAAAAAGTGTAACGGTAGGGCCTACCGTCGCTTTTATTTTATCAATTTCTATAGCGTAGTGCCCCAATGTTTCAATGATTCGCTTTTTGTTGGCTTCCAATTCGGCCATCAATTCATCACGACTCAATTGTGATCTGTTGCTTTGATAGTTCTCTAGCAAATCCAAAGTAGGATGCTGATACGAGCTTAAATCCAATTTAGGATCGTATTCTCCAAGTTGTTCTACTAAGTCAACATCTTCCGGATTGGTTACAATTCCATCTCGCTTAATAGTTTCCTCTCCTTCCTTCAAAGCTTCAATCTCCAAAGTAAGATCATCTATTTTATTGAATTCTAATTCTAATTCATTGCCCGGAATTTCAGGCTCGAGTAAATGAATCTCTGGTTGCGGAGCACTGCTCATTGCAGATACAGATGGTTGAACGATTTCAGGAATTTCATCGCGATGAGAGAAATCATCCGGCAATTCCAATTCCATATTATCATCACCATAATCATCTTCAAAATCTTTTAATTTATTTCCGCTCGAACCTTCATCTTCAGAAATCAAAATTGAATCTTCTTCATTAGCAACATTTCCTTTTCTGCTCGGCAATTTAAAACTGAAATTATAGACTGCTACTAAAAAAGAAAGTCCGGTAAATCCAAGTAAAAAACCGGTGCCTGCTTTCCCAATTGATAAATTCAACCACATATTAATTTGATATCCGATTCCTCCTCCTAGAAATAATAAATCGGCTTTGCTACTAAATAAAAACGAAAGGGCCGGAGGGATGAACAATAAACAAAATAAACTATAGCGGAATGATTTTCTGATTGGAAGTAAGGAAGCTTGAAATAAAATTTTAAATCCTATGATGAATGATAACAACACAAATGCATACGCGGAAATACCAAACCAGTTAAACATAAACTGATGAGAAACGATAGCACCAATTTTTCCTAACCAATTTTCAACAATTTTATCAGAGAAGCGAATTAAATCAAACCAAGAGCCATTGACTAGACTTTGATCGTTTTTCCAAGTGAAAAAATAAGAAGTAAATGCGATTAATAAATAAACAGAAATTAAAAGTAAAAACAGCCCTGTAATTTTATGAGTGCGTTCGCTTTGTACAAATTGAGTGACAGCATGCGGCTCGTTAGAATTCGTTTTCTCTTTTTTTTGTCTGATTTTTTTTTGCGGTTTCTCGGAAAGCATCTCTTCTTCCAAAGCCGGCTCTTCTTTCATTACCGGTTCTTTTATTCTATTTCCCTTTCCTGCCATTGTTCTATGCTTTAGCGGTTAAAAGTACTATTTTGCACTCCAGTCAATACACGTCTCGCCTCTTGTTATTGAACAGGTGTTTGTGCAAAACTGAACGTGGTATTGTTCTAAATTATTGGCTGTATTCCTTTGATTATAGTTATTTGCAGTAAATTGGTAAAATGAATGAAGTGATCAGCCCCGAAAAAGCTTTGGTTTTAGAAAAATTAAAGGCTTTTTACCCCTCCCTTGAGCCACAATTGATGGAAGAAATTGCTCAGAATTCAATTATTCGAGAATTTAAGGCAGGAGAAGTGCTGATGAAGACTGGACAGTATTTTAAGTCTACCATGCTGATTACTAGAGGCAAGGTGAAGGTGTACAAAGAAGGAGATGAAGGGAATGAGTTCTTTTTATATTATCTCGAGCCCGGTAATGCTTGCGCACTTTCAATGATATGTGCCACTCGTCAGCAGCAAAGTGAGTTTTTAGCCAAGACGATAGAAGATACCGAAATGATTCTAGTTCCTATTGCCATGATGGATGCGCTCATGGCTAATTATAAAACATGGTATTATTTCGTTTTGGAGAGCTATCGGAATCGCTTTGAAGAGCTTTTGACTTTAATTGATCATACTGTTTTTAAAGGATTGGATGAGCGATTGGAATTTTATTTAAAGAAGCAAAGTGCTGTATTTAAGACAGATGAAATTCGGATTACACATGAGGAAATTGCCAGTGATCTGGCTACCTCAAGAGTAGTGGTGTCTCGGCTTCTTAAAAGTATGGAGCAAGCAGGGAAAGTGAAGTTGAGTAGAAATGCTATTTTACTTAAAAATCTTCTTGTGTAATGAATGTTACTGTCAATAAGCTTTTGATGTCGCACCTTTGCAGCTCTCAAATAAGGATATGTTAGAAATTATCGGGTATTTCGCGTCGGCACTCATTGGAATCTCATTGGGATTAATTGGAGGAGGAGGAAGTATTCTCACTGTTCCCGTATTGGTTTATCTCTTTCATCAGGATGCAGTATTGTCTACATCCTATTCCTTGTTTATTGTGGGTACAACTAGTTTAATTGGTGCTTATCCTAAATTCAAGGAAGGAATGATTGATGTTAAAACAGCAATCGTGTTTGGGGTGCCGTCATTGATTGCGGTTTATTTAACACGTTTGCTTTTAGTGCCAGCCATTCCTCTTACGGTTTTTACAGTAGGCAATTTGGTAGTGTCAAAATCACTTTTTATGTTATTATTATTTGCTGTATTAATGGTGATTGCAGCATATTCTATGATTCGTAGTAATGGAAAAGAAAGAATTCCGGTGCCTAAAAACGAACGCACTTATAATTATCCAATCATTATTTTAGAAGGATTGTTCGTTGGAACTTTAACCGGAATGGTAGGCGCAGGTGGTGGATTTTTAATTATTCCGGCTCTTGTTTTATTAAGTGGCTTGCCGATGAAAGAAGCCGTGGGTACATCCTTATTGATTATCGCCGTTAAGTCATTAATAGGATTTCTAGGTGATCTCGGACATTATGAATTAAATTGGAATTTGCTTTCTAGCGTAACTTTAATAGCAGTAATTGGAATTTTTGTTGGAAATAGTTTGTCAAAAAAATTCGATGGAGCCAAATTGAAAAAAGGATTTGGATGGTTTGTATTGGTGACCGGAGTTTATATCATCATTAAAGAAACCGTGTTAAAATAAAATTTGAAATGAAACGATTTATAAATTGTAAAAAATAAAAAAATGAAAATAGAACAAATATATACGGGATGTTTAGCACAAGGTGCATATTACATTCAATCAGAAAACGAAGCAGTAGTAATTGATCCACTTCGTGAAACGCAACCCTACATTGATCGCGCGGAAAGAGATGGCGTAAAAATTAAATATGTGTTTGAAACACATTTTCATGCTGATTTTGTTTCCGGACATGTTGATTTAGCCAATGCAACCGGTGCAGAAATTGTTTTTGGTCCCAATGCAAGTACTGATTTTGCTTCTCACATTGCTAAGGATGGTGAAGAATTCAAAGTAGGAAAATTGCGATTTAAAGTTTTACATACTCCCGGTCATACCATGGAGTCAACCTGTTATTTGTTGATGGACGAGCAGGGAAAAGAACATGCATTATTTACCGGAGATACTCTTTTTATCGGAGATGTGGGACGTCCTGATTTGGCTCAAAAAAGTGATGTTACTCAAGATGATCTCGCAGGATTTTTGTTTGATTCATTGCGTCAGAAAGTAATGACATTGCCCAACGATGTAATTGTGTATCCTGCGCATGGTGCCGGTTCTGCTTGCGGTAAAAATATGAGTAAAGAAACTTACGATACATTAGGACATCAAAAAGAAGTGAATTATGCGCTGAGAGCAAATATGACAAAAGCAGAATTTGTAAAGGAGGTAACAGATGGATTGCTGCCCCCACCAGCTTATTTCCCTCAAAACGTGATGATGAATAAACAAGGTTATGATAGTATTTCTGCCATAATGGAACGAAGTAATAAAGCATTGTCTCCGGAAGAGTTTGAGCTGGCCGCCAATGAAACCGGGGCCTTGTTGTTAGATACTCGTGATCCACAAATTTTTGCAAGTGGATTTATTCCTAATTCAATTAACATCGGAATTGATGGAGGTTTCGCTCCATGGGTAGGTGCTTTAGTTCCTGATGTGAAACAAGTATTGCTTATCATCGCAGAAAAAGGAAGAGAAGAAGAAGTAGTTACTCGATTGGCTAGAGTCGGGTATGATCATGCGATTGGTTATTTGAAAGATGGATTTGATGCATGGAAATCATCAGGAAAAGAAATTGATAGAATCACATCCATAACTGCTGATGAGTTATCTGCTATTCAAATTGAAAATCCTAAAGCAAGAATTGTCGATGTTAGAAAAAACGGAGAATACATTTCAGAACACATTAATGGGGTGGTGAATTCTCCACTGGATTTTATCAATGAAGCGATGCCTTCTATTAGCAAAGATGAACCAGTGTACATTCATTGCGCAGGAGGTTATCGTTCTATGATTTTTACATCAATATTAAGAGCTAGAGGGTACAGTAATTTGATAGATGTAAAGGGCGGATACAATGCCATTAAAGAAAGCGGCAAATTCGATTTAACAGATTACGTTTGCCCGAGTACATTAACGTAGTAATATAAAAGACATTTTTGCCCTTTATGATTCAAATGAATTGTAAAGGGCTTTTTATTTTGGATGATTTTCGAATCTATTCGAATCAATTCCAAGAGACATATATTTTATGTTCTGACTTTAGTCATTTACGCTCTTGTTTTTAATGATGATAATCATGCATTGATTGTAACATAAGTAACGAACAAAACAAAGTGAAGCAATTACTTTTGTTGATGTTAAATGATTCAAAACTATTAATAATAACTAAATGAAAATAGAACAAATTTATACCGGATGTTTAGCACAAGGTGCTTATTACATCGAATCTAATGGTGAAGCGGCAATCGTTGATCCCTTGCGCGAATTCACTCCTTACTTAGATCGTCTAAGAAAAAGCAAAGCGAAGCTGAAATATGTTCTCGAAACACATTTTCATGCCGATTTTGTTTCCGGACATTTAGATTTATCTCGTAAAACAGGTGCTACAATAGTGTACGGGCCTAGCGCTAAAGCTGAATTTGATTTTCATGAAGCAAAAGACAATGAATTGTTGCCGCTAGGAAATATTTTTATTAAAGTATTACATACTCCTGGTCATACGATGGAGTCGAGTTGTTTTTTAGTAATTGATGAACATGGAAAAGAACATGCATTGTTTTCCGGTGATACGTTATTTATTGGTGATGTGGGAAGACCTGATCTTGCGCAGAAAGGAAATGTTACTCAGGAAGTACTTGCCGGATATTTGTATGATTCTCTTCGTAACAAAGTAATGGTGTTGAATGAAGACGTCATTGTTTATCCTGGGCACGGAGCAGGATCCAGCTGCGGAAAAAATATGTCGAATGAGATAGTAGATACGTTGGGAGATCAACTTAAAACGAATTACGCCTTAAGAAATGATATGTTAAAAGAAGAATTTGTGAAAGAAGTATTAACCGGACTGATGCCTCCTCCTGCATACTTTCCAAAAAATGCTGCGATGAATAAAATGGCGAATGAAAGTTTTCAAGATGTGATGGCACGAGCAGCTCGTCCTTTAGATGCGAATGCATTTGAAATAGTAGCAGAGGACTCAGAAGTTCTAATTTTAGATACGCGTCATCCTGATGAATTTGTTACTGGTTTTGTTCCTGATTCCATCAACATTGGACTGGATGGAAATTTTGCACCGTGGGCAGGAGCTTTGATCATGGATTTGAAGCAGCAAATACTTTTAGTAACTGAGCCTGGCAGAGAAGAAGAAGTGATCACAAGATTATCTCGTGTTGGATTTGATTATTGTATTGGATATTTGGAAGGTGGCTTTGAAACGTGGAAGAAGAGTCGTAAGGAAATTGACAGCATCGAATCCATCGATGCCAATGAATTGAATCGTAAAATCGAAAAAGACAATCATTCAGGTTTGTTGGATGTGAGAAGGAAAAGTGAATATGATTCTGAACATATTATCAATACCGAAAACGCTCCTTTGGATTACATCAACGAAAGTATGTTGAAAGTACATCGCAATCAGGAAACCTATGTGTATTGCGCAGGAGGATACCGTTCTGTGATTTTCATTTCAATTCTCAAAGCTCGTGGCTTTAGTAATCTGTTGAATATAAAGGGCGGTTTCAATGCGTTGAAAGACTCCGGACTATTTCCTGTGTCCACGTATCAAACACCTTCTACTATGTTGTAGTATAACTTGTAATTTAAATACATTAAAAAATATCTGAAATGTTGAAAATGATTGCGAATTTGTTCAAGCAGAACTATGAAAATTTAAATGGTTTCGAATTCAAAGAAAAATATAATGAAAATAAGAATTCCATATTGCTGGATGTTCGAACCTCGGGTGAGTTTAAGTCAGGAACTATCAAAGGTTCAAAAAACCTAAATGTGATGGGTTCCTCATTTCTATCAGAAATTGATAAATTAAATAAGGAACTTAGCTATTTTGTTTTTTGTCGTAGTGGAGCTCGCAGTGCAAGTGCTGCTAATATAATGTCGAAAAAAGGATACGTCGTATATAACTTAAGTGGCGGAATAGGAGCTTGGCCGAGGTAAATTTTCTATTTGTAATCTACTAATTATAAAAGTTAAGTTATGGTAACAAAACATCAAATAGTAATTATTGGCGGTGGTACTGCCGGAATTATGACTGCATCTTATTTACTTAAAAAAGATCCGAATTTGAAGTTGACGATTATTGAGCCTTCTAATGATCATTATTATCAAGCGGCTTGGACATTAGTAGGAGCAGGGACTTTTAACTTTGAAGATACCCGAAGGGATGAGTTATCATTAATACCAAAAGGCGTTTCATGGATTAAAGATTGGGTATGCGAAGTGCATCCTGAAAAGAATTTACTGAATACAAAAAATTCCGGAGAGCATAGTTATGAGTATTTAGTTATTTGTCCAGGCCTTGTGATGGATGTTGCAGCATTACCAGGACTAGAAGAAGCGCTTAAAACCGATTTGGTTTGTAGTAATTACATTGATCCGGAAAAGACTTGGAGGATCATTAAAAATTTCAAGGGTGGAAATGCAGTTTTTACATTGCCTGCTACACCGATAAAGTGTGGCGGAGCCCCTCAAAAAATCATGTATTTAGCGGAAGAAGCATTCGTAAAACAAGGAGTGCGAAATAAAACAAAAGTAATTTATGCCGCTCCGGGATCTGTTATTTTTGGAGTAAAGGACTTTGCTGATACATTGAATAAAGTGATTGAAAGAAAAAAAATATTTACGAGGTTTTTTTATACTCCGGTTAGAATCGATTCAAAACAGAAAAAAATTTATTTTCAATTTCAAAAACCGATAGCTGATGTAAGTGTTTCCTTTTCTTCTCAGAACATTCATGAGAAATTTCTTCCGGAAAATCTAATTGAATTGCCTTATGATATGTTGCACATTGCTCCGCCACAAAGGGCTCCTGATTTTATTAAAAATTCCATCTTATCCCATCAAGATGGTCCTTCAAAAGGTTGGTTAAATGTAGATGTGCATACCTTGCAGCATCCTGTTTTTTCAAATGTTTTTGGATTGGGCGATGTTGCTGCTCTTCCTACTGCTAAAACAGGAGCTGCAGTACGAAAACAAGTACCCGTCGTTTATAATAATTTGATGAGTATGATGAAAGGAAATAAGAGAGCTGTTGCAACTTATTCGGGTTATTCTTCTTGTCCTTTGGTTACCGGGTACGGAAAGATGGTATTGGCGGAATTTAAATACGATAATGTACGCGATTCGGATCCATTGCTCAGTAAATTTTGGGATACCTCGAAGGAGCAATACAGTATGTGGATTTTGAAAAAGTATGGCCTGCCCTATTTGTATTGGAACAAAATGATGAAAGGTAAAATGATAGGATAAAAAAAAGAGGCTGAATAATTTTCAGCCTCTTTTTTTATGATGCTAAAATTATTTTAGTGGCCATGGTCGTGCATGCCCGGTGTATGTGCATGGCCGTGCTCAAGTTCTTCGGCTGAAGCTTCTCTTACTTCAACCACTTTACCACTGAAATGTAAATCTTGTCCGGCCAACGGATGGTTGAAATCAAGCAATACATTGCCTTCTTTGAATTCAACAATTTTTGCGACCATTTGATTTCCTTCGCGATCCAATAGTGGAACCATATTGCCGATGCGTAATACTTCCATGTCCAATACTCCGTCTACTTTAAACATATCATCCGGAACATTAACGAGTGCATCTTCTTCATTCATGCCATAAGCATTTTCAGCATCTATGCTAAATGAAAATTCAGCATCTAAACTAAGTCCAGATAAATTTTCTTCGAAAGCAGGAATTAATTGACCAGATCCAAATAAAAAGGTCAATGGATTTTCATCACCAGTTTCTTCTACTTTGTTTTTTTTACTCCCATCTTTACTGCTGTGTAAAACATACGTTACACTCACCACAGTATTTTCCCCGATTTGCATATTGAATTGATTTATTGACATATACAAGCAAACGAAAGCCTGTTTGCCATTGGTTTGAGTTGCAAAAGTAATAAATTAAGGAAAGAATTAATAGACCGGTTTTATTGGGATTAAATGCCGGCGTTAGATGGATTCATCCAGTTGAAACAAGTTTTAGTTAAGTTGCCGATAAGTTCAGCTTGCTTCGATTGATCAATTCCTTTTGTCATGATAGTCAATAAAAAAGGGCGATTTTCTAAATAGATGATTGCAGTTTCATGCAATTCCTGAATTTCAGAATTTTGATATCCTCTTTCACCAAATTTATGAGCAAAAACTATGTTGTCGGGAAGTCCTCTTTTCATACCTAATTCAAATTTTGTACGCGTGAGCAAATCCAAAGCATACTCTGACAAAGCAGTTGTAGTATAACTAGAATTGTATAGCACTCTTAAAAATTTACTTAAATCTATAATCGACATTTTTAAGGTGGGCTGATCTATTTTTGGAACTTCCATTCCTAAATCACTAAATACATGAAAAACGTAGTCCGGTTCAATGCTCTGATTCAATAAAAGATTCGCATCATTATCCGAATCCACAATCATGGAATGTATAAGTTGAGTGATAGAATATTTTTTCCCTGGACTTATTTTATTACTAACGATAGACTGCGTAGGCATTGCATTGCTACGACCAGCAAAGAGTAATTGTTTATCAAAAAATGCATGTTGTGATTCGGCTTTTTTTAAATAAGCAAGTAGGATGGGTAATTTCATTATACTTCCCGGATCATATTGCTCATAGGAATTAATTCCCATCCAACTCCCGTCATTTAACTCCTTCAGGTAAAGAGATACACTTTGAATTTTTCCGTTAGATTTTTCCGTGTTGATTTCTGTATTCAATTGTTTTTTTAATGCAGAAAATTTTTCATCGGATTCATCAATGTCTGAAAATAAAAGTGGTTGAACGAGCTTGTGATTTTTTAATCGAAGCAAATTCATTTTGGGATTACAGGCCGGAGCATTCGTCAGTTGATTGGCGGCTGCCGGTTTCGTAAAATTTTTGCTGATAACTAGTGTAAATGCACCTGTTAGCAGGCAGGCTAGTATCACCTTATAATAAGGCCAACTACCTGCTTTGAAGGAAGTGATCATAAAATTTACACGTTTTGGAAGTGCGGCACTAAGGTGATGATATTTTTTTAATTATGAAAATGGAGACTTGTTTTTTTGAACTGTAAAATTGACTTATTCAAAGAAATAGAGAAACGAATCTCAAAAAATAAAATTTTATTCAGGATGATTAAAAAATTGGACGTTATTTTTAATTTGAATCATTGCGATAATAGGAATTTGTAATTTTAAATTAAACTGTCTTTCCATTTCCAAAGATGCCTCGAAGCCAAAGTACGATAAGGTTGCCAATTGAGTGATATCCTATACATTTCAGCTTTTAACTCTTTTCCTTTCAGCTCTAGTTCATATAGTGAAATCATCGCTTGTTGAATTCCTAAGTCATCCACAGGAAGTATATCCGGGCGGTTTAAGTTGAACATTAAGATCATCTCAGCCGTCCATCTTCCAACGCCTTTTATTTCGCATAAATATTCAATTAAATCTTCATCGCTTTTTCGATATAGCTTTTTATATTCTAGTGATTTCTCTAATGAAAAGGAGGCAATGTTTTTCAGGTATCCTGCTTTCTGATAGGAGAGGCCTACTGCCCTCAATATTTCTATGTCCATTTTTAAAATCGCATTTTCGGTAGGTTGTTCATCCGGAAAAAGTAAAATGAATCGATTCCAAATAGTGCTTGCTGCTTTCGTACTTAATTGTTGACTTACTATTGCAGACAAAAGCGAAGTGAATAAATCTTTTTCATGGGATGCTTCTAAAAGTCCCGTTGCTTTAATGACCTTTTTTAATTTCTTGTCTTTGTTCAGATGCAAATACGCGCTATCTATATCCCATTTCATCATGTCGTTTTTATTGGTAGGAGGTAGGTTTGTGAATGATTCGCCATTCTTTCGGATAATAGTTGTTCCAACGTGAAGAAATTTTTTTTGCCCAACCTAAATTTTGATTTTGATATTTTATCAGGTGCCAGCCGAGGTGTTCTGATGGTGTTGTAATTCCATCTCCACATAAATATTTTATGGCTTCTTGAAATGTTAATTCGACATAGGGATTATTATCATTTAGCTGTAAATTTAGTGCAAGTTCTGCAGAGGGAATAAAATCTTTTCCTTTTAATTGTCCCATCAAAAGTCCACTCATTCGAATATAGCACGTGTTACTCAATTGATCGGTTAATGCTTTTACATCTTTACTGTTCGCATAAATAAAATCTTCGTGCTGGCTCAGTATAAATTGATCAGCTTGAATGAGCCAATTTTTAAGTTCAGGATGTATTTCTTTTTTAGTTGAAATGCTTTTTTGCTGAAAATCATCTTCCAAAATATTTCCTGGTTTTCTTAATAAACAGCAATAAAATCCTTCACTGCGAACGCGATGAGGAAAAGCTTGCCATCCGTATTTAGTCTTAACAATTCCTTCAGGACAAGCAGGCATTTCAACTTCCATTTCAAACCTACTTATTAAATTTTCAATCTGATCATCATTCTCGCTTTTTTCATAAGTGCAAGTGGAGTAAATTAAATATCCTCCCGGTTTTAAGGCCGGAAGAATGTCTTCAAGAATTTGTGATTGTCGTACGCTACAAACTTTTACCTGTTCTTCACTCCATTCTAAAATAGCATTGGAATCTTTTCTGAATAATCCTTCACCACTACAAGGGGCATCAACTACTATTAAGTCGAACTGTACTGCATTTTTTTTGAAATCTTCTGCCTTGTTTTGTGTGACGATGCAATTGGAAAAACCCCACTTTGCAATGTTCTGTCTTAAAATTTTATTCCGCAATGGAATAATTTCATTGCTTACTAAAATACCATCTCCATTCATTAGACTCAATAAATGTGTTGATTTACCTCAGGGAGCTGCGCATAGATCGAGGACTCTTAAGTTTCTTTTTTTCTCTAAGATAGAAGTAAGCAGCGGTTCAAGGAGCATGGAACCTGCCTCTTGAACATAATATAATCCGGCGTGAAAAAATGGATCGTGACTGAAGTTGGGTCTTTCTCTGAGGTATTTACCTTGATTGCACCATGGAATTTTTTCTTCTTCATTGAAAAGTCCGAGTTGATGTTTAATTGGATGCAAACGCAATGAAACAGGCGAAGTATTTTCCTGACTTTCAAAAAAAGAAATGGCTTCTTCTTTTAAATTATTTTCTATGCTCTTAATAAAAGCATCGGGAAATTTATTCATATTGTTTTTCACTTAATAGAAGATGTAAATTAACTAAAAATAATGTTGCGATATTAATATTCATTGTAGTCTAAATTTTTACCGTAAGTTTCCGGTAGATACAGTGTCGCACTCAATGCTGTGATCCATACGAATAATCCTGTAATTAATAAACTTGATGCTAAGTCAACGTGAAATTGTGATTGAAGCCAAATATGGAAAGGAATAAGTATAGTGATGGAGCCACGCATAAAATTGGTAACCGTAGCAGTAGCAAGTACCCGTAAATTGGTACCGAAATGTTCGGCTGTAGCGGTAACAAATACGGAAAGATAACCACAGCCTACACCCATCCAAAGAGAAGTGCTGTTTAAAGAAAGTCCTTTGTAAATATTCAGGAAATGAATTCCGGTTGCAAGAATGGCTAAAAGCATATAGCTTATTAATATTTTTTTTCTTGATTTAAAGACTTGGCTCAAGACTCCACTTGATAAATCACCTAAAGTAATTCCCACTTGAAATAAAATAAAACAAGTGCCTAATTGTAAGTTTTCAATATGGTAAAGTTCTGCAATTTCCGGTGAAAGACTAATCAATATTCCTACACTGTACCAGATCGGAACGCCCATTAGGACGCAAGCAATGTATTTAATTGATCGTTTTTCATCAGAGAACAAAAGACGAAATGATCCTTTTTTTATACCCGCTGTTGAGGCGTGTTTACTAAACATTGTAGGTTCCGATAATTTCATTCGAAGCAATAAAAGTAGAAGACCCATACAGCCTGCAATAAAAAAAGCCATTCGCCACGGGATAACATTTCCAATTAAGCCTGCAGTTACTGCACCAAGAGCGCCCATGCTTGCCACCAGAATAGTTCCATACCCACGTTTTTCGATACTCATGCTTTCACTCACTAAGGTAATTCCTGCTCCTAATTCACCTGCAAGACCAGCTCCGGCCAAAAATCGAATTATAGCATAAGTGGAAGTGTCATTTACAAATGCATTTGCAATATTGCTCATTGAATACAAGATTATGGATGCAAAAAGTACTTTTTTTCTTCCGTATTTATCCCCGATGATTCCGGATATAATTCCACCGAAAATCATTCCCGCCATTTGTATCGCTAGTAGATTTTCTCCTTTTGTTGTCAATTGAGTTCCGGATAAACCAAGTTCTTTCAAACTGGGAATGCGATAAATATTAAACAAAAACAGATCAAAAGCATCTACAAAAAAACCTAGGCCGGCAACAATTACGGTGAGATTAAACGGTGATTGATGCAATTCTTTGCTCATAAAGGGCTAAACTATGAAATAAATTCATTCCCTTGATGCATTCGTAGTGTGAGAGTTAGGCGAGTTTTTATTAAATAATTGGAGATTCCCCTTTCTAAATGATTCACGATAGAGTAGATTTATTTATTTTTACATGAATCTTGTTTATTGACAAAGATTCATCTAAATCATTTAACACAAAAAAATATTGTAACATGAAAAAATTACTATTATTTAGCTTTATTATCGCCGGTTTTAGTTTGACCACACAAGCACAAACATTAAAAACTCCGGCTCCATCTCCAACTCAAACCATAAAACAAGATTTTGGTTTGGGAACGATTGAAATTAATTATTCAAGACCGAGTGTAAAAGATCGTAAAATATTTGGCGAACTGGTTCCTTTCAGCAGTGTATGGAGAACCGGAGCGAATAACGCGACTACAATTTCATTTTCTGATACTACCATGATTTCAGGTGTAAAAGTAAGTCCGGGCAAGTATGGTTTGCTTACAATTCCGGGTGCAGCAGAGTGGACTATTATTATTTCAAAAAGCACATCTGTAACAAGCCCTGAAGAGTATAAGAAAGAGGAAGATGTAGTGCGTTATGCTGCAAAGACGATGATGTTAAAGGATAAAGTAGAATCTTTTACTATTGGTATTGGAAATATGACAGCAACAACTTGTGATGTTCAATTAGCATGGGAAAACACTCAAGTGAGTTTACCTGTTTCTGTAGATATCGACAAGCGAATTATGAAAGATATTGAGCGTTATGTTATCAAGGACAACAGACCTTATAGTTCTGCTGCTAATTATTATGTGGAGAATGGAAAGGACTTGAAAATGGCTTTGGCATGGTATGATAAGGCAATTGAAGCCAATCCAAAAGCATATTGGAATGTACATGCAAAAGCAAAATGTTATGCAAAGATGGGAATGACAAAGGAAGCCATCGAAACAGCAAACAAATCAATTGCTATTGCAAAAGAAGAGAAGGATGATCATTATGTGAGTTTGAACGAAAAATTAATTCAATCTTTGAAATAAGAACAGATTTAATTTATACTAAAAAAGGCTGTCCTCTTTATGAAGACAGCCTTTTTAAATGAGAATGCTTTTTTATTTGAGAAGTTCACCTTTAAAGGTTGTGCTCAAAGTTACTTTTAAGTTAAAGCTATGATTGATCGGTGCGGTAGTAAATCCGGAGAGCTTACATTTTAGTTTTGTCGCTTTAAAATAATTGACGAGTTCAACATCTTTTACATCTAAATTTATAGAACTTGATCCAAGACTTGGAATCGGATCTTTTGCTGCGAATTCAATCATTGAAGTTCCAGCTAGATTACTTATTTCTCCTTTGATTTTTGTTGTGAGATCAAAAGTATAAGCTGCGGAATCTGTATCTTCAATTTCTAATTGAATAGCAGTCACTTTTATTGAAGTTAAATTATCAATTCCTACACCATTATCGGAAACCAAACCTTGAATATCGGTTTCAATTTCATAGGTGCCCAATTCAATGTCACCTTGCATGGTAGTTGGATCCACGTTAATTGTAAAAGTAGTGTAGTCGTGAGTGAAACTAAATGCAGTTAGCTTTTCTTTGTCGCAAGAAGTGCTCGTAACGATCAGTAGGAAGATCAGAAACGTACTAAGAATATTTTTCATGAGTTTAGATTTAAATCACACGCAAGGTAATTTTTTTTATAGATATATCAAAGTGAGATTTTAATTAATTAAGAATGAATATGATTTTTTGAAGAATTTGAGTAGTAATGAGATCAAAATTACCAGAAAACAGCCAATCAGGTTAAGCCACAAGAAGGAGATGGTATCGGAAAAATAGATGAGAATGATGAGGACTTCGGTGATTAATGCCGCCATAAATACCTCACTTCCCTGTAGGTTTTTCAAGAAAATTGCGACCATGAATATTCCTAAAATAGTTCCGTAAAACAGCGAGCCCAAAACATTAACAGCCTCAATCAATGAACCTAATTGCCCGGCAATAGACGCAACTAAAATGGAGAAGATGCCCCATCCAAAAGTGTAAAATCGAGATAAAAATAAATTGCGTTTGTCCGATCGATCTTTAGTTCGAATTTGATGATGCCAATCGACTACACATGTTGAAGCCAAAGAATTTAGAGCTGCGGCAATGGATCCCCAAGCGGCCAAAAAGATGATGGCTATCAATAAGCCAACTAAACCTTTCGGCAAATGATGTATAACAAAATGAATAAAAATGTAATTGGTGTCATTGGTATCGGCCAGTGGAACAGAAATTTTTATTTGTTCTGCAGCCGATTTACGCAATGATGACATTTGAACGTTTTGTTCCTGTAATTTTACCTTGTAACTTTCTATTTTTTGAAGGTTGTTCTTTTTTTTTGCCTCCAAATAATGAATGGCAGTTTGTTGTTGTGAAGAACGAACTTTATTAAATTCATCCTCTAGTTTTATAATTTCTTTGCCAGCAATTCCTCCTTTGGCATGTTCAAGTTGTTTGCTGTTGTAATTGATGGGGCCTTCGTACATGGTGTAAAAAGTAAATAACAAGGCTCCACAAAGTAAAATGAGAAATTGCATAGGAATTTTCACAAAACCATTCATCAATAATCCAGTTCTGCTTTCTTTTAAGTTTTTTGCTGTAAGGTAGCGTCCCACTTGTGATTGATCAGTTCCGAAATAGGAGAGAGCAAGAAAAAATCCACCGATGATGCCACTGAATAAATTGTATTTGTCATTCCAGTCAAAACCATGTTCAGTAAATCCGGTGGTAATCACATTTAATTTTTCAGAGGCGCCTGCTAAATGTAGAGAATCCATGAAATTCATATCGCTAGGTAATAAATGCACAAGCATATATCCCGCGAGAAACATGGCAATAAAAATAATGATGAGTTGCTGAGTTTGCGTATATGAAATCGCTTTTACCCCACCACTCACGGCATAAAGAATCAAAAGCCCACCCATTACAGCATTTGTAAGGTAGATGTTCCAACCTAAAAGAGTAGATAAAATGATGGAGGGTGCATAAATGCTTATACCCGTTGACAATCCTCTTTGAAGTAAGAATAAAAATGAAGTGAGTAATCTAGTTTTCCTATCGAATCTTTCTTCTAAATATTCATAGGCAGTGTATATATTTAAGCGTTGGTACACCGGCAATAAAAAAATACAGATGAAAATCATAGCCAATGGCAATCCGAAATAATATTGAACGAATCGCATTCCATCCGTGTATGCTTGTCCCGGTGCCGATAAAAATGTAATGGCGCTGGCTTGTGTTCCCATGATGGAAAACAAAATGATGTACCAGGGCATGGAGCGATTGTTTAAGAAATAGGAGTTGAGATCCTTTTGTCCTCTGCTTTTCACCATTCCATAAATGATGATGGTGCAAAGAGTCACTATTAAAACAATCCAGTCAATATTACTCATTTGAAAATGGAACTAAAGAAGTAGTAAAAAATAACTTGCGCAAGAAGAAATAACAGCAGGTAACTGTAATTTTTATTCCATTGATATTTTACTTTTGTCGATAGCTGGCTCATGATTTTATTTCCTAATGTCGCCAACAGCAATTAAATTGGCCAATAATCGGTAAGCGCCCGGAACGCCTGCAGGTAATTGTCGGAAAAATGAGAGTCCTGTGTAAATAAATTTTCCTTTGCCGTAATTACAAAGTATAAGACTACCTGCTAAAGGTTCTTCATCTTTGTCATTCATCAAAAGGAGATTGGTGTAATTCGAATCGATTTTATTAGCAAAGTAAAGCCCTCTTTCCTGTACCCATCCATCAAAATCGGAAGTAACTAATTTGTTTGGCGTATTAAAAATCTGGTGTGATGGATCTGTAAAAGTCACTATAGCATGCTCATCGGTTACACGATTACGACTAATGGAAAATGGATAAGGCGTTTTGAAAGAAGCGGGATGTAAATTGGAGTTCGTATTGTATTGCACAATATAAACACCTCCGTCCTCTATGTATTTGAAAATTTTAGCCGAAGCCTCACCTATATCTAAGTCGGTGTTGTATGCACGAATTCCTGTTAAAATAGCATCGTATTTTTTTAAATCTAAATTTTTTATAACGGAAGCATTCACCTCTTCTACAAGGTACCCGATTTGACTGAGGCATTTCGCTACATCATCGCCTGCACCCTTGATGTACAATAAGTTTTTCTTGCCAATTTTAATGTCTGTTTTTTGAACATCAAGACTAAGGTGCGGAAACCAATTCACTCTGGGAATATGATTGTAATTTAATATCGTATTGCTTTTTAGCTCTTGTGATATGCCATTTGCAGAAGCAAATTGAAAAGTGACTGAATTGGGATTTGCATTAGACTTTATTGGATGGATTTTAAAAGGCAAGGTCAGCGTGGGATCGTTTGGGTGAAAAAGGATGGAGGTGTCATTGAAACTTACATCCCAATCCTCATTTAAATTAGTATGTCGAATGGTGATTAAGCTGTCGGTACTTCCCCCATATTGTAAATTCAATGCATAGCTTTTGCTTTTGGAATCTGAGAAAAGTGATTTGTTTTCGGATAGAGTACCTGTTAGTAAAGGACAAATAACAAGCGGATGAAACAATTCGCCTTTTACCGGATCGGTATCTTTAAATACTACGGGAATTACCAAAAGCAGAGTATCATTATTAATGAAAAGTTGGGCTTTTACAGATATCGGATCATCATTCCATGGTTTGCCAATTTGTTTCGAATCTTGAATTGTGAATACTCCTTTGGGATGATTTTCGGCCAGCCAGTAAGGCTGACTAATAGAACGGCTACCCTTTAAAACCAAGGATCGATTATTTAGTTTTTGCGTTACTAAAGCAATATTCTTGATCGTATCATTTATGTTTTGCTCCAGAAGTTGAATTTTTGCCTCCGGATAATTGCGGAGGATGGATTGGAAAGTGACATGAATAGTATCGCCTTGAGCATACCGCTCTCTAAAGGAATAAGCAGCTGTCCACAAGCCAATACAATCTTTAATAAGCAATTCAACTTCTTTTAGTTTTTGAGATTGAATGCTGCTGTGTGGAAGTGCCTTTATCGAACTTCGAATTAGCAATAAATTAGAAAGTGAAGCAGATGGATCTAAGAAATTGTATTCAGTAATAGTTTTTTGAATGAGTGCTTTTGCTTTATTTCCTTCTTTCGTTTGATCCCACAGTGAGGGTATATTTTCAAAAGGATCAGTTACTGTAGTATCTCCTGCAACGGGACTAAAATACTCGAGTAAAGTTCCGCGTTGACTAGGCACGCCAAAGCCCTGACTTTTATGCTGCGACCTGCTTTCAGCTGCTAATTCACCATTGCTTTTTCCGTCAACGACATTGTATCCTCCTACATCTACTTTTAATTGCTGCTCTGTGATGGTATTGTTAGAGCCAAATCGAAAGGTGTTCCAGTAAATTCTTTTCACTTGCCAACTACCAAATTCTTTTACTTGCTCTGGAAATCTTTGAGGATTCGAAGCGGCTTCAAAAGCTTCTTTTGCTAAAATTGCACTCGAAGAATGATGACCATGGCCGGCACGGCTATCGGGCGGAAATCGGCAAATCATTACATCCGGTTTGATTTTTCGAATTACATAAACGAAGTCTTCCAACACTTTTTCCTTTTCCCAAAAATCAAGCGTTTCTTCCGAAGTTTTTGAATACCCAAAGTCATACGCTCTCGTGAAAAATTGTTCTCCTCCATCAATAGCTCGAGCCGCCATCAATTCACGGGTACGTATTAATCCTAGATTCTCACTTAAATCAGAACCAATCAAGTTTTGACCTCCATCACCACGAGTCATAGAAATATAAGCCGTACGAAACATTTTCTCCTTCGACATCCAAGTGATGAGTCTTGTGTTCTCATCATCAGGATGTGCGGCGACATATAATACTGTAGTGGTGTTTTCTAGCTTTTTTATCGATTGAAAAATCGAAGCAGCACTTTGCGAATTGGCGGGTAAGAAAGGACATAGTAAAAGTATAAGCGCAATTCCAATATTTTTTTTCATTTCTTTAATTTTTAATAATCAATCTTGGATTTATTCTATCTGCTGTATTTTTTATAAGACTTTTTCCGTAAAAGAGAACAATTAATTAGCATCCATTCTATTTGTTTGAAGAGAATAATTCCTGTTTGCAAACATAGGGTTTTCAGTTATATTCTTGTAATCTTCTTTAAGTGCTTGATTGTAAGTTGGAAGTGCGCTGATGTTAATTTAAGATTATATTTTATTGTACTCATCATTTTTTTATCTTTGATTATTCAAAACCAAATAAATACTAATTTATATGAATAAAATTTACAAATTCTTGATTGCATTTCTAGTGCTTTCAAATGTAGCTAACGCACAATATTATTATGTGCCTTATCAAAATGAAAATACTAATCCGGGAAGTTTAAATACGGATGGTGAATTCCCCGTAGGAAGTGGTTTAGATGCTTCATGGACCACTTTGAGAGGACCATCTGCAACTCCGATTTGGTCTTCACTTTCGACAATTCCATTCGCCTTCAATTTTAACGGGTTGCCTGTAACTCAGTTTAAGGCATCAACGAGTGGAGTTTTAACTTTTAGTACAACTGCCGTGACGGTACCGCCTTATTCATCGTTCAGTTTGCCCAATGCGAGTATTCCTGACAATTCAGTTTGTGTAGCAGGTATTCGTGGTACGGGTACGAATGATAACATCGTTACTAAGACATTTGGCACCGCACCAAATCGTCAACATTGGATTTTATTCTCTTCTTATTCTACTGCCGCTGCATCTGTATGGACGTATTGGTCTATCGTATTGGAAGAGACTACTAACAATATTTATATTGTTGATCAGCGACACAGTTCGAATATTAGTGTTTCCGCCGGAATTCAATTAAATTCAACCACTGCGTTTTCTATTTTAGGTTCACCTGCTTTAAATCCATTGGCAGGAACGGATGCCACTCCTGCAGATAATTCTTACTACCAATTTATTTTCGGAACGCAACCTGCAGATCAGGCTAGACTTAAATCTTTGGTTTATGATTCATATGTTATAGTTCCAGGTTCTGTGTTTATAGAAGGTGTTATCCAAAATTATGGTGCGAACCCAATTACAGCAATGGATGTCAAGTATGAATCGGGTGGTACAGTGTATACCACTAATCTTACGAACTTGAATATACCTTCTAATGGCTCATATTCATTTATTCATAATAACGCTTTGAATGTTCCTGTTGCAACTGCTTATCCCTTGAAAGTATGGGTCGATGTTGCGAACGATTTAAATCACAATGATGACACCTTGAATGTAGTAGTTACCGGACTTTCTTTTCAACCTACTAAAAGAGTATTAATTGAAGAAGGTACTGGTACATGGTGCGGATGGTGTCCTAGAGGTACAGTATTTACAGAGCAAGTGGATACTGTTTTTCCGGGATCTGCTATCATTGTTGCTGTGCATAATAATGATCCGATGGCAGACGCCGTTTACGATGCAGGAATGGGGAATTTAATTGCAGGATACCCAAGTGGAGCATTGGACAGAAAATCTGTGGATGTAGATCCAACTAATTTCGCTGCTGTGTACCTGAACAGAATTAATGATGTTTCTCCTGCTGATGTGGCGGTAAGCGCATATTTTAATGCTGCAACGCGACAAGTGGATGTAGTGGTATCTGCAACATTTGCAGCAGAACTTACAGGTGATTTTAGATTGAATGCAGTGTTGGTTGAGGATAATGTAACTGGTACTACCTCCGGTTATAGTCAAGTTAATTATTACAGTTTTCAATCTCAAAATCAGCCATTGATTGGTGCAGGGCATAACTGGCAAACCGAACCCAATCCGGTTCCGTTTTCCTCTATGGTTTACGATTTTGTAGGACGGAATATTATGGGTACTTACGAAGGTCAGATAGGTTCAATTCCTTCCACTGTTTCTAACAACACAACTTATTCCTACACATTTTCTACTACAATTCCTGTAACATGGAATGAAAATAATATGCGCGTGATTGGCATGTTGCAGGATGGAAATTTATCAACGGTATTAAATGTGAATAGAGGTGCTTATGGTATTACTACTGCTGTTCATGAAATTACTGCTGAAACATTTTCAATGTCACTTTACCCAAATCCTGCGAGTTTTTCTTCTCAACTAGAGGTGAATTTAAAGAATAGCTCTGGCTATTTAATAGAAGTTTTTGATATCATGGGTAAATTGGTTTACAAACAACAATTAAATGGAACTTCAGGAAAGAATATTTTTAATATTCCTTTAAACGGTTTGAATTCCGGTATGTATCTTGTTCGAGTAGCAGTAGAAAATTCAGTGTTGAATACCCGTCTCATTGTCAAATAATTTGTGAATGAATACCGTTAAATAGAGTTCATCCTATTGATTATTATTAGCGCAAATCTTGAAAAAGATTTGCGCTTTTTCGTTATGATCCTATGCTCTCATTTGTCATAACGTTTTAATGATTTTTTAATCTAATGTTTTGGCTCCTCGTTTTTCAAATCTATCACTTATTTTTTCATTGATTTCTGAAAAAAATTCTTAATATTGTAAACAGATTAGTATTAGAATATCAACTCTACAACCAATGTATAAATTTCTTTTCAAATTGATAATTATTTGTCTGTTTTTTTTGTTCGCACTATGGAGTAATTCATTAAAGGCTCAAAGTTCTTTGTCTTTTACCGGAAACAAAACGGCAATCGTTATTGGGAATAATCCTGCAGTGTTTTTAACACAATTTTCGATCGAATGTTGGTTCATGCGAACTGGTATTGGATATCCTGTCAGCACAGGGCCCTTATCTGCATATCCTTTAGTTACAAGAGGTAGAGCTGAAGGAGATGGTTCCAATGTAGATATCAATTATTTTTTAGGAATTGAAGCTACTAAGGAAGTTTTATGTGCCGATTTCGAAGCGAATAATGCCGCTCCTAATCCTGGAAAAAATCATGTGATCAAAGGAATAACAAGAATAGCAAATGATGTTTGGTATCATGCTGCCGTTACTTTAGATGGAACAAATTTTAAGTTGTATTTGAACGGAAATTTGGAAGCTCAAATAGCAGTGAGCAATGTCCCGCAAACCCAAGGTATGCAGTTTCTTTGTTTTGGGTCAGCGATGAATTCAAAAGATAAAACAGCAGGTGGTTTTGTTGGAAATATCTGCGAAGTAAGATTATGGTCCGTGCCGATTTTAATCGCCGACATTAAATCCAATATGTTTGTTCAAGGTTTGCAAAATAACAATTTAGTAGGTCGTTGGCCTTGTAATGAGGGTGCTGGAAATTTTATTGCAGATAGTACAGGAAATAATTTGAATGGGATTGTGAAAGGTCCTAATTATTCCTGGAGTTCAATGTCACCCTTTCAAGATATCCTAACACTTTCGCGTGACCCATATCTTCAGCAAGTTTCTCCTACATCTGCAACACTATGTTGGCGAACCAATGTCCCATCTTCTGCATTGATTCGTTACAGTACGAATTGGCAAGTTTTGCCGGATATTGCCGTAGATGAAACTATCCTTACTGATCATAAAGTAACTATAACAGGACTTCTCCCCGGCAAAAAATATTATTATTCCATAGGTTCAACTACTAAATTACTTCAGCGCGATTCCAACAATACATTTACAACTGCGCCTTTAGAAAATTCGGAAAGTTTGATTTGGTTGACTGGTGATATTGGAACCGGATCAATAGTTCCAACAAATGTTTTCAATAGTGCTCAGTCATATTTAGCGGGTGCCATACCTAACGTATGGATCAATGCAGGCAATCAAGCTTACACTTCGGGAAATGATGTTCAGTATACATCGAAATTTTTTGATGTGTTTTCTGCATGGTTGAAAAAAGTTTGTTTTTTTCCAACACTGGGTTGGTTTGATTATGCAAGTAGTCCTATGCGTCAATCTGATCATTCAATAGCCTACAATAGTATTTTTCAAGTGGAGCAAGGAAATAGTAGTGGCGTTCCGAGTAATCGAAAAGAGTATTATTCCTTTGATCATGGTGATATTCATTTTATTTGTTTGGATGCATTTGGTATAGAACAGAATTTGCGATTATATGATACTACCTCTATGCAAGCACTTTGGTTAAAAAATGATTTGTCTCTTAGCAATAAAAAATGGAAAGTAATAAGTTTAGGAATCCCATTTTACACAAAAGGAAGTATAGATGGTGATACCGACTCCTTAATGATTCTCCTTCGCGCAACTATTTTACCGATCATTGAAAGATATGGAGTTGATTTAGTAATTGGAGGTGGAAGTTATGCTTATGAAAGAAGTTTTCTGCTGAATGGACATACCGGTACTGCAGCAGATTATAAAGCATGGAAACATCGTCTTAGTTCTTCTAAGGCAAAGTATGATGGTTCTAATAATTCTTGTCCATATGTAAAATCAAATGATTCAAAGGCCAAAGGAACAGTTTATGTTACGCTAGGAACTTCCGGAAAACGAGGAAACGCTCAATTGGATTATCCTTATCCGGCTATGGCTTATTCCAATGTGAATTTAGCCGGATCCATGATTTTAAAAGTAGAAAATAATCGCTTGAGTGCCGTATGGTTGAAAGAAGATGGAGTTGTAGCTGATCAATTCACAATTTTTAAAGGAGTGAATGATACAATAAGTTTATCGTTAAACAATGGTCAACAATTAAAGTTGGATGCCCCCTGGAAAGGAAATTACCAATGGACGAGTCTCGGTTCAACAGATCCCTCTCAAAGCTTAACGGTAAATTCAAATGCCGCTATAACTGTTTCGGATAGCCTAAATTGTATTTCACGTACATGGTTATTAAATGTGGTTGGGAATGATCCATTAAAAGCTAATTTGTTGTCGCCTCCCAATTTGAGTTGTTGCTTGTCATCGAATGTGGTATTAAAAATTAGGGTGAGTGATCCTGATCAAAACACGCTCAGCGTGAAATTTTTTGGCAGAAAGAAGCCGACAACAAGCAATGCACCATCTGCTTTTTCTATTATTGGATTACCGGACACACAATATTATACCAGCGAAGAAAAAGGTGGACTGAATAGTTTCTTCAGAACACAAATGGATTGGATTATTTCTCATAAAGACTCCTTGGATATTGCTTTTGTTGCACATTACGGCGATTGTGTAGAGCATGGCGATAATGGTGGCAACGACATAGAGTGGCTGCGAGCCGATTCCGTTTTTAGCTTGATTGAAAATCCGCTTACTACGCAATTGACACATGGAATTCCTTATAGCATTTGTGTTGGTAATCACGATCAAAGTCCGAATGGAGATGCCAATGGAACTACAACATTTTACAATCAATATTTCGGTAGTGCAAGATTTGCTGGACGAAATTACTACGGTGGACATTACGGTGCAAACAATGATAATCATTATGAATTATTCAGTGCTTCCGGTTATGATTTCATTGCTGTTTCTCTCGAGTACGATGAACAAGTAAATACTAGTGTTTTAGCTTGGGCGGATGCTCTGTTAAAACAATATTCGAATAGAAAAGCAATAGTTTCAAGTCATTTCTTATTGGATATTAAAGCAAAATTTAGTGCACAAGGTCAAGTAACATTCGATTATTTAAAAAATAACCCGAATTTATTTTTAATGTTATGCGGGCATATCAGTGGAGAAGCGCATCGTTCAGATACTGTAAATGGAAATGTGATTTATACTATTTTAGCAGATTATCAAACGCGTTTGAATGGAGGTACAGGATGGATGAATATACTTCAATTTGTGCCTTCAGAGAATAGGTTAAAGGTGAAAACATATTCTCCATTGTATGATATCTATGAAACAGATCAGAATAGTGAATTTGAACTGGATTTGAATTTACATGAAAAGTTTAAGTTGATAGGTACGCAATCAAATGTAAGCAGCAATTCAACGCTGTCCTACTCTTGGTCGGGATTAAGTATTGGCGATTATGAATGGTATGTGGAAGTTAACGATGGAATTAATAGTGTGTTGAGTCCAATTTGGAATTTCACAGTTACAAGTCCTTCAATTTCGAATGCTGATAAGCGAAAAAGTAGTCAATCCGTACGCCTGATTCCAAATCCTGCAAAGAATAGTTTTACCCTCGAAACAGGAGATGACAATGCACATCTGGTAAAGATTTACAGCATGGATGGTTGGTTCATTAAAAATGCAAATACAGAGGGTCCTACGGATATTTCCGGATTATCTGCAGGTTCTTACATGGTAAGCGTATTATTAAAGAGCGGATTAAGACATGATTTGTTGTTGCTAAAGTTTTAATTGTAATTTTGTGATCATACTTTCAAGCATGATCAATCGATTCATATCCGCCCTTCTGTATTATGTGGTCATCATCCCCATTTCACTATTGCCTTATTGGATCCTGTATTTTATTTCTGATTGTTTATTTTTCCTGTTTTTTTATGTGATTGGATATAGAAAGAAAGTTGTAATTGAAAATATAAAACGTTCGTTTCCTGAAAAATCGAAAGAAGAACATTTGAAGATTGCGAAAGATTTTTACCAACATTTTTGTGATCTTATTGTTGAAAGCTTAAAAGTGTTTACCATAAGTAGGGAGGAAGTGAAAGATCGAATGAAATTCTTGAATCCTGAAGTGATGAACGCTTATTTTAATCAGGGAAAGTCGGTGATCATGGCGGGTGGTCATTTTAATAATTGGGAGTTGTTTGCCGTTGCTATTGATGAAGCGATCAAACATAACAGTATCGCTATTTATAAGCCTTTAACAAATAAGTTTTTTGATGTGAAAATGCGTGAGACTCGAGGGAAATATGGATTGAATATGATTGCAATTAAAGATGTGAAGAACATATTTGATGAAAATCTCGACACACCTTCCACTTTTATTTTCGGAACCGATCAGAGTCCGGGAAATGTGAATAAAGCCTATTGGATGAATTTCCTGAACCAGGAAACAGCCGTTTTATTTGGTGCCGAAAAATTTGCCAAGGAATATGATTATCCTGTTGTCTTTGCATGTATCCATAAAGTAAGAAGAGGCTATTATTCACTGGAGTTTCGTGATTTGGTTTCTGATAGCGCGAATCATCCTTATGGGGAAATCACGCAGCTACATACGCGCATGTTGGAGAAGGATATTCTAAATGCTCCTCAATTTTGGCTCTGGAGTCATCGCCGATGGAAGAAAAATCGACCTGCCGAAGTGGAATTACATAAAACGATTGAAAATGCCTAATTTCGTAAACAGAATTGAATTTCTTTTTTCATTTTGAAAGCTTAGAATATGTTAGTCGACTCCTTCAATAGAAATCATGATTACCTGCGCATCTCGCTGACAGATAAATGCAATTTGCGTTGTTTGTATTGTATGCCTAATGACTTGCCGGAGCAGTTTTTACAGAGCCGTTCATGGATGAATGTGGATGAGATGGAGACAATCGCTAAAACTTTTGTTGATTGTGGAATAAAGAAAATCCGTTTGACAGGCGGTGAACCTTTAGTGCGAAAAGAAGTTCGTGAAATAATAACGAGATTTTCTTCCTTGCCTGTTGAATTAGCGCTCACAACGAATGCAGTATTGGTCGATGAATTTATTGATTTATTTGTTGAAAAAGGTTTGCGTTCGGTAAATGTGAGTTTGGATTCCTTGGATGAAAATACATTTCGAATTCTCTCGCAGCGTGATCATTTTCAAAAAGTAGTTTCAAATATCAAATTATTATTGTCACGCGGTTTTCATGTGAAGTTGAATATGGTGGTGATGAAAGGAGTGAATGATCAAGAAATTCCTGCATTTGTGGAGATGACCAGAGATGCAAATCTACACGTGCGTTTCATTGAATTTATGCCTTTTAAAGGGAACGGATGGGATCAACAGCAGGTGTTTTCTTCAGATGAAATATTGCATGTAATTTCAAAAGAGTTTCAGTATTCTAAATTAGATGATCGTCCGCATGATACTGCTCGTAATTTTTATGTAGATGGTTTTACAGGAACTTTTGCTATCATCAGCACCATGACAGAACCCTTTTGTTCCACTTGTAACCGATTGCGTTTGACTTCTGATGGGAAAATGAAAAATTGTTTATTCTCCAATGGTGAAATGGATTTACTTTCCGCTTTAAGAAGGGGAGAAGATATTGTACCACTTATCAAACAATCAGTTTTAAATAAAAAATTCAGCAGAGGCGGACAAATGAATGGTGACCTAAATTCCATTTCAGCAGAAAGCATACAGAATCGATCAATGATTGCAATCGGTGGCTAAAAATCAACATACATCAAGTTTAATTTCATTCTCACAAGCACGTGCTTTGGTGAAGAAACATTCTCCGCTTGGAAAAATAATTTCCTTGCCGCTTCTCGAAAGTTTACATTTCCTACTCGCCGAAAATGTTTTTTCAAAAAGTGATTCACCACCGTTCGATCAGAGTGCTATGGATGGTTATGCTTTTAATTTTAAAACATGGGATAAAAAAGTTCCTTTTAAAATTTCCGGAATTATTCCTGCCGGTAAGAGTGCAAACACGCGATTAAATAGGTATGAAGCGGCGCAAATATTTACCGGTGCTCAAATTCCTCATGGCGCAGATTGTGTGGTGATGAAGGAAAAAGTGAGTGTGGAAGATGCAAATTTGTGGATTCACGATTCGGCCTTGAAGATAGGATCCAATATTAGGATTAAATCATCGCATGTAAAATCCGGTAAAGTAGTTCTAAAAAAAGGTGACCTTATTTCAGCCGGTAGCGTAGCATTCCTGGCATCCATTGGTATTGAAAAGGTAAAAGTATTTGCCAAACCTCGTATAGGCATTGTTGTTACCGGGGATGAATTAATTGCCCCTGGAATAAAATTGAAGCCCGGACAAGTTTATGAGTGCAATTCATTCGGTTTAAGCGCTGCATTGAAATTACACGGAATTGTTCCCGAAATTGTTTTGCATGCCAAGGATTCAGTAGTTGATGTGCGAAAAAAATTACTCTTGGTTGAAAAAAATTGTGACATCGTTATTTTTACAGGAGGAGTATCGGTTGGAGATTTTGATTTTGTGGCTTCCTCTTTATTGAGTCATTCTGTAACACAACATTTTCACAAAGTCAAACAGAAACCCGGCAAGCCTGTTTTTTTTGGGACAAAGAAGAATAAATTATATTTTGGACTTCCAGGTAATCCAGCTTCTGTTTTGGTTTGTTTTCATGTGTATGTAGTAGATGCCATTCAAAAGTTTGCAGGTAGTAAAATGCAGAATTTTATAGAAGTTCCATTGTTGAATTCTTTTTCAAAGAAAGCGGGCCTAACAAATATTTTAAAAGCTCGATACAATCCTAAAGGAGTTGAAATTTTACACGATCAGGAAAGCTATAAATTAAATGCCTTTGCCGATGCAAATTGTTTGGTTGTTTTGGGAGAAGAAATAACCATGGCAAACCGTGGAGATTCAATAAAAATTCTAGCAATAAAGAATTAATGCATGATGGAAGTCTCGGCGATTTTTTATCTGGCATTATTGCTCATTTCGTTTTTATTTGCTAGTGTCGGGCACGGCGGTGCCAGCGGATATATTGCCTTAATGACATTTTTTTCTTTTGCTCCTGAAGAAATTCGTCCTGCCGCATTGATGATGAATATTTTTGTTTCCGGAATAGCATTCTATCATTTTTATCGGGCTGGACATTTCAGAAAAGATGTATTTTTTCCTTTGGCAGTTGTTTCTATTCCCGCAGCATTTATCGGCGGAATGATGCAGGTTGATGCGGGAATATATAAAATAATACTTGCAGTTATTTTGTGCATTCCGGTGTTCACGCTATTGGGTTTATTAAAGATCAATAGAAAGGAAGAGCAAAAAAAAATTTCTGTTGTAGGTTTGGTATTTACCGGATTATGCATTGGTTTTTTTAGTGGGTTGATTGGTATCGGCGGCGGAATTATTTTAAGCCCATTGCTGCTTCTTTTGGCATGGACAAACATGAAAGAAACTGCCGCTGTTTCTGCTTTATTCATTTTCGTAAATTCTGTAGCAGGAATTCTAGGACAAAAAGTAATGGGGCTGAACTTGAATGTAAATTTAATTTCAATGGTTGGCCTTGTCATTTTAGGTGGGTTTGTCGGCGCATTTTTCGGTGCCGGGAAATGGAGTAAATTTGTTTTAGAGAAAGTATTAGCTTTCGTTTTGGTGATTGCCATTTATAAACTCATATTCGCAGGATGAAAATTGAAAATTGTAATGCTTATATTTTAGCCGGCGGATTGAGTTCTCGAATGGGAACAGATAAAGGCTTGTTGATTCTGAAAAATAAAAAAATTATTGAATATGTCATCGAAAATTTGAAGCCTTGTTTCGACCAAATTTTCATTGTTACTTCAAATTTGGAATATGAACAATTTTCAATTCCCCTGCTTCCGGATCTGATTCCCGGCAAAGGACCTGCCTTGGGAATTTATTCCGCATTAAAGCACAGCTCTGTGAATCAGAATTTTATAATTTCTTGCGATACTCCTTTCCTTGATACTAATGTTATTTTTCGTATATTAACTCTGGCAAAAAATCATGAAATTTGTATAGCCTCCAATAAGGGTTTTTGGGAACCTTTGTTCGGAGTGTATAACAAGTCAATCATGGAGGAATGGAAACGAAGTTTGGATAGCGGTGAGTTTAAATTGCAAAGATTGATTGAGAAATTTGATTATAAATTGTTGGATGCAGAAACAGATCTTTTGGTAAATTCTAGTGCGTTTTTGAATATTAATTCGCCTGATGATTTATTGGAAGCAGAAAAATTGATGAAATGAAAATTACCATTCAAGCATTCGGAAAAATTGAAGAGATTATCGGAGATAGTGATTGTACTTTAAATTCTGGCGATACTGTTAAAGCATTATATAATCAATTGGCCATCCAATTTCCTGCTTTAGCAAATATGATGTATGCTGTAGCGATAAACAATAAAATTGCAAATCCATCTTCTGAAATAAAGGAAGGAGATAGTATTGCATTACTGCCTCCTTTTTCGGGAGGATAAAATACTAAAATGAATTTCGATAAATACCAGCGTCAGATAGCGCATAAAAAAATTGGTGTAAACGGACAGATCAAGCTGAAAGAAGCAAGTGTGTTGGTGGTGGGTGCCGGTGGCTTAGGTTGTCCGGTTTTAACTTACCTTACTGCTGCAGGAGTTGGAAAAATTGGGATTGTAGATGGTGATGATGTTGAACTTTCTAATCTTCCTCGACAAGTTTTATACTCGGAACAAGATATTGATAAAAATAAAGCAAAGTGCGCATTGCGTTATTTGAAAGAATTAAATGGGGATGTAAAATTCCAATGTTTTCCAATGCACCTTGATAATGAATTTGCATTAGAAATTGTTATCGATTATGATATCGTCATCGATTGTACTGATGATTTTGCAACCCGATATATTTTAAACGATGCTTGTTGTATCATGGGGCGACCATTGGTGTACGCTGCCATTTCCGGAGATGAAGGACAAGTAGCGGTGTTTAATATTTTAGCAAAAGAACTCACTGCGACGTACAGAGATTTGTTTCCGGTTCCTCCTCAGAACGATGAAGTTCCAACGTGTGAACAGAGTGGGGTTGTAGGAGTTTTGCCGGGCATCATCGGACTCATCCAGGCCAACGAAGTAATCAAGATCATTACGGAACAAAAGGATGTTTTGATGAATCAGGTTTTGATTTTTAATTTATCCAATTATCAATCTCATATTTTAGAAATTCCTAGGAATATGGATGTAAAGCGTCCCAATACTTTTGAAGAGTTTAAATCATTTAATTATGCAAAATTCTGTAATCGGGAGGATGATGCCGTAGAGGAAATTGATTTTTTCAATTTGGAAGAAATGAAGAAAGAAAGCAATGTTGTTTTTGTAGATGTGAGAGAAGAGTCAGAATTAGCGAGCGGTAAGTTGGAGGGCTTTCTCGTAGTGCCCATGAGTAGATTCGAATCAGAAATGAAATTTATTCGAGCCACAACCAAAGCCGTCTTTATCTGCAAAAGTGGAAGCAGAAGTAGAAAAGCAGCTAAAATTTACAAAGAGAAATATTCGAATGTTGTTGTGTATTCCATTCGAAATGGTTTGGAAGAAAAGCAAAAGCAAATGTATCATTGAGCATGTCTGAAAAAATAAAAAATATATTTATTGAAGGAGCCATCGGTTCTGATTTTATTGCGAAGTCTATCGAGAAGCATCAATCAAAAACTGATATTGGTGGGCACAGTATTTTTCTCGGTCAAGTGCGAGCAGATGTGCTAAATGGAAAAATAGTAAGTGCCATCGATTATTCGAGTTATGTCCCTATGGCTTTAGAAATTGCGCATGAAATTCGTGAGGAAATATTTGCCAAATTTGATCTCACTTGCATGCATGTTTACCATAGCCTTGGCAGAGTGAATGCGGGAGAGATTTGCCTCTTCGTTTTTACCTCTTCCAAACATCGAAAGGCAGCCCAAGATGCCTGTGCTGAATTGGTAGAGCGAATAAAATCAGAAGTTCCTGTTTGGGGCAAGGAAATTCTCAATGATGAAACTTATCTTTGGAAAGAAAATAAATAACCATTTACCTGTTATATGATTACTACAGAACAATTGACAGATCTTGAAATTGCACAGCGCGCTGATATTAAATCGATTCGTGATATAGCGCAAGGACTCGATATCGATCTTGAATTACTAGAGCAGTTTGGAAAATACAAGACCAAACTTCCCTTGTCGATGATTGATGAAAAAAAGGTAGCTGCAGCGCGTCTGATTTTAGTGTCGGCGGTGAATCCAACTCCTGCGGGCGAAGGGAAAACCACGGTTTCAATTGGCTTGAGCGATGGCCTAAATAAAATTGGAAAAAAATCAGCTGTGGTATTGAGAGAGCCTTCTCTCGGACCTGTTTTTGGGATGAAAGGTGGAGCTGCCGGCGGAGGTTATTCGCAAGTAATTCCAATGATTGATATCAATTTGCATTTTACAGGTGATTTTGCCGCCATTGAGAAAGCAAATAATTTATTGGCTGCTTTGATCGATAATAATATTCAATCAAAAACGCATAATTTGAATATCGATTCGCGCACCGTAAGTTGGAAGCGTGTAATGGATATGAATGATCGCGCCTTGCGCCACATCATCATTGCCATTGGTGGTTCTGCGAATGGTATTCCTCGTGAAGACGGATTTAATATTACTGCTGCTTCCGAAGTGATGGCGATCATTTGTTTGTCGAAGGATATTGATGATTTGAAAAAGCGATTAGGTAATATTTTTATCGGTTATACTTTCGATAAAAAGCCGGTGTACGCTCGTCAACTGAAGGCGGAAGGTGCTATGGCTTTGTTGCTGCGTGATGCAATTAAACCGAATTTAGTGCAAACATTAGAGGGAAATGCTGCGATCATTCACGGTGGACCTTTTGCTAACATTGCGCAAGGTACTAACTCCATCATAGCTACGAAAATGGGCATGACACTTTGTGATTATGTTGTGACTGAAGCCGGATTTGGTGCTGATTTGGGCGCTGAAAAATTCCTCGACATTAAATGTCCAATGGGTAATTTAAAACCTGCAGCGATGGTGCTTGTGGCGACTGTTCGTGCTTTGCGTCACCACGGTGGTGCGAAAAAGGCAGAGTACAATACGCCCAACATGAATTATATCGAAAAAGGTTTTTTGAATTTGGAAAAGCACATCGAGAATTGTAAAAAGTTTGGATTGACTCCCGTAGTCGCGATCAATAGTTTTTACAGCGATTCTGAAGTGGAAGTAAATTATATTATTTCGAAATGTAAGGAGCTGGGAGTGCGTGCCGTTGTTTCTAAAGGATGGGAGTTAGGTGGAGAAGGTACGAAGGAACTGGCACAAGCGGTGGTGGATTCCATTGAAAGCGGAGTGAATCATTATCATCCTTTGTACGACATGAGTTTATCCATTGAAGAAAAAATTAAAACCATAGCTACTCAAATTTATGGTGCCGATGATGTTACTTATAGTGCAAAAGCAAAAACGCAATTGAAAGATTTCGTTGAATTGGGATACAATCATCTCCCTGTATGTATGGCGAAAACGCAAATGTCTTTTTCTGATGATGAGAAAAAGATTGGTCGTCCGCATGGCTTCGTAGTAAATGTTCGTGAGTTTGAATTGGCCGCAGGTGCCGGATTCGTAGTTCCTATTCTTGGCTCTATCATGCGCATGCCAGGACTCCCTGCCAATCCTGCATCTGAAGGAATGGACATCGATAACGACGGAAATGTAATTGGGTTATCATAAAGAATTATGGAAGATAAACGCTACGATGGATTTTTTTACAAGCAAGGGAATTTCTCTCCTGTAAAAGACCTGTTGGCGTTTGAAGAAGTGTTGAGCATCGCGATCAATGATGTTCCTTTTACGATTACTATGCGTACACCCGGAAATGAAGTGGAATTGGTACGCGGATTACTTTTTACAGAAGGAATTTATCGCGATTTGGAAAATCATCCACACATTGAAAATGTAGAAACTAACGTGGATGGCTATATAACAAAAGTAAATGTGATTTTGCCAGAGGAGAAATTATTGAAATCTTTTAGCGGTACCAGAAATATTACTTCGGTTTCTTCTTGCGGACTCTGTGGTAAAACGGAGTTGGATGAATTGTCGAGTGATTTTCTTACTGTGAATGAAGAAGTACTTGATCCAACATTCGTAGAGAAATTATTTGCGGAGATGCGTGTTCATCAAAATGCTTTTGATCAAAGTGGCGGAACGCATGCTGCCGCTGCATTTAATTTTATGGGAGAATTATTAGAAGTGCAAGAAGATATTGGTCGACACAACGCCGTCGATAAAGTAATTGGCGCTTTGATCAATAAAGAGAAATTAAAAGAAGCTTTGATCCTCACGGTAAGCGGTAGAATAAGTTATGAAATTGTGAGCAAAGCATTGACTGCTTGCATTCCTATTTTAGCTTCAGTCTCTGCTCCGAGTACATTGGCAGTAGAAACAGCAAGGCAAAGTGGAATGACGCTCTTGGCATTTTGTCGAAATGATAAGTTAACCGTGTACACCCATCCCGAAAGAATGAAGGCCTTAAATGTTTAAATGGAAATAAGATGTCAGAAAATTTAAGTGAATTAGCAGGAAGAAAAGGTCTCGATAGAAACTTGTTTGAAGAACTGGGGAATGCCGCTTTGGCTACCGGAACTCTAGACATGGAGGAGATGCAAAAACTCTGTAATGAATTTTTAATAGGGAAATCTTCGGTATACGGTACCGTTAGTTTCTATGATTTTTTGCGTCCTGAAAATCAAGGTAAGAAAGTATATGTATGCAATGGTAGCGCTTGCATGACAGCCGGAACACAGGCTGCTTTAAAAGCGAAGTTGAGAAAAACTTACAGTGCACAAGAAATTGGTGAGATGTGTTGTTTGGGAAGATGTCATGAGAATTCTGCATTTCATGTCGAAGGAACTAATTATTCCGGAAGTGATGTGGATGCGATTGAAAACATCAGCAAAAAAAAGCATAGAACAAATGAAAAATATTATGTAGGCAGCAGTGGCGCAGCAGTTTTAACAAGTGCGTGTCCTGATTTAAAAGAATATTATAAAATTTTTGAAGATGTAATTAAAAGTGATCCTTTAAAATTGTTGTCTGAGTTAAAGGACTCCGGATTAAGAGGAAGAGGCGGTGCAGGATTTTCAATGGCTTTTAAATTGGAATCATGTCGTAACGTCGAGGGAGATGTGAAGTTCATTGTTTGCAATGCCGATGAAGGTGATCCGGGTGCTTATTCCGATCGATACATCCTAGAAGAACGACCGCATTCGCTTTTGATGGGAATGATGATTGCAGGTTATATCACCGGTGCAGAAACAGCTGTCGTTTATATTCGCGGAGAATATCCTCAATCAATAGAAATTATTACAAACGCAATTGCTGCCTTAAATGAAGAAAATTATTTAGGGAAAAACATAAAGGGCACAAATTTTAATTTCGATTTCAAAGTGATAAAAGGGCTAGGAGCTTACATCTGCGGAGAAGAAACTGCTTTGTTGTCCTCTATCGAAGGGCAGCGTCCTGAAGTGCGTGTGCGGCCGCCATATCCAACTCAAAAAGGATTGTTCAACAAACCTACCGTTGTGAATAATGTGGAAACCTTGGCAAATCTTCCCTTCATCATGAAGCATGGAGGAAAAGCTTATGCCGTTATTGGTACTGCAAAATCTACGGGTACAAAATTAATTTCTTTGGATGGACATTTTAATCGTCCGGGAATTTATGAAGCCGATATGGGAACTCCTTTGCGAAAAGTAATTGATGATTTAGGAGGAGGATTTAGAGTTCCGGTGAAGGCCATGCACATCGGTGGACCTTTGGGCGGATTGGTGCCCGTTGCGAAAATTGATGATCTCACAATCGATTTTGATTCCTTTGCTAGTGAAGGATTTTTGTTAGGGCATGCTTCGGTAGTTTGTATTCCTGAAAATTATCCTTTGATTAATTACATCGAACATCTCTTTCGTTTTACAGCGCATGAGAGTTGCGGAAAATGTTTTCCTTGTCGATTGGGAAGTACGCGAGGTTACGAAATGATTGATAAAGCAAGAAACAGCGATTACAAAATGGATCGTGTGCTCATGGACGATCTTTTAGAAACGTTGGAAGTGGGTTCACTTTGCGCATTGGGCGGTGGACTTCCTCTTCCTATTAAAAATGCATTGAAATATTTTGAAGCAGAATTGGCACCTTACTTTAAAAAATAATACGATGGAAAAAACGGCATATATCAACGATCAATTGTTTTCCATTCATGACGGAGAAACGATTTTAAGTTTTGTACGAAGAAATATCGGGAAGGATGTTGTGCCAACACTCTGCGATGCTCCCAATCTCGATCCCTTCGGTGCATGCAGAGTGTGTTCTGTAGATGTGGCGCTTGTGAAAGACGGGCCTGCGAAAGTACAAGCATCCTGCCATACTCCTGCGATGAATGGATCTTTTATTTATACCGATTCTGCACGCATCACTCGATTGAGAAAAAATATTATAGAACTTGTCTTGACCGATCATCCTTTGGATTGTCTCACTTGTGAAGTCAATAATAATTGTGAATTGCAAACAGTTGCTGCGAAAGTTGGGATTCGTGATGTGCGTTACCCGGAAGGAAAAAATCATCTGGATAAAAAGAAAGATTTAAGTCACCCATACATGACTTCTGATTTTTCTAAATGCATCAATTGCGGAAGATGCGTTCGTGCATGCGATGAAGTACAAGGAGAAATGGTGCTGAGCATGGCTGGGCGCGGATTTGATAGTCATATTGTAAAAAGTTTTAATGATACTTTTTTTGAGTCTGATTGTGTGAGCTGTGGTGCCTGTGCGCAAGCTTGTCCTACCTCAGCGATTTCCGATGTGTTCGAGTCAAAATCTATTGTTGCTGATAAAAAAGTAAGAACCATTTGCACCTATTGTGGTGTAGGTTGTAATTTAGATGTGGCAGTTGTCAATGGTAAAGTAAAATCCATTCAGGCTCCCTTTGATGCCGAAGTAAACCAAGGGCATACTTGCTTAAAAGGCCGCTATGCATTTTCGTTTTACAATCATCCCGATCGTTTAACCACTCCCTTGATTCGTAAGAACGGGAATTTAGAACCTGCGACATGGGAAGAGGCTTATGATTATATTGCAAATAAATTAACAACTATAAAAACAAAACACGGCCCTGATTCCATCTCCGGAATTTCTTCTGCACGATGTACGAACGAAGAAAATTATTTGATGCAGAAATTTTTTCGTGCTGTTATCGGAACCAATAATATCGATTCTTGCGCACGTGTTTGTCATTCACCCACTGCATTAGGAATGCAAAGAGCTTTCGGTACAGGGGCAGCTACCAATTCTGTAATTGATTTAAATTATACAGATGCGATCATGGTTATTGGTGCTAATCCCACCGATGCACATCCTGTGACAGGAGCGAAATTGAAGCAGTTTGCGATGAAAGGAAAGACGTGTATTGTCATTGATCCTCGTCGTACGGAATTAGCAAGATACGCGACCTATCATCTCCAATTAAAACCCGGAACCAATGTAGCGTTGTTGAATATGATGTTGTATTACATCGCATCTTCCGGATTAGAAGCCAAAGAATTTATTGCAAATCGCACGGAAGGCTACGAAGAATTCAAAAAGCAAATTTTAAGCGTCGACATTGATCAACTAGAAAAAATTACCGGCGTTGAAAGAAATTTAGTAAAGGCAGCAGCGTTAGCTTATGCGAAGGCACCCAATGCGATGTCGTATCACGGACTTGGTGTTACTGAGCATAGTCAGGGTTCATATACTGTGATGTTGATTTCTGATTTAGCTATGATTACCGGCAACATTGGTCGGCGCGGTGTAGGTGTTAATCCATTGCGCGGACAAAATAATGTGCAAGGTGCAGCCGACATGGGCTGTCAACCGCATCAGGGTGCAGGGTATTTGAATTCCTATGATCCGGAAATAAATAAATTGTATGCCTCGTTTTATGGACGTGAAATTCCGATGGGAAAGGGATTAAAAATTCCGGAGATGTATGATGCATCCATCGCAGGAAATTTAAAAGCCATGTGGTTGATGGGTGAAGATTTGGTGCAAACGGATCCAAATACAGGAGTAGTAATTGCTGCCATGAAGAATTTGGATTTATTAGTGGTGCAGGAAATTTTCATGACGGAAACTTGTCACTATGCGCACGTGATTTTACCGGCGGCTACTTTTTTCGAAAAAAGTGGTACGTTTACAAATGGCGAAAGAAGAATTCAAAAAGTACAAAAAGTAGTAGAACCCATTGCAGGAACACGCAGTGATGGTGATATTATGGTCGACATCATGAATAAAATGGGATATCCGCAAGCTCCTTTCGAGCCGGATACTATGTTGCAGGAAATTTCCAAAATTGTTCCTTTCTTCGCTGGAGTGACATGGGATAACTTAGGCACAAATGGTAAGCAATGGCCAGTTTTGCCTGATGGATCTGATACTGAAATTTTGCATATCGAAACATTTAAACGCGGCTTAGGAAAATTTCATTATTTCGATTGGAAAGAATCCAATGAGCTGGTGAAAAACGGAAAAGATTATCCTTACATCATCACCACAAATCGTGAACTCGAACATTACAATGCCGGAACGATGACACGAAGAACAGGGAACGTGGATATTTTAACGGAAGATGTAATTCTCATTCATCCTGATGATGCAGCCACACATTTTATTCAGGAAGGGGATATGGTGTGTGTAGAATCTCCGAGAGGAAAAGTAGATATCAAAGCGCGTTTGACAGATGAAGTAAAGCCGGGAGTATTAAGTACCACTTTCCATTTCCCTGATTTAACATTAAACATGATTACCAGCAGTGAGCGCGATTCGGAAGCCATGTGTCCGGAATATAAAATTGTAGCTGTGAATATTCGAAAGAGCAAAGGTAAGTACAAAGAGAAAGTATGATTAACATTACCCATAAAGGAAATACATTAAGAAAAGCAATTGCTTCGGCTATCCTTACCGTGAGTAAAGCGGAAACGATGGAAGCAATTCATGAGAAGAAGGTGCCCAAAGGGGATGTGATGGAATGTTCCCGAGTTGCCGGACTTTTTGCAGTGAAGAAAACGGCTGAAATGATTCCCGATTGTCATCCTTTGCCCATTGAGTTTACTCAAATAAATTTTCGAATAGAAAAATTGTCAATTCATATTGAGGTGGAAGTACATACTGTTTACAAAACCGGTGTCGAGGTAGAAGCCATGCACGGTGCTTCAGTGGTAGCCTTAACGATGTACGATATGCTCAAGCCGATTGATAAAGGCGTTGAAATATCTTCCATCAAATTACTCTCGAAGAGAGGAGGGAAGAGCGATTTTAAAAATGAATTACAGCATCCTTTGAAAGCGGCTGTTATCGTTTGTTCCGATACCATCTCCAATGGAAAAAAGGAAGATGCCGCAGGAAAATCCATCATCAAAAAATTGAATGCTTGTTCCATTTACGAGGTTACTTACGAAATCATTCCTGATGAAAAAGAGGAAATAGCGAATCTAGTAAAATCGCATGCTTTAGAAAATATTGATTTAATCATTGTCACCGGTGGTACAGGATTATCACTTAGAGATGTGAGTCCTGAAGCCATACAACCACTCCTAGATCGCGAAATTCCAGGCATTATGGAAGCTGCAAGAAATTACGGACAGCAACGTACTCCTTATGCTATGCTTTCGCGTGGCGTTGCCGGTATGATTGGAGATTCACTAGTTATAACATTGCCGGGTTCTACCAAAGGTGCGGAAGAAAGTATGGATGCACTTTTTCCTGCTATCCTTCATATTTTTGCTGTGATGCAAGGAAAGCCACATAAGGCAAATTAAATTTATTGAGACTAAAAATGATTTCAATAGCTGAAAAATATTTATTGTTGTTCTCTGTACCACTGTATACTGTGGTTATTTTGTTTGAGATCGTCATGAGCAATTTACAGATCCGAAAATTTTATACGGTGAAAGAAACGATGATGAATGTGTACATGACCATCGCGAACATGGCAGTCGATTTTTTCTTTCGTGGAATGTATTTGGTTTTGTTGTTTTTGGTATACGAATATCGAATGATCGAGGGTCCCGAAAATGTTTATTTATATTGGTTTTTTCTCTTTATACTTCAAGACCTTGCCTTTTATGCTGAGCATCGAGTCGATCATAGTAGTCGGTTGTTTTGGGCGGTACATGTGACACATCATTCTTCGACTGAGTTTAATTTGAGTACCGGATTTCGTTCTTCCGTATTACAACCTTTGTATCGCTTCTTGTATTTTATTCCTATCGTATTTTTAGGATTTCAACCCATCGATATCCTTTTTATGTTTTCAATGACTCAGGTTTATGGAATATTGGTGCATACGCAATACATCAATAAAATGCCGGCTTGGTTTGAATCGGTTTTGGTGAGTCCTTCGCATCATCGTGTACATCATGCCAGCAATGTCTTGTACCTCGATAAAAACATGGGCATGGTATTAATTGTGTGGGATAAATTATTTGGAACTTTTCAAGCGGAAGTAGAAGAGGAGCCAGTGAAATTTGGAATTACTACACAACCAAAAAATCCTTATCATCCTATCAAAAGTGTTACGCACGAATTCGTAAACATTCGTCACGATTTTAAAAAAGCAAATGGTTTTTCAACCAAACTAAAGTACGTTTTCAAACCACCCGGCTGGAGTCCTGATGGCTCAACTAAAACTTCTAGGGAGTTACAAAATGAGTTGAAGAATAATTTGAAATAAAGACAAAAAATAAATCCAGATTTATAGTTTGATAATATTGCGTCCTTTGTTATTCTTTGTGATCTCTGTGTTAATAATAAATTTAAATTTTCGAATGAGTTTTTTCTAAATCAACTCTCAGAAATATTTTTATTGACCCTCTTAGTACCCGCATAAATTTCGAACTTCAAAAATCGACATTCAATAGGACCATTGTACATCACCATTTTTCTAGATGGACGCAAGCCAATATGTTTCGCCACTTCTAAGTTGCCGCTTAAATACCAACAAGTCCATCCTTTAAAATTCTGCTTCATTGCATCTCCAAAACCCTTGTACATGGCCAAAATATCTACTGGTTCTATTCTCAATCCATACGGCGGATTACAAATCATTACACCTTCTTCTGCCGGTGTTTGAAATTTTTCAAAAGAGCATTTTCGCAGTTGAATAACATCTGATAAACCAGCATGTTCAATATTCTGTTTTGCTTTTGATAAAACTACACCGCTGATATCCGAACCGTATAATTTAAGTCCATTCGGTTTCAATTCTGCTTTAATAGCATCTGCAAGAATTTGCTCCCATAATTTCTTATCATAATCCTTCCATCCCTGAAAGCCGAACCATTCCTTTTGTTTATTTGGAGCAATATTGAGAGCGAGAAGAGCTGCTTCAATTAAAATAGTTCCGCTCCCGCACATAAAGTCTGCCAATGGCATTTTACGATCCCAATCACTAAGAATTACCAATGCCGCTGCTAATGCTTCATTGATGGGTGCTTGATTGGTGTAATCACGGTACCCACGTTTATGTAAAGAATCACCGGAGCTATCGAGGGAAAGTGTACAATTGTTTTCATAAATATGTAAGTGAATTCTGAAATCTGGAAATTCAACATCCACATTTGGACGTTCTCCAAATTTATCTCTGAACTGATCAACGATTGCATCCTTAGCTTTTAATGCTACATACAAGGAATGAGTAAGATTCGAATTATTCAAGGTGGCATTAATCGCAAAAGTTTGATGTAATCCGAAATGTTCATTCCAATCAATATTTTTCATTTCATTGTACAACATATCCTCATCATAAGCTTCAAAATTGCAGATGGGTTTTAGAATACGTAATGCTGTACGGCAATGCAAATTTGCTTTATACATCAGGGCCATATCGCCTTCAAATTCAACGGCACGAGTAAGAATTGTAGTCTCTTCCGCGCCTAGCGCCATCAATTCTTGCTCAAGAACTTCTTCGCATCCTGCAAATGTTTTAGCAATTAACTTCATCAATATTTATAGAATTTGGACTATGTATTTTTTGTGAAAAATTTTACTTTGTCATTTTTTTCAAAGATAGTTCAATTGAAACGATGATTTTCTTTCAGTTAAACTTAATTGGATGCTCGTAATAAAATTATCAAGGGATGGATTATTGTTCATAAAAAGTTGGTCCGGCGGAATAAATTTATTTGGTTGGCAACTTATTACAACTGCAAGTGTATGATAATAAGCATTTTGATTAAATTTTATTTGACTTTGTTTATTCATTGCTTTTGCAACAAATTTTTAATAATGAATGTATAAAGGACAACTGAAATTGATTGTGTAGAACGAAAAAGATCAGGTAAAATAAATCGAATCAATACTAATTAAAATAAACACTTAAACTTACTAATCATGAAAATTAAAATTACACAGGTTAAATTTTCGCTTGTTCTTTTAGTGCTTTCGATTTTTTCGATTGGCACTATGGCTCAAACTTCGGTGACGAGCGGAACAACTAACAAAGGTTATGCATTGAATGCGGCAGCAACAGCTGTTGATCAAGCATTGACAATCACTTCAGCCTCGAATATTACCGGGTTTAAAGTGACTATTTCAAGCGGATTAAAATCTGCAGATGTATTGGCATATACAGGAACATTGCCAGCCGGAATTACAGTAACTGCTTATAATAGCGGTACTGGAGTAATTGCATTTGTTGGAACTACAACTGCTGCTGCTTGGCAAACATTTTTAAGAACTGTTACTTATCGTAATACGAATACCACTCAATTCGGCGATCGCACCATTACTTTTAGTGCAGGTACACTATCGGCGAATTCGAATGGTCATTTTTATGAATTAGTATCTTCAAACAATTCTTGGACTGCACACAAAGCAAATGCTGCTGCCAGATCCTATTTAGGCTTGGCCGGTTATTTAGCAACAATAACTTCTGCAGCTGAAAATGCTTTTGTGCGTCAAGTATTAAATGCAGATGCGTGGATGGGTTGTTCGGATGATTTTACTCAAATCAATGCTGCAACTGGTGTTACAACTTTTGCAAATCAAACTGCGGCAGAAGGTAAATGGTATTGGGTAACTGGTCCTGAAAAAGGAACCATGTTTTCAGTGGGAAATGGATCTCCTGTTACTCAATCGGGGCAATATGCTAATTGGAACAGCGGTGAGCCTAATAATTCCGGAAGCGAGCATTATGGTCAAATTTATTCATCCGGTGGTACTCCGGGTGCATGGAATGATTTACCCAATGGAGTGAATATACCCTATGTTGTAGAATATGGAGGATTAGCCGGCGATCCGGTTTTAAACTTAACATCGAATACCACAATTTATACTGAGATTTCTTCAAACACCACTTCATCCGGACAAACGATTTGTGGTAGTACATCAGCCTCTACCATCACAGGAGCTACTCCTCATGGTGGTTATGGTACATATACCTATAAGTGGATAAGTTCAACGACGAATGCTACATCAGGATTTTCCAATGCGAGTGGTACTATTAATGCCACAAATTATTCACCCGGAACAATAGGTACAACAACTTGGTATAGACGAGTTGTTACTTCCGGTTCTTTGAGCGATACAACTGCAGCAGTTTTAGTATCTGTGAATCCGGCAGTAACTTCTACGGGTACTTCTTCCAACGTTTCTTGTAATGGAACACCAAATGCTACCGCAAGTATTTCGGTAAGCGGTGGTACACCAAGTTATACGTATTCATGGACACCTTCAGGAGGAAGTGGTGCAACTGCTAGCAATCTAGCCGCAGGTTCTTATACCTGTTTAGTGACTGATGGCGCAGGATGTACAACAAGTAGGAATTATACGATTACTCAACCTGTTGCTTTAACTGCAAGTACATCTTCAACTAACGTAGCATGCAATGGTGCTGCTACCGGATTGGCTTCTGTATCTCCGGCAGGTGGTACTGGCGCTTATACCTACGTATGGTCACCTTTAGGTGGTACTATGGCTAGTGCTTCGAATTTAGCAGCAGGAAGCTATTCTTGTTTGGTTACAGATGCTAACGGTTGTGCTGTAACGAGAAATATTACTATCACACAAGCCTCTGCATTAAGTGTTGCCACATCTTCAACTAATGTAGCATGCAATGGTGCATTTACAGGTGCGGCTTCGAATACCCCAAGCGGCGGCACATCACCTTATACTTATGCATGGTCAAATGGAGGAAACTCTTCTTTTAAAAATACTTTAGGAGCAGGAACTTATACTTGCACAATCACAGATGCAAATGCTTGCACATCGGTAAAAGTATTTACTATTACTCAACCTGCTGCATTGTCAGCTACAGCCTCTACTAGCAATATTAATTGTTTTGGAAATGCCAATGGTAGTGCATCCATCACCGTTAGTGGTGGTGTTTCCGGATATTCTTATTCATGGTCGCCAAGCGGTGGCGTTGGAAGTACAGCATCTAACTTAACTGCCGGATCTTATACTTGTGTAGTAACGGATGCCAATGGATGTACTTTGAATCGCAATTATACTATCTCACAACCAAGTGTTTTAAGTGCAACTCAATTGATCACCGCAGTAACTTGCAATGGTGGAAGTAATGGTTTTGCAGGACTTGCCTCAAGTGGTGGTACAGGGTCATTAACGTATGTTTGGACACCCAATGTATCAACAACGAATAGTGTAAGTGGACTAACTGCGGGAAATTATTCTTGCACAATTACCGATGCAAATGGTTGTAGTATTACAAATTCTATGACTGTTACGCAACCTTCTGCATTCAGCGTAAGCACAACATCTACCGCCATTCCATGTTTTGGTCAAGCAGTAGCAAGTGCATCTGTTAGTGTGAGTGGTAGTACTTCACCATACACTTATAGTTGGTCGAACGGTGGAACTTCAAGCACTAAAAACGGATTGACTGCTGGAACTTATATTTGTACTATTACCGATGCAAATAGCTGTACGACTACTGAAGTGTTTGTTATAACTCAACCTTCAGCTTTAATAAGCAGCACAACATCTACAAACGTATCATGTAACGGTGGATCGAATGCCAATGCAAGTGTGATGGTAAGCGGTGGTACGTCAATGTACAATTACTCTTGGACACCATCCGGCGGTATAACAGCAACAGCGAGTGGATTAAGTGCAGGTTCTTATACTTGTAATATCACCGATGCGAACGGTTGTACTTCTTCGCAAGCGATTGTGATTTCTGAACCTACCGTACTTTCTACTACATCATCAGGTACAAATGCACCTTGTAATTCAGCGGCTTCAGGATCGGCTTCTGTTCAAGCAAGCGGTGGTACTTCAGGATATACCTACGTTTGGTCTCCTACAGGAGGAAACAATGCAATTGCAAGCGGATTGATTGCAGGAAATTATTCATGTTTAATTTCAGATGCGAACGGATGTACATCTAGCGAAGCTGTGACTATAACTGAACCAAGTGCTATTAGTGTTATCCAAGGTTCAACGAATGCAACCTGTAATTCATTTACAGATGCAAGTGCATCGGTGAGCGTAAGTGGTGGAAATGCACCTTATACTTATTTATGGACAGATGGAAGTACTTTAGATAACACATCTAATTTAGGAGTAGGAATTCATGAATGTACCATTACTGATGCCAATGGATGTATTGAAATATCTTCGTTTAATATTATTGCACCCAATGCAATCACCGCTACATTTAGTGTTATAGAACCAATTTGTTTTGGTGGCGAAGGAGAAGCAACAATTGCTGCAGTAGGAGGAACAGGGAGTTTAACGTATGCATGGTCGTCAGGAGGAAATTCTACCAATGAAAATAATTTATTTGCCGGAACGTATACCGTCATTGTCACCGATGTTAACGGATGTACTAGTGCGGAACAAGTAACACTTACAGAACCGGCACAAATTCAAAGCACAGTTTCTTATACAACTCCTTTATGTAATGGAGGAACAGGCGATGCAACAATTACTACTACCGGTGGTACAGGTACTATAAATTATATGTGGATGAACGGAAATACTACATCGAGCCAGTCGGGATTAACAGCAGGAAATTTTGCAGTATCCATCACCGATGCCAATGGATGTCTTTCATTGATCACTGTAACCATGACTCAGCCAAGTGCGATCGTTTTAAGTGCAACAACTCAAAATGCATTGTGTAACGGTGGAGTAGGTACTGCAACTATTTCTGCAAACGGCGGAACGGGTACTTACAGTTATGATTGGAGCACAGGAGGAACAACTGACACAGAAATAAATTTGGCTGCAGGAACTTATCCGATGACCGTTACTGATCAGAATGGATGTGATGCAACAACTTTAGTAACGATTACAGAACCTTCAGTCATTGGTGTTACTTCAACAACAAGCAATGAGATGACTGGAAATGATGGAAGCATCGACTTGAACGTTTCAGGCGGAACGCCAGGTTATACCTTCCTTTGGGATAACGGCGCTACAACAGAAGATATTAGTGGATTAGCTGCGGGTGATTATACCGTAATTGTTACTGATGGTAATGGATGTACTTTTAGTACTATCATCACCGTTAGTTCTTCTGTTGGATTGTTCGACATAAACAACAATGCACAAATCATCTCCTTGTATCCGAATCCAAACCAGGGATTGTTTACCATCAAAGGTCAACGTAATGTGAACTATCGTTTGGTAGATGCTATTGGTAAAACCATCAGCACTTTCCAATTGAATTCAAACGATGGAACCTTAATGGATTTCTCGAATTTAAGCAATGGAATTTACTTCATTCAATCGGATGAGCCAAGCAAAGCGATGGTGAGATTCAGTATAATGAAATAATAGAAATATTATAAATTGAAAATGTCCCGTTGAAAAACGGGACATTTTTTTTTGGCTAATAAGGAGTGGTCAATATTAAATTTCGCAGTGAAGATGGATTGAAAATTAATTAGTACATTTGACAAATAATTTTTCAATCATTTTATTTAAATATATTCTTCAATGTATCCTCAAAGAAAAAGAAACCGTTTACTCGGCTTCGATTACACCCAACATCAATTTTATTTCATAACCAGCAATGTCAAAAATCACGAACCATATTTTGGTGAAGTGATAAAAGGGGAGATGCAATTAAATGCAAATGGTGAAATCGTTAAGCAGCGATGGCTCTGGTTGGCGCAACAATATCCTTTTGTTCGCTTGCATGCATTCATCATCATGCCCGAACACATGCATGGGATCATTGAAATTCTTCCTCCAGCTGTACCGACAAGTCGCGACTTGTCGGTACAGCTGGAGGGGAAAATAAAATCCCTATCCGAATTAATGGGCGCCTTCAAAACCACCTCATCCAAGCAGATTCATTTAGCAGGCTTTTCCAATTTCAGCTGGCATCGATCCTTCCACGATAGCATTCTCTTCGATCGCTCAAAAATCGCCGTGGTGGAGCGCTATATCAGGATGAATCCGGCGAATTATAAGAAATCGAAATGAAAATGGCCGCCCATCCATCCGCTAATTCATTCATCCGCCCATTGATTCATCCATCCATCCATCCATCCATCCGCCAATCCATCCGCTCATCGCATTGTACGGACAGGTCGCGACCTGTCCGTACAATGCGCGGGAATGCGGGAATGCGGGAAATGCGCGGGAATGCGGGAATGCGGGAATGCGGGAATGCGGGAATGCGGGAATGCGCGGGAATGCGGAATGCGGGAATGCGGGAATGCAGAATACAGAATGCAGAATGGAAATAGCTAAGAGAATTTCCAGCCTTTCTTATTTCCAAGAATCTTCTGCAAAAATCCTATTTATAATATTGCATAATAGCAAAGGATATAATAACACCTGAGCATATTCCTTCAATCACTATTGTTATGGCAGCATACAATGGTGTCAATGAACCGGTGCCCAACATAACCGTATTTCCTTTTAATTCTTGGATAAGTGCAGGGTCTATATTTAAAAAATAGAAATACACAAATATTGCAAACACTGCTGCACTAACAAAGGTTGTAAAAACTCCTATCAATATACCATCTAAAAAACGGATTTTTAAAATTTTTGTTTTCGCTCTATAATGGCGAAAAGTCATAATCAGTCCGATTGCAAGGATAAAAAAATTCAAAAAGCGCAGTTCGGTAACATGTGTTAAATTCAAATATTTCATCAACATGAAATAAATAATAAGTGTAGCGCAAATAAGCAAACCTGCTTTTAATGCAAGTTTCGGTATGTATTTTTCGACTGTTTCCATAATTTTTTATTCTATATCAAAAATTATAACTGCTATTGATCTTGTTCAGGAAAATTTCAGTGAATAACATAAGTCTTCAAAGATGAGTAGGTTTACTATTGAAAGCGTTACACAATTATGGAAATAATTTACATAATTCACATATTTCAATTGAAGAATTAATATTTCGATCTTAAGAAAATTGTATTTCGAAGATTTTGAAAAATTAATGACGAGAATGGCCGAATCAAATCGATTGGTGCCATCCCGCCTGCGTAGGGACAAGTCGTGACTTGTCCCTACGCAGCCACGCGACTTGTCCCTACGCAGCCGCGCGACTTGTCCCAACGCAGCCGTGCGACTTGTCCCTATGCAGCCGCGCGACTTGTCCCTACGCAGCCGCGCGACTTGTCCCTACGCAGCCGCGGGACTTGTCGCAACGTAGCCGCGATGTTCCAACGCAGCCGCGACTTGTCCCTACGCAAGCGCGCGACTTGTCCCTACACAGCTGCGACTTGTCCCTACGCAGCCGCGACTTGTCCCAACGCAGACGTGCGACTTGTCCCTACGCAGCCGCGCGACTTGTGCCCGAAGTCAAATAATTTTTTTGTGTGTGGGGTTACTTTCCAATACAAAAAGTAATAAGTTTTGTAAATTGTCTATTCCGATGATAGTGTACCAGTATTCCGGTGAAAGTGTACCAGTGTAGATTAGTTTTAAGAACAGGAAGAACGAAGATACTGATTTAGGCTTTATCGTTTAATTTTTTTTCTTAATGATGGA
>Ga0209702_10001208_pt1 | contig 50702 bp, 51 predicted proteins | sample FRY01_FD_187210 | JGI IMG/M metagenome (GOLD analysis project Ga0209702, IMG submission 187210) | Freshwater microbial communities from Lake Fryxell liftoff mats and glacier meltwater in Antarctica - FRY-01 (SPAdes) (version 2) | ecosystem: Environmental > Aquatic > Freshwater > Ice > Glacier... | reverse complement strand
CAACTGCATCAGCTCGGCGTTCGGCTTCGGTCGTTTGGTGCGCTTCGTTACGGTCATCATCACTCCTTGAAGGACGGCAGTTTCCTGCCAAATGACCGTTTACACAAAACTTATTACACCCCCCTGCCCTTGTTTACTCTTTTAACTTCGACGTTAGCATTTCGTATGACCGAACCCCGTGCCTATCCCAAACGCACGGTCTTCTGGGCCCGCGCCAGCTTCGTTCTTGCTGGCTGCGCACTGATCGGCCTGGGCACTTATCTTGAAACGTTCGCCCTGCCCTGGCTGCACTACTTCGGTTATGTCCTGCAGATTTTCGGCGGCGTGATCCTGGGCTTAGGCGCCTTTGCCCGCGGCACTCTGTGTGCAGAATTATTTCTGCGCATGCTCAACCGCCCGACCCGCTGAACAAGGTCGCGCGGACAGGTGTGCCCATCCACATGAATCCTGAACTTACAGCCCAGCCTTGATTCCCGCTGATTTCACGATCCCGGCATATTTAACGATGTCGGTCTTGATCGTCGCCGCGAACTGGTCCGCGCTTCCTCCCAGGGGCTCATAACCCAGCGCATCCAGACGCTGGATCACTTCGGCGGACTTCAGGCTGCCGTCAATTGCCGCATTCAATCGTTCAACCCGATCCTTCGGCACGCCCGGCGGAGCCACCACACCAAACCAGGGTGAAATATCGTAGCCGGGCAATCCAGACTCCGCGATCGTCGGCACCGCAGGCGATGTCACCGATCGCCTGGGACCGGTGACGCCGAGCACGCGCAATTTGCCGGCGTCCGCATGTGGCCTGATGATCGCAAGGTCTGCCAGCATCATGTCGATCTGCCCGGTCACCACATCCGTCAAAGCCGGCACGGTCCCTTTATAGGGGATATGCGCGATATTGGTTTTGGATAGCGACTTCAGCAACTCGGCTGCAAGGTGCGACATGCTGCCGACGCCCGACGATCCGTAACTCAGAAAACCGGCCTTGGCGCGGGCGATGCGGATCAGTTCCTTCATGTCTTTTGCCGGTACCGAAGGGTTGACCGCAAGCGCATAAGGCACCACGGCCACACTGATGATTGGCGTTATGTCCTTGCGCGGGTCGTAGGCAAGCTGCGCCCGCACGTGCGGCGCAACGGCCAGATTGCTGGAGCCGCCCATACCCAGCGTATAACCGTCACCCGGCAGCTTGGTCAACGCCGCCATGCCGATCGTGCCGCCGATGCCACCACGATTCTCGACCACGACCGTCTGCTTCCAGCGCAGCGTCAGCTGGTGGCTTACCAACCGCCCCAGGATATCGTTGGGTCCACCCGGAGAATACGGCACGATCATACGCAGCGGCTTGTCCGGATAGTTTTCTGCTCCCGCATGGGCAGTGAACGCCAACAGCACCAGCGCAACGGCCACTCGATGGGGAAATCTCGGCAGTTTCATGAATTACCTTTCAACAAAATGTAAACAGATGATACACGGTGATGCAAACAGCGTACCCGTTGCCGCTACGCACGCTTCGACGACTGCAGCACGCCGCGATTCGCCACCCACAGACACCACAGTCCTGCTGCAGCCGGCACGGCGAGCAGCGCAAACACCAGTGTGTAATTGCCGGTCAGCATGAACGCCGTGGCAACGGCGATGGGACCTACCGCCTTACCGGTATTGACGTACACCAGCGAGCCGCCGGTGGCGACGCTGATCGATTCACGCGGACTCAGCCGCGCCACCTCGGCAAGAAACGCGCCGTTCCAGCCACTGGCTGTAGTGCCCATCACAAAGAACAGCGCGCAGGCCGCCGCCATCGGCCAGTCCGGCGTCAGCAGCGCGCAGCCGAGTGTTGATAACGTCATCAATACACCCAACGCCACCAGCGCGGCAAAGGCGTTGCGGGTGTAATCCGCCAGCCAGCCCCAGAACAGACGCCCGGCCACACCTCCGATCTGCGAGGCCGTAAGCACGATGCCAGCCTCGATCAAACCCCAGCCCAGTTGTTCGTTGAACAGGATCACGGTGAAGGTCGTGATGCCGATCTGCACCACTACAAAACAGCCGCCGGAGACCGACAGCAGTCGCAATGACGGATGCTGCCAGATGGTCTTCACGCCACCGAAAGGATTGCCGGATATTTTTACCTGCGGATCGCGGTCGTCATCCCAGTGTTTGCGCCCGCGCTGCAGGACGAACACCAGCGTGTAGAGCACCAGTGCATTGCCGACGATCGCCCACTGCCAGCCCCAGGCTATGGCAACTGCAGGCGTGATCAGCGCCGCACCAATGCCGCCCAGCGGCACACCGGTCTGCTTCAGCGAAAAAATCAGGTTGCGCCGCGCCGGTGGCGTAAATCGCATCAGCAGGTGGGATGCCGACGGCGTCAGTGATCCGTAGCCCAGACCCAGCGCTATCGACGCCAGGAAAAAAAACGCGACATGCGGCAGGATGGCAATCAATCCGCCGGTGGCCACCAGCGTGAGGCCGATCTGCTGCATGCGGGTGGAACCCCAGCGCCGGTTGAACCCTGCACCGAAAGCCAGTGCGACGATCATCGCAATCGCGAGCAGGCTGACCTGGTAGCCGATCAGCGCAGACGGAATGCCATAGGTTTCAGCGACCTTGGGCGCAACCGCGGGAATCATGGTGGTGCCCATGGTGCCTATGGTCTGCCCGGCCAGCAGCACGCCCATCATAAAACCGAAGGACGGTCGGCCAGTAGCGGCGTCAGGGGTGGCTGCGCTCAAAGCGCAATCCGGGTGCTGCGCGTCATGCGCGTAGAACGCAGCACCCGGGGCGGCCTATATTTTACTTTATAATCAACTACTTGCATGTAATTCTACAGCGTAGCGACAACTCCGTCTCAAGTTGCCTCTTCGTCCTCCAGACCCACCTTGGAGCGCCAGTCCTTGCTCTTGAAGATCAGCGGTTTCAGCGCCAGCAGCAGCAGCAACCCGCCCAGGCAGAACATGGTCAGGGCAATCGGGCGCTCAAGGAATATGCCGTATTCACCACCGCTCAGCGCCAGCGACTGGCGCAGCGATAGTTCAAGCATGGGCCCCAGCACCAGACCCAGCGCCACCGGCGCGAGGTCGAAGTGGAATTTGCGCAGCACATAACCCACGCCACCCATCATCAGCATGATCCAGACATCGATGATGCTGTTGCTGACCGAATACACACCGAGTATGCAAAACGCCAGGATGCACGGATACATGTAGGCATACGGAATACGCAGCAGGTTCACGAACAGGCCGACCATCGGCAGGTTGAGGATCAGCAGCACCAGGTTGCCGACATACATGCTGGCGACAAATCCCCAGAACAGTTCAGGCTGCTCCTGGATCAGCATCGGTCCAGGTGAAATACCGTGAATCATGATCGCGGCAATCATCACCGCTGTCACCGGGCTGGTGGGGATGCCCAGCGCCAGCATCGGCACAAAGGCGCCGGTGGCAGCGGCATTGTTCGCCGACTCCGGACCCGCCACGCCTTCGATCGCGCCATTGCCAAAACGCTCGGGATGGTTGGATATGCGCCGTTCGATGCCATAGGACACGAACGACGAAATGATGTGCGCCGAACCCGGAATGATGCCGATCATGAAACCGAGCAGGCTGCCGCGCATGATGGGCCCCGCCGAGCGGCGAAACTCTTCCTTGGACGGGATCAGTTCCCGCAAGGTCGGTTTCTGTACCTGCGGCGTATCCTGGTTCCCTGCCGTCAGCAGGATTTCGGATATGCCGAACAGGCCCACCGCCACCGAGACAATGCCGACGCCGTCACCCAGTTCGACGATGCCGAAACTGAAGCGCGTATAGCCGCTCATGATGTCGATGCCGATCATGCCCAGCAGCAGACCAAATATCGCCATGGCCAGCGTCTTCAGCATCGAACCGCCGCTCATGTAGGCCAGCACGAACAGGCCCATCAGCAGTAGTGCCGTGTACTCCGGCGGACCAAAACGCAGCGCAAACGTCGCCAGTGTCGGTGCCAGCAGCATCAGGCCGATCACACCCACGGTGCCGGCGAAGAACGAACCGATTGCGGCAATCGCCAGCGCCGGGCCGGCGCGCCCATTCTGGGTCATTGCGTAACCGTCAACACAGGTCATCACCGACGCAGCTTCGCCGGGTATGCGCATCAGGATGGAAGTGGTCGAGCCGCCGTACATTGCGCCGTAATAAACACCGGCGAGCAGCACAATCGCAACGATCGGATTCAAACCGAACGTGGCTGGCAGCAGCAGGCTGATACCGGCGAGCGGCCCGAGTCCGGGCATCATGCCGACCAGCGTGCCGATGATGCAGCCGGCAAAGGCATACACCAGCACCTCCGGCTGAAACGCGATTGAGAACCCTAGCATCAGATCATTAAAAGTTTCGATCATCAGAATCCCCAGGGGCCGACAGGCAGCGGCACATGCAACAGATCGCCGATCACAAAATACGAACCCAGGCTGAAACCAACGGATACCAGCGCCACTGGCAGAGGACGCCTGCGCTCAATCGCACCGATGAAAAACACCAGAAAAGCAAATATCGTCAGGCGATAGCCGATGTGCTCCAGGGCAACACCCGCCGCCGTGCAGGCCACCAGAATAATGACCGCCCGCGTCCCTTCCGGCCAGCGGATCGCCGCCAGCGGTCGGGAATGGCCACCCAGCACAGCCACCAGCAGGCCGATGAGGCCCAGACCGATCGCCAGTAACAGCGGCACATATCCCGGCCCGGGATCAGCCAGCGATCCCACCGGAAATTTGCGGTTCAGCCAGCCGATGTAGATGGCCAGCGCCACCAGCACCAGACCGGAAACCTGGTCACTTTTTATGCCGGTGCTGGAAGGCGGTGGTGTTTGCTGCTCTGCAGGTGTTTCCATTTATTTTCCGACTTTGCCTACGATTTTGACCACTGCCGCTAGCCGCTTGGCATCCGCATCCCAGTACTTCTGGAAGTCTGGCGCGTCCATGTATTTGATCGGCGAATTGATCTTGGTCATCTGGCTCTTGAACTCGGGATCCGCGACACCCTTGCGCACTGCATCACGCAACACCTTGGTTACCGCTTCCGGCGTACCGTGCGGGACGAACAACCCGGCCCAGATGTAATAAGTGATGTCATAACCCGATTCCTTGAATGTCGGCACAGAAGGAAAATTCGGGTGACGGTCATCGCCCCAGCTGACGATGGTGTGCAGCTTGCCCGCCTTGACGTGCGGTGAGATCGCTGCCGGGCCGCCTGCCGTCATCGTTACGTGGCCACCCAGCAACTGGGTGATGGCCGGGCCACCGCCGGTGGTCGGCACATGGCGCAGTTTTATTTTCGCCGCATGCATGAACATTTCCATCGGCATGTGCAGCGCGCCGTAAACACCCGATGACGAGAACGACAGCTCACCGTCATTTTTCTTGGCCAGCGCGATCACTTCCTTCACCGTTTTTACCGGCAGTGACGGATGTACCACCAGGATCATCGGATCGGCGGAAATCAGCGCAATCGGATCGAGTTGCTCCAGCGTGTACGCCGGCTTGCGGTTGAACAACTTGTCAGCTTCCGGTATCACCGAAACACTCGACAGCCCCATCAGCATCGTATAGCCGTCGGGCTTGGCATTGGCCACGGCGGCATTGCCCACTGCACCGCCAGCGCCAGGCCGATTAGTCACAGTTACGGTCTGTTTCAAATATTTTTCCAGTATCGCGGCTGTCGGCCGGCCCGTGGTATCCGCAACACCACCCGGCGGAAACGGCACGATCATGGTTACACCACGACTGGGGAATGCATCCTGGGCCTGCACACCGGCTGCGGCCAGCGCTCCGAATACAGCTAACGTTATGCGTTTCAGTTTCATGGTGTCATCCTCCGTTATTGATTTAATTGATTATGCGCCAAATGCCCTGCTGTTAATTCCGCTGCTATCTTGCTGCTATCTTGCTGCTGCGACCCTGTTCTGCAATCGCCCCACACCTTCGATTTCGCACACCACTTCATCACCTGGCTGCAGATAACCCTTGGCCGTCACCACATCCTTGCGCATGGGTTTTTTGCCGCCCAGTTCGGGATCCGTGCCCCAGGCCGTACCGCCGGGGGTACCGGTGGAAATCACCACGCCGGGCTGCAATGTGACAAACGTCGAAAAAAACTCGATCAGCTGCGCGCAAGTCCAGATCATTTTGCCGGTAGTGTTGTTCTGCCGCAGTTCACCGTTGACATAGGTCTTCAGTGCCAGCTGCTGCGGGTCACGCACTTCATCGGCAGTCACGATGGCTGGTCCGATGGGCGCGCAGGTATCAAAATTCTTGCCCGGCCCCAGATTGTAAACAGATGACCCGTCGGGACGCAGCGTGACCTGGCGGTCTCGTGCAGTGACGTCGTTCATAACGGTATAACCATACACATGTTCCAGCGCGCGCGCCGCCGGAATATGGCGCCCGGCCTTGCCGATGACGATCAGCAGTTCGGTTTCGTAATCGAGTTTCTGCGTCACCTGCTCATCGCGAACGATATCGTCGCCCGGCCCGATCACGCCCAGCCCCGTCTTCAGGAAAAACTCCGGATCCTTGCGCGTGACTTCGGGTTTCTCTTCGCGATGATCCCAGTAGTTTTCACCGCTGCACAGGATCAGCGACGGTTGCAATGGTGCCAGCAGTTTCGCCTTTGCCAACGGCGAGCGTGCCGCCGCAGTCGCAGATTTCACCGCCGCCCGCACCGCCTTCACGCCCGCAGCACCGGCAGCAATCAGCCGCGTCATGTCGGACAAGGCCGCCAGCATTGTCGGATCAGTACCCACGGGTGTGGCGTCGAGCAGATCCACCACACTGTCGCCATCCACGGCGCCCAGACGCTGCGCACCGTTGCGGTCATATCGGACGAGTCTCATGGCTACGAAACCGGGTTTTCCAGCGTGCCTATGGGCTCGATGGTGATGGCCACGTGGTCGCCGGGTTTCAGGTATTTCGGCGGATTAAAACCAATGCCGACCCCGGCGCAGGTACCGGTGGCAATCAGATCGCCCGGTTCCAACGTCATCACCCGCGACAGATCTTCGATCAGCCGCGGAATGTCGAATATCAACTGGCTGACATAGGCATCCTGGCGCACTTCGCCGTTGACCTTGGTCAGCAGCCGCAACTGGGTCACGTCCTTGATTTCATCGGCAGTGACGATGCACGGCCCCATCGGGCAGAACCCGTCCGGGCTTTTACCGAGGAACCACTGCTTGTGGCGGTTCTGCAACGCGCGCGCAGTGACGTCATTGATGATGGTGTAACCGAACACATGTTTGTAGGCGTTCTTCTGCGAAATGTTGCGCCCGCCTTCACCCATCACCACCGTCAGCTCGCCCTCGTAATCCACCGTATTGGTGTAATCGTTGGCGCTGGGTATGGCATCGCCGGGACCGATCACCGAGTTCGGCCATTTGGTGAACATGATCGGCAGTTCCGGTATGGCATCCGCGCCGGCGCTGGCGTCGAAACCGCTGTTGTGAAACTCCTTGGCATGGTCATGGTAATTCTTGCCGACGCAGAGAATGTTTTTCGCGGGGCGCGGAAACGGCGCCAGCAGTTTGACGCTGGCCATCGGCAACCGGGCTTCACCGCTTTTGACTGCTTTGCGCGCACGGGCCAGACCTTTTTTACCCAGCGCCACAAACGCTGTCATGTCCTTGGGTAATCGTGTCGTCGCCGCCAGATCAACGATCGTGTTGGACTCCTGATCATGCACACCTACGCGAGTGCCCTTGTCATCGGAAAAAGTTACCAGTCGCATGCCTGTTTGCTCCCTTCCTGTTCAATTACTGAAAATTTACTACCGTCAAAAAAATCCGCCCGCTTTGTTTACCGGTCCTGGCGCGCGCCCGATACCTTCACAACCTGGGCCCACTTGGCGATGTCCTGATTCAGATATTTCTCAAACTCGGCCACCGACATCGTCAATGCCAGCGCCCCCTGCTTGTCCCACAGCGCAGCCGTTTCCGGGCGTGCTGTCACCTTGGTGATTTCGGCATTCAGACGCTCGGTGATTGCCTTGGGCGTTCCCGCCGGTGCCATGACGCCCAGCCAGATCGGTGATTCATAACCCTTGACGCCGGACTCGGAAACCGTAGGCACTTCCGGCAGCACTTTGGAACGTTTAAGCCCCGTGGTGCCCAACGCACGTACGCGGCCGGCGCGCACATTCGAAGTCATCGTGGTAATCGCGTCGAACATCATCTCTACCTGTCCGCTGATGACGCTGGTACGCGCCTCGCCGCTGCCCTTGTGCGGAATGTGCACGATATCCACCTTGGCCATCGACTTGAACAATTCACCGGCCAGGTGATACGGCGTGCCGTTACCGGATGAAGCGTAGTTGAGACCCTTGGCCTTGATTTTGGCGAGTTTGACCAGTTCGCCCACCGATTTTGCCGGCACTGAGGGATGCACCACCAGCACCAGATCCGAATAATTGATCGGCGCCACCGGCGTGAAATCGCGCATCAGCTCAAACGGCTTCTTCGCGATCAGCGATTCGTTGATGGTGTGGGTATTCGACATCAGCAGCAGCGTGTAACCATCGGGCGCGGATTTGGCCACCACATCGGTGCCGATGATGGATCCCGCACCGGGCCGGTTGTCGACAACAAACGACTGGCCCAGCGGTTGCTGCATCTGGTTGGCCAGGTAACGCGCATAAATATCTGCCGGACCACCCGCGCCAAAAGGCACGATGATGCGGATCGGTTTGCTCGGATAGTTCTGGGCATGAGCCCCGGCGGCCACGATCAGCATGACCGCAATCAGACTGCGCAATGCAAAGCGATGACTAAACATCGTAATCTCCTCCGAGAATGACAATGAACCAGCTATAACCCAGGTTTAGCGCTTGCTGCGGATGTTCCCGGCTGGCGCGAATTGTCCACATATTGTAACTCACACACCCGCAGCCCGACACCCGCTGCTTTACGACGACTCAGGAACAACCCGCTATACTCGCCGCCAATTCCGGGGGAAACACGCCATGCAGTCGTTACCGGTCACCATTGCCAGTCGTCCGCATACCCAGCAGAGCCGCAAACCATTGGCTGTGGCTACTTCAGCGACACGCCATGGGAAGAGCGCCACGCCATGACCGCTGCAACCGGCATACTGAACCGTATCGTTGCCGTGCGTCCCGGCGAAGTCCGCGCGCTGCTCTGGTCATTCGCTTACTTCTTCTTTCTGCTCGCCGCCTATTACGTATTGCGTCCGGTGCGCGACGAAATGGGACTCGCCGGCGGCATCAAGAATCTGCCGTGGCTGTTCACCGCAACCTTTGTGGTGATGCTGGCCGTGATGCCGGTATTCGGTGCGGTGGTGGCACGCGTGCCGCGCCGTCGCTTCATTCCGCTGGTGTATCACTTCTTTGTCGCGAACATCGTGATCTTCTGGTTGCTGCTCACCTTCAAAGTGGCAATGGCCGACACTGCGCGCGTGTTCTTCGTGTGGATCAGTGTATTCAATCTGTTTGCCGTATCCGTGTTCTGGTCCTTCATGGCCGATCTCTACCAATCGGAACAAGGCAAGCGGTTGTTCGGCTTCATCGCCGCCGGCGGTTCGGCCGGTGCGCTGCTAGGCCCGCTGATCGCCGTCGGCCTTGCCGAGCTGATCGGTCGCGCCAACCTATTGCTGATCGCCGCGCTGTTGCTCGAAGTTGCCGTGGTCTGCGCGATGCGGCTGGAGGCCGCTGCGGTTGCGCTCAAGAGCGGCGATGCATCGCCTGCAGCATTAACCGCAACAGCTACCGCGCCACGCGACGCCGGACTGGGCGGCAGCTGGATCGCGGGACTGCTCATGGTGCTGCGCTCGCCCTATCTCGCCGGCATTGCACTATGGGTGGCGATACTGTCGCTCGCCGGCACCTTCCTCTATTTCCAGCAGGCCAACATTGTCGCCGCACTGTCTGACGATCCGAACCGGCGCACCGCAATTTTTGCGCGCATCGATCTGGCGGTCAGCCTGCTGACCATCATCGTGCAGTTTGTGGTCACCGGAAAAATCATCCGCCGTTTCGGCGCAGGACCCGCGGCCGCTTTTCTGCCGTTTGTATTTGCGCTCGGTTTCCTTGCGCTGGCACTGACCCCCATGCTGTGGGTGGTCATCGCGTTCCAGGCCACGCAACGCGCCGCCAACTTCGCGATCTCCAACCCGGCACGTGAACTGCTGTTTACCGTAGTCGCCCGCGAAGAAAAATACAAAGCTAAATACGTGATCGACAACGTCGTGTTCCGCGGCGGCGATGCCGTCAGCAGCTGGTTGTTCCATGCGCTGCGCGGCCTCGGCCTGGAACTCGGCACCATTTCGCTGGCCACAGTACCCGTGACCCTGGCGTGGCTGGCACTCGCGCTGGGACTGGGCCGCAGCCATGAGAAACGCGCATCCACACCCACCTCTTCCACCTCTCAGAGATGATACATTTATGAATATAATCAACAAGTTATATACTAGACGCGAAATGCTCGCGCTGGGCGCCGGCTTGGCGGCCAGCACATTGCCCGGTATTTCTCTGGCGCAAGCCAACGCCAAACCATTGCTCGCCCGGGCCATCCCCAAATCCAAGGAAATGCTGCCGGTGATCGGCCTCGGCACCGCGATCATTTTTGACATCGACAGCGACACCGAAAAACGTGCCGAGCGCAGCAAGGTCATCCAAACACTGTTGGCTGGCGGCGCGAAACTCGTCGATACCGCGCCCTCCTACGGCACGGCAGAGCCGGTAGTCGGTGACCTGCTCACGGCGATGAAAGTGCGCGACCAGGTCTTCCTCGCCACCAAGGTGCGCTCCAACAACAACGAGAGTTTCGTCGCGCAGATGAAACGCTCACAGCAACAGCTGCATACGCAAAAAATAGACCTGATGCAGATGCACAACGTCGGCTTTCTCGACCGCAAGCAGGTGGCCTCGCAGCTCGCCATCGTGCGCGAATGGAAACAGCAGGGCCACTTCCGCTACATCGGCGTCACCCACTCGCAGGATCAGGGGCGCGCCAACGATCGTCTGATTGAAATGATGCAGCAGGACAAGCTCGACTTCATCCAGGTGAATTATTCGATGGCCGAACGCAGCGTCGAAGATCGCCTGCTCTCGGCGGCGGCCGACACCGGCACCGCGCTGCTGTGCAACCTCCCCTTCGGCCGCGGCCAGTTGTTCCGCGCCGTGCGCGGGCAGAAGGTACCTGACTGGGCGGCGGAGTTCGACGCCACGACCTGGGGTCAGTTCTTCCTGAAATACCTGCTGGCCAATACTGCCGTCAATGCCGTGATCCCCGGCACCGACAAGGTTGAATACATGATCGACAACCTGAATGCCGGACGCGGGCGGCTGCCGGATGCCGCAATGCGCAAAAAGATGACGGCGTTCATCGACAAGCTGGGCTGATTCGCACGTTGCCGCAGCAGGTAGCTGCGCGGTTAAGTTGTAGGGTGGACAAAGAAACGTAGGGTGGGCAAAGCGCAGCGTGCCCACGCTGACGGACTTGGATTCGAACGGTGGGCACGCTCCGCCCGAAAGAAGTCCCCTTGGGGGACGCTTTGCCCACCCTACCTACTGGATTCCAGCCTCTGCCGGAAGGACGCATTTGCCATTGATAACCATCAACCCCGCTTTACCGGCCGTATCGCCACCCCATCCGCAGTAATGCGCTGATTCAGCAGGTTCACGCAGGCCGCCACTACATTCAGCGACGGCGTCGCCACGCCCGTCAGCGCGCCCAGTTCGAGCACGACGTTGACGATGGCATCCATTTCCAGCGGTCGGCCGGCGCGTACATCCTGCAGGGTTGAAGTCGGCAGCGACACGCGTTTGGCGACGCCGCTGACAATCGCTTCGGGATCAGCATCGAGCTTGGTGCCCACGGATGCGGCCACCGCGATCACTTCGTGCATCAGGGCTATGGCCAGCGGCCGGGTGCCCGGGAATTCCGCGGCTTCACGCCCTGTCGACTGGGTAATCGCACCCAGTGAATTCCACACCGCATTGCCCGTCAGCTTGGTCCACTTCACTTTGCGCACGTCGTCCGACACCTTGCCATTCCAGCCGGCGCGAGTGGTCATTGCTGTGATGTCCTGCACGCGCTGGGAAATGCTGTTGTCGATCTCACCGATGACCAGCGCATCGGTTTCAGCATCCGGCAATTTGATGTGTCCGGGTGCCACCATATCCGCAGGCTTCAACGCGGTGCCACCGATGATCATGCGCGGCTCAAAGGTGCGCGTCAGTACGCCATCGGGATCCACGGTCTTCAGTTGAGTGCCTTTGTATTTGGAATCGATGCCCTGGAAATACCACCAGGGAATGCCGTTCTGCGGAAACACCAGCACACCGTCCTTCGCCACCAGGCCGCGCAAATGCTGCGCGACAGCAGCGATCTGCTGCGATTTCAGCGTCACGAAGATCACGTCGTACGGCGCCTTCTCTTCGCCGGGTTTGCACACGCGTACCTTGATCGGCTCGGGCCGCCCGCTGCGCGGGCCTTCGAGCTGGATGCCGCGCGAGGAGAGCGCGTCGTATTGCGCGCCACGCGCCACCAGCGTGACGTCTTCGCCCGCTGCCGTGAGAATTGCACCAAGGTAACCGCCAATGGCGCCTGCACCGTAGACCAAAATTTTCATTGTTCCCTTTGAATTTATAAGCACCGTTCGGGCTGAGCTTGTCGAAGCCCAGCGCCCTTCGACAAGCTCAGGGCGAACGGAGGTGGTCGGCTACTGAAAAACTTAAGTAATTGATGTTATTGATTATTATTGGCAGACAGACAGGCCAGCGCCGATTCTATCGCGCCATCCGCCAGTGCCGCCAGTTCCGCGGCCGTACGGTTCTGGATCGGGTGCTGCACATAAACAATGGCCGGATCAAAACCCAGCGCCTTGCTCTGCACCGCAACCGCATCCTTGAATTCGGTGGTCACCACTGAAACACCCGGCAGGCCCAGCGCATCAAACGTCATGAGGTCGTGCAGACTGCACGACGTGCATGAGCCTCAATCCGAGAGCCCGATCAGCACCACGTCGGCTTCATCGACTACCTGCTCAACAACCGCCTTGGGCGCGACCTTGGCATTGGTCGGTTTGGCATAACGCTTGGTCTTGATACCGCGCTCGGCCATGCGTTTTTCGACTTGATTTAGAAATTCGTCGCTGCGCGTCTTCCCGATGTCGAACAGGCCGACAGTCAGGCCGTCCAGCGATTTGGGCGGCGCACGGCGTGCACGCATGATGGCTTCGGTTTCGGCTGTAGGATCACGTAACCAGTTCATGATTAATTCCTTTCTAAAAAACATTTCACCGCCAAGACGCCAAGAGCGCCAAGAAGAACAAATCAATTACAAATAACTGCAAGGCTCACCGCGCCCAATTTCCAGTCACACCCAGTGCTTCTGATATTGCTGTCGTTGCAGTTCTTGGCGCTCTTGGCGTCTTGGCGTCTTGGCGGTAAATCACTGTTCTTGACGTCAAACCCGCACTTCCTTCGTCACCGGTTGCAGTTCAACAGGGTTGCGGCCGGCGAGCCAGCCCGGCAGGATCGCCGAGAACAGACCGGCGGCACCTCCCGCACGCACCACCATCAAACAGCCTTCATGAAACTTCGGCACCTGTTCGTTGGCACGACTGGCGGGGATACCTTCGCCGACGCCGTCCACACCGGCCACCAGTTCGGCACCGGGGCGTATGGTCGCTGCATGCAGGGCGCTTTCGATCTGCGCGCGGTCCCAGCCAGCCTCCTTGTAAATCGCATAATGCTCCGGCGACAGCACCAGGATCGCGCGGGCTGACTGCACCAGTTTCGGATGGCCGATTTTCACCAGTGCCATCGCGAATGATTTAGTCAACGCTTCCGGCGTGCGTGACTTCTGGTCGACAAAAGCTTCCGGACCGTGGCCCTGGAACAGCGTCACCGCTGAGGTGCCGGGTTTCATGCCGCGTGCCTGCGCCAACGGCTGCCACGCCGGATCGGATTCATCCTCGGCAAAACACAGCGTGAATTTGCTCGGCGCCCCCAACGTTGAACGGTCGGCCTCGCCGGGGCGCCCACCGCCGACATTGCGCACGATCAGGTTCAGCGCGCGGCCGATGGTGGCATTGGCACGGTTGCCCTGCCCCAGCGCGTTGATGCCGCTGTTCATGCCCAGGCGTTTGGCAATGGGACCGTTGACGATGATGACCGGGCTGGAAAAATAAGTTGTCGCCAGCACGCCGTGCAAGGTAAACACTGGCTCCAGTGCAGCCTCGATCGCCGCCAGCAGCACCGGCATGTATTCGGGTTTGCAACCCGCCATCACTGCATTGATCGCAACTTTTTCAATGGTGCAATCCGCGAGGTTGGGCGGCATTTTGCCGACGATCTCATCGGGCTTGCGCGGTGTGCCTTTGAGCATTGCAATCACGCGTTGGTCGGTTGGCGGCGTCACCGGCAGGCCGTCGGTCCAGCCGCGCTGGTAACACACCTCAACCGGATCAGCCTCTATCGCATAATCGATCTTGCGCGCCGCCAGCCACGTGGCCCCGCTGTGTTTTGCTTCAAGCCTCTCCGCCGTCCCGGGCGCGAGTGATAACGACCCTCATCCGGGCTTGAATACGGGATGCTGTTTGCCGAGATCCTTGATGCCGGTCAATCGCTGCCAACCCTCTTTATCCCAGCCGACCACACGTTCGACTTCACGCCCGGCTTCGAAACGGATCAGCGTCGGCATGAATTCGATGTTGTTCAGCCACGACAGATCGAGTTCACGGTCATCAACCAGCGCATCGACCTTAGACGGGAATTTCGGATCATCTTGAGTCACGATCTGAAAAGCGGGCGCTTCGCGCGCTGCGCGCTGCATTTCATTTTCGATCATCACGCAGGTCGGACATGCGCGTTTGGAAAACACCACCAGACCATCCTGCAGCAATGTTGCCACCCCATTCTCCTTGCTTGCCTGACTGCCGGTAAATCCCGGCGTTCAGGTGTTACTCTAACTCAATATGCATGCACTCCGGCCTCTTGCTCCTGCACTGATCACGGGCTTTGCCCTGCTCGGCGACTGCGCGCCGCGTAACTGCATGACGCAAACGCGGCTATACCTTGATCGAACGTCCGACCCCGATCTCCTGACATGGTGAACCCTGATGACACCCAAAACGAATATGCAACGCCGCAGACTGCTCCAGGCCGCCGGCGCTACCGCATTGCTGTCGACCATGGCTGAATCCCGCAGCGCACCCGCGGGTCTGATCACCCGCCCCATTCCCAGCAGCGGCGAACGTCTGCCGGCCATCGGGCTCGGCACCTACCAGGGTTTTGATACGCCCGTCAGCCAACTGGCCGGCACTGAATTAAAAGCTGTCATGCAGCGCTTCATCGCGCTCGGCGGCAAGGTCCTCGACTCTTCACCGATGTACGGCCACGCCGAAGCTGCGATGGGTGCGCTGACCGCGGACCTGAAGGCACGCAACGACCTGTTTTTTGCCACTAAGGTCTGGACCAGCGGCCGCGCCGACGGCATACGGCAAATGGAAGATTCCTTCCGTTTGCTGCAGACCAAAGTCATCGACCTGATGCAGGTGCACAACCTGCTCGACTTGAAGACGCACCTGCCGGTGCTGCGCGACTGGAAAAAGTCCGGCCGCATTCGTTACCTCGGCATCACGCATTACCACGCCGGCGCCCATGCCGAACTCGAAAAACTGGTGAAAACCGGCGACTTCGATTTTCTGCAGATCAATTACTCACTGGATGAACCCGAAGCCGGGGCGCGCCTGTTGCCGGCCTGCGCCGATTCCGGCACGGCCACATTGATCAACCGGCCGTTTTCTCAGGCGGGACTGTTCAGCCGGGTGCGCGGCAAACCGCTGCCGCCATGGTGCGCGGACATGGACTGCAGCAGCTGGGCGCAGTTCTTCCTGAAATGGATCATCAGTCACCCTGCCGTGACATGTGCCATACCCGGCACCAAGCTGGTACGTCACATCGAAGACAACATGGCGGCTTGCACAGGCCGCCTGCCCGATGCCGCGATGCGCAAACGCATGGCGGAATATTTCTCCGGGCACTGACCCGGGCGCAAACCCGCGGCGCTGCACACACTCTCCACCATGAGCACACGTCGCATCCTGATCTCCCGCCTGTTGCCGTTACTGCTGTGCCTGCTGCTCGTCAGCGGCTGCAGCATGGTGCGCCTGGGTTACAACCATCTCGATTCGGTCGCGACCTGGATGGCGCATGATTATTTCGACCTGACCAGTGAGCAGCGCGACAACTTCGCGCAACGTTTTGACCGATTGCTCATCTGGCACCGTCATGAACAACTGCCGGAATATGCGCAGTTTCTGGAAAACATGCAGAAACGCGCCCAACGCGGCCTGCAGGCCACCGACATGCTCTGGCTCATCGACGGCTTGCGCCAGCGTTACGCAACAATCGCCGCACGCGGTGCCACCGACTCCGTCGAACTGCTGGCGACGCTGTCACCGGCGCAGATCGAGCACTTCCGGCAGGAACTGGATAAAAACAACCGCAAATTTCTGCGCGAGAATCGCAGTAACGAGAGTGAAGCCGAACGCCGCCGGGTGGTCGAACGGAAAACATTGTCGCAATTGCGCGACTGGATGGGTCATTTTTCGGAAGCCCAGGAAACCCGCATCATGGCGCTGCTCAAATCGGTGCCACTGACGGACCAGCTCCGCCACGAGGACCGCCTGCGCCGCCAGCGCGAATTCATTATTCTGCTGGAACAGCGCAGCGGCGACCGCAAAGTATTCACGCAGCGCCTGACCGACTGGCTGGTGCACTGGGAAGCCGGACGCAGTCCGCGGCACGCCCAGCTGTTCAATGAATCCTGGCAAAAACGCGCCGAGTTCTACGCCGCTGTTGATCGCCTGCTCACCACGGAGCAGCGCAGCCATCTGCAGCACCGGCTGCAGGATTACATCGACAGTTTCCGTCAGCTGGCCGAGCGCCGGCCTGCTGCAGGAAAATCACGGTAGGCTAGAATAGCCGCTGCAACAACCAATCCGCTTATTTCGATGCCGACCTATCCTGGCCGCACAACGTCCAAACTCCCGCACGTCGGCACCACCATCTTCACGGTGATGTCGCAACTGGCCGCAGAACACAAGGCCATCAACCTGTCACAGGGGTTTCCGGATTTTGATTGCGCGCCGGAACTGCGCGCGCTGGTCACCAAACATTTCAATACGGGCGTCAACCAATACCCGCCGATGGCGGGCATACCGGCACTGCGTACAGCCGTTGCCGAAAAAATGGAATCGCTATACGGCGCACGCTACGACCCTGATCAGGAAGTCACCATCGTCCCCGGCGCGACCTATGCCATATACACGGCTGTAGCCACGTTGATCCGCCCCGGCGACGAAGTCATCCTGTTCGAACCCACCTACGACAGTTACGGGCCAGCGGTCGAAGTGCACGGCGGTGTGCCGGTCTACGTGCAACTGCGTTATCCGGATTACAGCATCGACTGGCAGGCCGTAGAAGCCGCCATCACGCCGCGTACCAAACTGATGATCATCAACACGCCGCACAATCCGACGGCAACCGTGATGTCGGCGGAGGACCTGCGCCTGCTCGAAGGCCTGCTGAAAAATACCGACATCGTCATCATCAGCGACGAAGTTTACGAACACATCGTGTTTGATGGGTACAAGCATCAAAGCATCGCTCGTTTTCCTGGCCTGGCTGAACGCAGCTTTTTTGTGTCGTCATTCGGCAAGACCTACCACGTCACCGGCTGGAAAATGGGTTATGTCGCCGCACCGCGGGAACTGATGGCCGAATTCCGCAAGGTGCATCAGTTCAACGCCTTCGTCACCAACGGCCCGCTGCAATACGTGTTCGCCGAATACATGAAAAACAAGGACGCCTACCTGCAACTGGCGGCGTTTTACCAGAAGAAACGCGACTTCTTTCTGCAGGGACTGCAGGGCTCACGCTTCAAACCCCTGCCCTCGCGCGGCACGTTTTTCCAGAACCTCTCCTACGAAAATATCAGCGACGAAAAAGATACCGACCTGGCGATACGATTGACCAAGGAACATGGCATCGCAGCTATTCCGGTGTCTGTTTTTTATCGCCAGCCACCGGCGCACCGGGTGCTGCGTTTCTGTTTCGCCAAGTCCGAAGAAACACTGGCGCAGGGCGCGGAAATCCTCAGTCGGCTGTAAAACATCCGTGCCGTTTCGTTTCATAGCCCCGGTCCTGACCGCAACCCTGCTGGCGACTGCAGCAGCCGACACGCAGTCAGCACAAACTCCGGATCAAACACCCTACCCTCATGCCACGGAAACGATAGGCACTGTCAGGCAGATCTACGACGGCGTATTGACGCCGGAAATGGCCGTCAATACCTTCCGCAATATCGATCGCCTGTTTCCGGTGCGTACAGTGCCGCGCGCACCATCACCGCGGCCTCTGCCGCCAGCCGCGACCCCGCTCACGACCCTGCAGTTCAGCGATGACGGCAAGCACTACGATCTCAACAACTACCTTGAGCTGAACCGTGTTGCCGGCCTGCTCATACTCAAGGACGGCCACATCAAACTGGAACGTTACCGTTACGGCAACACCGAACACACGCGCTGGATGTCGATGTCGATTGCGAAATCGATTACTGCCACGCTCATCGGCGCCGCCGTGCAGCAGGGCAAGATCGGCAGCCTTGCTGATCCTGTCACCCGCTACGTGCCGGCACTGGCCGGTAGCGCCTACGAGGGCGCATCAATACGCGACGTGCTGATGATGTCATCCGGAGTACGCTGGAGCGAAACCTATACCGACCCCGCATCCGACCGGCGGCGCCTGCTGGAAGCACAGATATCCCAAAAACCCGGATCGGCGCTGGCGGTCATGAAAGGTTTGCCGCGCGCGGCTACACCCGGCACCGCGAACAATTACAACACCGGCGAAACCCAGGTAGCCGCGGAAATCCTGCGCAATGCCGTGGGCCTGCCGCTCGCGGCATATTTATACGAACGTATCTGGCGCCGCGTCGGCATGGAAGCCGATGCCAACTGGTGGCTGGAATCACCCGACGGCATCGAAATCGGCGGCAGCGGTTTCAGCGCCACGCTGCGCGATTACGGCCGCTTCGGACTTTTTGTGCTTGATGACGGCGTTGCCGGCGGCGAAACCATCCTGCCTGCAGGCTGGATGCGCAAGGCCACCACCCCCAAGACGCTGCACGGCGGCAAAGCGCTGGATTACGGTTATCTGTGGTGGACCGGCACCACGCCGGCGTCACAACGGGATCGCGCTTTTTCAGCGGAGGGCATCCACGGGCAGTTTCTCTACGTGAATCCCGCGACTAAAGTGGTGATCGTAGTGTGGAGCGCACAACCCAAACCGCTGGGCAGCGCCATCATTAACGACTGGGCATTTTTTGAAGCTGTGAGCGCAGCGCTGCGTTAGCAAGTGTAGCTCGTAGGGAGGGAAGTGAAATACGGGATATCTTGACCCTTAATCCACTGCTCCCAAGCAGACTTCTTTCAGTGTGCGCTCCACGGTCTACCCCCCCCTTCTGAGCTGCCGAGTAGCGCAGCACGGCCGGGAGCAGTCGGCGAGGACTGTGCGAGCCGCGCTATCGGTTAACAATTCAATTTCTCAACCCGCCCATGACTCTGACATTCAACGGAACTTTACGCGAGTTCCGCAGCCGCCCGGTCGTGCGAGCAACGCAGGGAACCCGAAGGGCAGCGAAGCGGGGCCGCCTTCTTTGGGTTACTTTTCTTGGCGGGACAAGAAAAGTAACCAGCCGCCGGGCTGCCCCCGGCGAAGTTGAAGCACCGGCGGATAACGTCACTACGCTCCTCATCCGCCCTACGGATCTGTCTAACCAATTCTTAGTATTGATTTATCAAACAGCGCCCTTCACCCCCGCATACAAATAAATCACGACGATGCACACTGCCGTCATTTTCATGCTGTAGCGCCGATTCAATCCCAGCAGTTCGCTGAACGGCAGGCCGTAACGCCCCGCCATCGCCAGCATGGTGTTCGACATCGGACAGGCTGTAAGGCCTATGCCCCAGCTCATCAGGAAAGTCATCGCCAGCATGGTCTGGTCCGGCTGCAAGGGCGTCAGCCACGGACCCAGCACCGACACCAGGATAATGGGATGCAGGCCGAACCAGGCGCAGACGTTCATGACGACCAGCACCATGCTTGCTTCAAAAGCGCCGAATTGCGCAAAGGGCATGCCCAGATCCAGCGCGGCAATGGTACCGTTCATGCCCGCCGACAATATGCCCGCCGCCAGGAACAATGTCAGTTCGCCATTCATGGCCGGCAGTCCGCGATGCACCAGCTGCAGCAGTATCGGTCCAGTGCGCCGCGCATCGCGCGCCAGCAACGTAATGATGGTCACCAGCGGTGACAATGCAGCGATGATCGCCAGCACCGACCAGCGCGGTTGCCACTCGTGCATTGCCAACACGCCTGCGGCCAGTACTGCCGGCACCCACAACGCTTCCAGATGCAGCGGATAGCCCACGAAATTGCGGGCGCCACCGTGCCGCACAGAAGTCAGCGTGAACCAGGTGACGGTGATGCCGATGACCGCCACGGGTATGCCCCAGACGATCAGATGCGTCAAGCTGGCGCCGGGCGCCGCAGTCAGTGCCGCAGCCATTGCGCCATAAAACGGTGACCAGGCGGCGCCGACGATAAACGCCTGCGACAATCCCATGGCCTGATCCATGGTCAGTTTGGTGCGGGCGCTCAGCCGGTCGGCAAAAATCGCCACAGCAGAAAAATTGATCACAGCGCCGAACAGATGCACGCCGACCATGGTCTTGAACAGCGCACCGCGCCCCTGCTCCAGTGGCTCGCTGGTTGCGGTGTGGCCGACGGCAATCAGACGCAGAAACGACACGGCGATCAGCATCCCGGCCAGCGGCACGTTCTGTGTTAACGCCATTTCCACCAGGCCACTGCTGCCGCGTGCCATGCCCCATGCAATGCCCGCGATGCCGAGTCCGGCCAGTGTCAGCACCATGTAGAGTTGATGCGCTGGCAGACGCGGCAATAACAACAGGCAGGCCATCCAGGCGATGACGCCGGTGATCCAGCCGGGATAGGCAGGCAGCGCCACCGCGGCAACCACCAGGATCACCACGGCGACATAACACCAGGCGGCGACCGCATCGCGCGGAGAGACAGTGCTCAACAGGGACTTTCAGAAAATCCGGCGGTATTACTCCACCGGACTTCGATACTCAGCAATTGCAGATCAAAGCACGCCAGACAATCCGCCATCGACGTTGATGCAGCTGCCGGTGACATAACTGGCAGCATCGGACGCCAGGAACGCGATCACGTTGGCGACTTCCTCGGATTCGCCCATGCGTTTCAGCGGCACGGTTTTTCCAGTATCAGCATAGTGCTGCTCGACTGTCTTTTTATTGCGCTCGGCGCCGCGCTCCTGCTGCTTGGACTTGATCTTGCCGACGGCAACGACGTTGACCAGAATGTTATCGGGTGCAAGTTCTTTCGACAAACCTTTGGCCAGCGCCAGTCCGGCGGCACGGCTGACCGTGGTCGGGAACATCGCCGCACCCGGCTGTTTCGCACCGACCATGTTCAGATTGATGATGCGGCCACCGCCGACTTTCTTCATGTGCGGCACCGCGGCGCGCGTGGTACGCACTTGTGCCATGACTTTGATTTCGATGTCGTTGGCCCAGACCTTGTCTTCAACTTTTTCGAATGCGATCTGTCCCGAACCGCCGGCGTTGTTGACGACAATGTCGAGCCGACCGAAATGTTTTGCCGCCTCGTTGATGAAACGCTCCATGTCGCCTTCCTTGGCGGCATCGGCGACGATGCCCAACACGTCACCACCCTGTTTTTTCAGTTCTACAACCAGCGCATCAATCAATTCCTTGCGCCGCGCGCAGAACGCCACTTTCACGCCTTCCGCCACCAGACGCCGCACCGTTGCACCGCCGATGCCTTCAGTGCCGCCGGTGACGGCAGCAACTTTGCCCTTGAGTCCGAGTTCCATAACGTGATCCTTCCTGCTGTTATTCAATCGAAGCGCGATTGTGACATATCCGCGGCGCCTGCTTATATCCTTTGGCAATCAACAAGACTCAGGAACCGGATTTTTCAGCGAGGCTTGGCCCGCAAGCACTGCACGCGGGTTAAACTGCGGCACCATGATCATTGCCATTCCCGACGACTACCACAATCTGGTCGGCTCGCTGAGCTGCATGCAACTGCTGCAAGGCCATGAGGTGCGCATCTACAACGAAGCCGCCCCACCCTCCGCCACCCTGATCCGCAATCTGCGCGATGCCGAGATCATCGTACCGATCCGCGAGCGCACGCGTTTCACCCGCGAGATCATCGAGCAACTGCCCGCACTGAAACTGTTCAGCCAGACCGGCCGCAGTTGTCACCACATCGACCTTGATGCCTGCAAGGTACGCGGCATTGCCGTCACTGCCGGCAGCCACGCCTCGCCCTATACGGTGGCCGAACAAACCTGGGCGCTGATCCTCGGCAGCCTGCGCGATATTGCCCACGAGCCCGCACTGATGAAACGCGGTGGCTGGCGCAGCCGTCTGAGCATCGGCCTCAAAGGCCGCACCCTGAGCGTATTCGGCCTGGGCACCATTGGCAAACTGGTCGCTGCTACAGGTGCCAGTTTCGGCATGCGGGTGCTGGTATGGGGGCGCGATGGTTCACTTGCAGCCGCACGCGCCGCCGGTTACGACACGGCGAGCAGCCAGGACGACTTGTTCGAGCAAGCGGACGTGCTGACACTGACGCTGCGACTGTCGCCCGATACCCGCGGCATCGTCACGGCAGCACATCTCGCGCGCATGAAACCCACCGCACTGCTGGTCAATACCGCACGCGCCGAATTGATCGCGGCCGGCGCACTGGAAACCGGCCTCGTTCAGGGGCGCCCCGGCTACGCCGCAGTCGATGTTTATGAAAACGAGCCCGTGCTCGAAGGCCAGCATCCGTTATTACAACTGGACAATGCCTTGTGCACAGCGCACAGCGCGTGGCTGGAGCGTGATACCTATGAACTGTATTTCGGCGAAGCGTTTGAAAACGCTGCGGGATACGCCGCTGGCTTGCCAGTGCCGTGGGTCATCGCACCGAAATAAAAATAAAATAATAAAAACGATTTGTTATGTGGCGTCTGCAGCACTACCAGGCACAGACTAACTAAGCCGGCGGTGATGAAGCCGGTTCGGACTGCGAGCCCGCCCCTTGCTCTGCAGCCACCATCACCTCCACCCGGTCGCGTCCCACATCCTTGGCGCGGTACAGCGCCCGGTCAGCGTACAGCAACGCGGCATCGGCATTATCAGCGCTGGCCTGCAGGGCGGTGACACCGATGCTGGCCGTGACAGTAATGGCCCGCCCTTCATGCATTACCGTCAACGCTGCAATCGCACGGCGCAAGCGTTCTGCAAATTCGCGCGCTGATGCCAATGTGGCACCCGTCAGCAGGACTGCAAATTCCTCTCCACCCAACCGACTGCACATATCGACCTGGCGAATCTCGTCCCGTATGACCTCAGCCACCCGCCGCAATACGGCATCGCCGCCCGGATGGCCATGGGTATCGTTGACGCTCTTGAAATAATCCAGGTCCAGTATCAGCACTGCCGCCTGCTGACCTGCAAAACGCTTCATGCGTGCATGTTCTGCTTCGAGACGCGCAATAAATGCGCGACGGTTCGGCAATCCAGTCAGCATGTCGGTGGTCGCCAGTTCACGCAATTCTGCTTCCAGGCGCTTGCGCTCGGTGATATCCTCGACGATGCGCAGAAAATACAATGGACGGCCTTCGTGGTCCCGCACCAGGGATACCGTGCGGTTGGTCCAGATGATCCTCTCGTCCTTGCGTATGTAACGCCGCTCTGCCGCTACGCTGTCCACCTCCCCGGACAGCAACTGCTGCCGGTAGTGGCCATCGTAAATACGGTCATCCGGATGGGTAAAACTGTTCGAAGGCATGCCCACCAGTTCATCACGGGTATAACCCAGCATTTCACAGAATTTCCGGTTCGCCTGCAGGAAGCGCCGGTCCAGTGAAGTATGAACGATGCCGATCGCCGCCCGTTCAAAAGTGGCACGGAAACGCTCTTCGCTGGCGGCCAGCGCAATACTCGCCTGGTTTTGCCGGGTCAGCGTAACGACCAGGACTCCCGCAAACCCCGCGATCACCACGCTCAGCAGCAACGCCAGTCCGTAGTCGCGGCTGCGATTGCGCATGAAATCCGCAAGCACCTCGTCCTGCGCCGTGCCTATCGCCACCATCAACGGATAGCCCGGCAGTGTGCGATAGCTGACATAACGTGGGACACCGTCTACCGCCCCCTGACTGAGAAACTCGCCGGTGGCGCTCTGCATCCGCCGCTTCAGCAAAGTGCTGTTCGATAAGTCATCACCAAAACTCAGCGCATTGCCGACACGTCGCGCACGGGTAATGCCATCGAGACCGACCAGCAGCACTACCCCCTGCGCACCGATGTCCGTCTTCTGGTAAAAACCGGTGAAGTAACCGGGATCCACCGATATCACAATGGCACCGCCAAACGAACCGTCACGTTTGATGAGGCGCCGTGACATCGGTATCTGCCAGGTTTGGGAAACACGGCCCAGCACCGGCTCGTCGATATAAAAAGTATCCTGCATGCGCCGCAGTTGATGTATCCGGAAATGCTGCCGGTCGGCGTAGTTGGTGGGCGGCGTCGGTTTGCTGCTCAGTATGATGTTGCCGAATTCGTCCAGCACGCTGATGATGCTGAACAGCCGCTCATCGATAATGCCTTCCCTCACATATTGGGCAATGTCCATCTGCCGGCCCAGCCGCCGGTATTCATGACGTATGAACATCAGCGCGCCATCGAGCCCCTTCAGTGTCCGCACGATGTGCTCTTCGTAGGCCACTGCCAGATTGGTATTCTGTCTGACGGCTGCAACAATGACTTCCTCGCGCCCGGTGCGTTGCTCCAGGAGCACCACAGTCCAGAGCAATGCGATCAATACCGCGCTGAACAGCACGATGCCCACACTCACATTGGTACGCGCCATCAGCCAGCGTCGGGTGGCAGGCAGCATCAGGCAATTTCCCCCGGCATCAACTCACCCGCCACTGCGCTGCATCATTGGACACCCGGCCCTGCCGCTCCAGCCGTATCAACGCCGCATGCAGCGATCTCATGGCAACGTTATGGATGCGCTCGGGCACATCGTCATAGGCGCGTTGCACCAGTTGCTCCAGCGTAGCCGGGCCGGTCTGCGTCAGCGCCGCAAAAATCTTTTCTTCGCGTTTCAGCCGGTGCGCAATCAGCCGCCGCACTTCATCCTGCGGTGATGCAATAACATGGCCATGGCCGGGCGCAAATGCAGTGATCGGCAGTTCCAGTAGCCGCGCCAGTGAATCCAGATATGCCTGCATGTCCCCGTCGGGCGGCGAGATCACTACCGTGGATCCCTGCATCACATGGTCTCCGGTAAACAGCAGACCTTGACCCTCGAGCAGATAACACAGGTGATTCGATGCATGGCCGGGCGTATGTACGGCACGCAAACGGTGCGTGCCGCAAGTTACGACATCACCATCCTGTAGAACCCGGTCCGGCACAAAATGTTCATCCTGCCGACCGTCATCGGGCACAGTCCCGAAACCCAGCACCTGCGCACCGGTGGCGGCTTTTAATGCGCGCGCCAGTGGCGAATGATCGCGATGGGTATGCGTACACAATATCCAGCGCAGCTTGTTCCCGACCGCCTGCAACAAGGCGTCGCGGTGCGCGTCGAGTTCAGGGCCGGGATCAATCAGCCCCAGTTCATCATTGCCCAGCAGGTAACTGTTGGTACCTGGTCCGGTCATCATGCCCGGATTGGGCGCGGTGATGCGCCGCACACCTGGCGCGATTTCCACAACCACGCCGGGCACGATGGACGTCAGGTCTGCCACTGCCCTGCCCCTTCTTTGGTACCTGCTTCTTCATAACCGGGCTCACCCGGCAGGATGCGCCGGCCGTCACGTCCGATACGCGGCAGCATGGCACGAACGTTGCCCTGTTTGCCCAGACCCTGGCGCAAGCTGGTCACACGATCAAAATCGGCAAAGGTCTCCAATGTGCGTACTGTCGGCGTGCGCATCTCGAACTCACCGCGACTATGGCGCGACAGCGCATCACCCGGACTCACCCACTCCGCTGCTATGGTTTCATGATCATCCTGCAAGGGCTCTTGCCCTGCCGGCGCCTCAGCCATGAAAAAGCGCGTGTCGTAACGCCGCGGTGCGCTGACCGGCGTAATCCAGTGTGCAAAATAAGTCAGCTGATCGGCAGCGAGTTGCAGATTCTCGGTCTGCAGCAATGCGGCAAAACCCACGGCACCTGCGTTCAAACGACGGCGATGCTCGTCCATGCGCGCGGCGGTAGCCGCGTCATCCAGCGCAATGATGCCATCGCCCTGGCGCGCCAACAGCAACCCGGATTCCTCAAAGGATTCACGGATGGCTGCCGCCCAGTACGCCAGGCCATCAGCGGCTACGCCCAGGGTTGAACTTGCCGCAACGTCATCGAGGCAATTACATAAACCGTTGTTTTTAAACGATAAATCATCATTATCCAGGCCGCCACCGGGAAACACATACATGCCGGGCACAAACCCGGACTTGAGGTTTCTGCGCATCATCAGCACTTCGATGCCGTGTTGCGTATCGCGCACCAGGGTCACCGTCGCCGAAGGCATCGGGATCGCAGGTTTATTATCTTTTTCAGTTTTCACTGGCTGTCCTTCAGGCATACGTTAGCTCATTGCTTCATCAGTAACCGGATCAGGCTCGAGGTATCGAGTTTCCCGCCACCCTGCTCCTGCAACCGCGCATAAAATTGGTCGATCAGTGCAATTGCCGGCAATTGCGCGCCATTGGCGCGCGCTTCCTCCATGGCGATCCGCAGATCCTTGCGCATCAGGTTCACCGCAAAACCGAAATCGAATTTGTCGTCGATCATGGTCTTGCCGCGATTTTCCATTTGCCACGATGTTGCCGCGCCCTTGGAAATGACGTCGACCGCGCGTTTGGCGTCCAGCCCTGCATGCTGCGCAAAAGCAAGACCTTCTGCCAGTCCCTGTATGACGCCGGCGACACAGATTTGGTTGACCATTTTTGTTTTTTGCCCTGCACCCGAGGCGCCCATCAGCATCACTGCGCGGGCAAAATGCGCAATTACCGGCTCGGCACGTGCAAATGCTTCGGCATCACCGCCCACCATTACGGTCAATATGCCCTGCTCAGCCCCCGACTGCCCGCCAGACACCGGTGCGTCGAGAAAATGCAAACCCTGCTGGCGCGCAGCGGCATGTAATTCCTGTGCCACCGCCGCCGACGCTGTGGTGTGATCGATAAATACGGCATCGTGTTTCATAGCTGAAAACGCACTGTCCTTGCCGACGGTAACCTCGCGCACATCGGCATCATTGCCGACGCAGCTGAACACCATGTCTGCATCCTTTACCGCCGCTGCCGGCGTCGCAGCAGCACTCCCCTTATGCTGCGCCGCCCAAGCCTGGGCCTTGGCCTGCGTCCGGTTGTAAACCGTGACCACATGTCCTGCCTTGGCAAGATGCCCTGCCATGGGACCCCCCATGACCCCGATGCCGATGAATGCAACTTTCATGATAACTGTTCCCGATTGGTGAACGGATATTGAAAAAAACAGCAACGCTGCGCATCACGAGACGCCAGATTGCGAACAACACGCAGGATGTCTGCGCGTCCGGCCTATATTAATTGAATGGCGTGCGGATGCGCAGCGGTCAAGCAATGCGTCCCAATGCGCGCAGAATACGTTCGGGTGTTGCAGGGATTTCCGCGACCGATGCCCCCAGTGGCCGCAGTGCGTCATTGACCGCATTGAGCACTGCCGCTGACGCGCCGGCAGTACCCGCTTCGCCCGCACCCTTGGCCCCCAGTTCCGAAGTGGCCGTCGGTGTGCAGGTATGGCCGACTGCAATGTCGGGCATTTCCCCTGCCATCGGCACCAGATAATCCATCAAGCTGCCATTCAACAACTGTCCTTCGTCGCTGTACAGACATTGCTCGAACAAGGCCGCACCCATGCCCTGCACACAGGCGCCGCGGATCTGTTCATCCACCAGCAGCGGATTGATGATGGTGCCGCAATCATCAACTACCCAGTGCTTCAGCATTTTCACAAAACCGGTGTCGATGTCGATTTCAAGGTACGATGCCTGGATGCCGTTGGTATAAGCGCCGTTCCAGGTTTTCTGCGCATAACTCCGCGTCACCGTCAGCTCGGGCTGAAAATCCTTCGGCACCTGGTCGGTGCGGAAATAGGCGGTGCGCGCCACATCTTCCAGCGTCATCACCAGTACAGCGGTGCTGGCGTCAATCACGCGTCCATCACGGATGTCATACAGCGAGGCTTCGGATTCCTGCAGCCGCGCGACAAAAGCCAGAATGTTGGCCTTCAGCGCCTTGCCTGCCTGCAACGCTGCTTCACCGCAGATACCGGTGCCACGCGAACCCCAGACACCTCCACCCACCGGCGTGGTTTCGGTATCCCCCAGCACTACCTTGACCTGTGCGAACGGCACGCCGCAGACCGCGGCCACCACCTGCTGAATCACCGCGTAACCACCCTGACCGCATTCAGTAATGCTGGAAGCCGCAACGATGCCGCCGGTCGCGGTCAATTTCAGGGTGCAGGAATCCTGTGAAGCAATGGACACGCCGCCCTGCCCGTAGGTGGCCGCCGACGGATTTGAATTCTCGACAAAACTCGCCAGTCCAATTCCGCGATGGATGCCCTGTTTGTGCAGTTGCAGCTGTTCTGCGCGCAGCCCGCGGTAATCCATCATCTGCAGCAATTGCTCCAGCGCTTCGTGCTGGGACAGTTTTTCCAGCACCGGGCCGCCGGCCAGCTTCAGGGGATAACTTTCGGGGCTGATGTAGTTGCGGCGTCGGAATTCCGCGGGATCCACATCCAGTTTCGCCGCGGCCAGATCCATCAGGCCTTCGCTGACCAGACAGGCCACCGGATGACCGACCGCACGATACTGGCCGTACATCGCCTTGTTCTGGAATACCGCGCGGGTCACTGCACGGTACGCGCCGCGCCGATAGGCCGCACACACTAGGTTCGACACCTGCAGGCCTTCATTCGCGCTACCGCGCGGATAACCGGAATAAGCGCCGATGCCATAGAGATCATCCGCTTCGACGCCGAGAATCTCGCCGTCCTTCGATAAGGCCATGCGTGCGCGCACACGATGGCCGCGCGCGTGAAAATCACCAACAAAGGATTCCAGCCGGTCGGCAACAAACTTGACCGGTCGCCCCAGCACGAGTGACGCAGCAACCGCAGCCATCTCGTCACCATAGATATGAATCTTCATGCCGAAGCTGCCGCCAACATCAGGTGCGATAACGCGCACCTGCGTTTCGGGCAACCGGAAATGCCGGGCAATAATCCACTGCATCATGTACGGCACCTGCGTGGAATGCCACACCGTCAGCTGACCATCAGCGGAATTGAAATCAGCCAGCAGGCTGCGTGACTCCAGCGTCACCGCAGTATGGCGACCGGTGACAAATTCGGCCTCGACCACGTGTGCCGCCTGCGCGAAGGCAGCCGCCACATCACCCGCTTCCACCACGCGTTCAAAACACAGGTTGCTGCCGAGTTCCGGATGGATCACCGGTGTTGCCGGATCCAGTGCTGACTCCGCATCGGTAACCGCAGGCAGTTCATCCCATTCGATTTCAATCAGCGCCAGCGCATCTTCGGCTTCAGCCCGGGTAGCCGCCGCCACCAGCGCTACTGGTTCGCCTTGCCAGCACGCGCGCTCCACGGCCAGCGGCCACTGCGGCGCCGACTGCATGCCCGGCACATGCTGCAACACGCCGACATAGGGATCGCACAGCGCCGCTACGTCGCGCCCGGTAAGCACCCGCACCACACCCAGCGCCGCTGCTGCAGCCGCAACGTCCAATCTCGCGATTCGCGCATGGGCATACGGGCTGCGCAACACAACAGCATGCAGACATCGCGGCGGATTAATATCATCGACATACTGACCGCGCCCCGAGAGCAGGCGTAGCGCATTCGTGCGCGGCAATGAGGCACCGATGCCGTCGCGTCGTCCCGCTGCGCTCACGGTTGCGCCCCGGCTCTCTTGCGGCACACGGCCTCCACCGCGTCCACAATGGATTGGTAACCGGTGCAGCGGCAGTAATTACCTGACAGGTGCGTGCGGATTTCATCGCGGCTCGCCTGCGGCCGCACGGCGATCAGTTCCGCCGCAGTCAGCAGCATCGCCGGCGTGCAGAATCCACACTGCAGGGCATTGCGCTGATGAAATTCCCGCTGCAGATCAGCGACGATCTCGCCGTTGCCATCGGCCGTCGCGGCGCCTTCGATGGTGACGATGTCGGTGCCATCCGCCTGCACCGCGAGCATCAGGCAGGCGCGCACGATGGCGCCATCGAAGCGCACCGTACAAGCACCGCAGACACCGTGTTCGCAGCCGACATGCGTACCGGTCAAACCCAGCGTGTCACGCAGAAAATCGACCAGGTTCTGGCGCACCGGCACGTGACGCGTGACGTTCTCGCCGTTCACGGTCAACGCGATGTCGACTTCGGTGACAGGTTGCGGCGGGTTCATCGCGACTCCTGCACGCCTGCGGCTTGCAGCAGGTCACTCACCGCGCGCGCCAGCAACACCCGCGCCAGCTGCATGCGCATCGCACTGCTGTAATGCACGTCGTCCTGCGGCGCCAAGTCCTGCGCCAGTGCCTGCTGTGCCAGTTGCACACGTTCGGGTGTGACGGTTCCCTGCTGCAGGATCGCTACCGCATGCGTCGCCAGCACCGGTTTGGTGTCCACTGCGAAAAAGGCGAGGTCGACGTCACGCAAGGCATTGCCGTTGACTGTCGCCCGGGCGGCCAGACCGGCAATGGCGTAATCCCCGTGGCGCCGTGCCAGCTCGCGAAACGCCACGCGCTCACCGGGACGCACGCCGGAAAATTCAGCGGCCAGCAGCATTTCGCCGGCCTGCAACGCCGTGTCATACAGGCCAAGAAAAAAATCCCGTGCGCGCACGCGCCGCTCGCCGCCGCGCCCGGCCACGACAAAGACCGCGTCGAGCGCGACACAGCACGCCGGCACCTCCGCCGCGGGATCAGCAAAAGCGATGCTGCCGCCAATCGTACCGCGATTGCGTATCGCTGCGTGCGCCACATGCGGCATCGCCAGCGACAGTAGCGGCGCATGTTGCGCAACCAGTGGCGAACATTCGATTTCAGCATGGCGCGTCATCGCACCGATGATGAGTTTGTCACCGTGCACGCTGATGCCGCCGAGTTCCGGCAAACTGTTGAGGTCGATCAGCACCGAGGGGGCAGCCAGGCGCATGTTAAGGGCCGCCAGCAGACTCTGTCCGCCCGCAAGCCAGCGCGCCTCATCGCCATATTGATTAATTAAATCAATGGCTTGCGCAATACTCTCGGGGCGTACGTAGGAAAAAGACGGTGCCTTCATGCCTGCAGCGCCGCAGTGCAGCGCCTTCGCAGTTGACTGAACGTCATCGGTGGCAGCTCAATCCGGTATCAGCCGACCGTGCACCCTGCCGTGGTCGCCTTCGGCGGCTCGACAAACGTGGTGACGTCGACACCGTTGCGGATCGCCGTCATCTCGGCGAGGATGGCCACCGCAATTTCCGGCGGCGTTTTGCTGCCGATCTTCAGGCCCACCGGGCCATGCAGTCGCGAAATTTCCTCCTGCGACAGATCGAACTCGGCCAGCCGCTGCCGCCTCGCTTCGTTGTTTTTTCTCGAACCGATGGCGCCCACGTAGAACGCCGGGGACTTCAGCGCTTCGAGCAGCGCCATGTCGTCGAGCTTGGGATCATGGGTCAGCGTCACCACGGCGCTGTGACCGTCGAGATTCAATTCGGTGACCACATCATCGGGCATGCCACGCTTCAATTCGACGCCGGCCAGGGTCCAGGTATCCGTGTATTCCGCACGCGGATCGCAGACCGTCACCTGATAATCGAGCGCCTGTGCCATCTGCGCCAGATAAGTCGACAGTTGACCGGCGCCGATGATCAAGAGGCGCCAGCGCGGACCATACACCGTGGCCAGCGTCGCGCCATCGAACGCGAGTTGATCCGACCATTTCGCGGGACCGATGCCGGTGCGGCCGGTTTTCATGTCCAGCGTGCGCAACACCAGTTCGTGACGCTCGATGCGGGCCAGCAGGTCATCAAGTCCGCTCGCCGCGGTCAACGGCTCCAGCACCAGTTCCAGCGTGCCGCCGCAGGGCAGGCCGAAACGCTGCGCCTCTTCTGCGGAGACCCCGTACTTGGTCGTCGTTGGCGTGTTCTCCGCCAGCGTGCCATCCTTGACGCGCAGGATCATGTCATCCTCAACACAGCCGCCCGATACCGAGCCGACCACCATGCCGTCGTCGCGAATCGCCGACAGCGCACCGATGGGTCGTGGTGCAGAACCCCAGGTCCTGATGACTGTTGCCAGCACCACGCGACGATTCTGGGCTACCCATTCGCGCGCAGTCCGAATGACCTGCAGATCAACGCTGTCCATAAGCAAATCCTCAATCAGTACTTCAGGGCACCTATTGTAGCGCGCCGCATGCGGTAACATCAGGCACCACCAGCAACGGAGAAAATCGCAATGGAAATGACCGGCGAAGAACTGATCGCCCTGCCCCAGCAGGCCACCTGGGATGCACTCAATGACACCGCGGTTCTGATGGACTGCATACCGGGTTGCGATTCGATGGAGAAACAGTCCGATACCGAATATTTGCTGACCATGACGGCCAAAGTCGGGCCGGTCAGCGCCAAGTTCAAAGGCAAGATGACCCTGCTGGAAGTGAATGCGCCGGATTCATATACCCTGCAATTTGAAGGCCAGGGCGGTGTTGCCGGTTTCGCCAAAGGCACCGCCCAGGTCAGCTTGGTCCCCGAGGGAGAAGCGACGCGCCTCAGTTACAACGTCAAGGCCAATATCGGCGGCAAGCTGGCGCAAGTGGGCGCGCGACTGATCGACGGCGTCGCCAAAAAAATTGCCGGGCAATTCTTTACCGCCTTCAACAAACGGGCCAGCGGTGGCGGTACTTAGTCAGGCACACGTAAAAAAGCCGGCGCATGCGCCGGCTTTTTTTATTGTTGCTGCGAATTTATCGTTGTAAATATCAACCCACGTGTTTGCGCAAAAATGCCAGCGTGCGTTCACGCGCCAGCTTGGCACTGGCGGCATCATAGGATCCGCGTTGATCGCAGTTGAAGCCGTGTCCCGCGGGATAAACATGGTGCTCGTGCTTGGGCTGCGCCGCCTTTACTTTTTCAACGGCTTCCATCGGAATCGACTGGTCCTTGTCTCCCCAGTGGAACATCACCGGACATTTCGCCTGCAGCGTCGCATGGTTGGGTATGCCGCCGCCATAGTGTGGCGCTGAGCACGCCAACCCCGCCACTTCCGTCGCCGATTTCCAGGCCACCGTGCCGCCCCAGCAATAACCCACGATGCCGGTTTTACCACCGGCTTGCGCTGCCTTGATTGCTGCGGCCGCATCCTTGATTGCATCATCAAGGCTGGCTTTCTGCATCAGTGCGCGGCTGGCTTCGATTTCCGGCGGCGTATAGCCGCATTCGTAATTGCGTTGCACGCGATCGAACATCGCCGGCGCAATCACCAGATAACCATCTGCAGCATAACCATCGGCCACGCCACGGATATGGCTGTTAACACCAAATATTTCCATGACTACCACCAGGCCACCGCGCGGCTTGCCCGCGGGCTCCGCCTTGTAAGCGCCGAATTTATGTCCGTCGGCGGCGGTCAGTTCAATCATGCTGCCCATATCACCCTCCATTAATCAGGTTCAGTTGGTCCGCCGGATTATAGCCTGCACACGCGGCGCACCCTGCTAGACTACACATCATTCTGACCTGTCATGAACGGAGCAAGCAAAATGCTGAAAATCTGGGGACGCACCAACTCAATTAACGTACAGAAAGTGCTGTGGTGCTGCGCCGAGACCGGCGTCAAATTTGAACGCGTGGACGCCGGCATGCAGTTCGGCGTCAATAACACTCCAGAATTCAAGGCGATGAACCCGAACGGCCTGGTACCGATGATCAACGATGACGGCCTGGTACTGTGGGAATCCCACGCCATCGTGCGCTACCTCGCACGCAAACACGGACTGGGCACGCTGTGTCCATCCGATGCCAAGGTTGCAGCCGATGCCGACCGCTGGATGGAGTGGTACAGCACCACGCTGTGGAACCACATGAAACCGATATTCTGGAACCTGATTCGGACCCCGGCGGAAAAACGCAATATGGCGGATGTCGAAGACAATCGGCAAAAACTCGCCGCCTATCTCGCGATGGCCGACAGTCACCTGGCAAAAAATGCCTGGCTCGCCGGCAAGGAATTCACCATGGGCGACATCCCGCTAGCCGTCATTGCCCACCGTTGGTTCAGCCTGCCCATCGAACGCCCTGCTATGCCCCATTTCGAGCGCTGGTTCAAGGCAGCAGCCGCGCGCCCCGGGTTCCAACAGCACTGCGCGGCAGCTTTGACGTAAACGATACGACCAATCGCGTGACCGGCATTCCGGTCACGACCATCGCCAACGTGCGCCGCTTCCGCCCATGACCGCCCAGCGCAGCTATCGCTACTACGAGTTCGTGATGGTCGCGTTCGTCACGGTGCTGATCTGTTCTAACCTGATCGGTCCGGCGAAAATTGCCCAAATCGATCTGCCGCTGCTGGGCGTAGTCACCTTCGGTGCCGGTGTGCTGTTTTTCCCGATCTCCTATGTCTTCGGCGATGTGCTGACCGAAGTTTATGGCTATGCGCGTGCGCGCCGGGTGATCTGGGCGGGTTTTGCCGGTTTGGGTTTTGCGTCGTTTATGGCCACCGTCGTCGTCGCACTGCCGCCGGCACCGTTCTGGGCACACCAAAGCGCTTACGAAATCGCTTTCGGTAATACGCCGCGCATCGTCGCCGCATCCATGCTGGCGTATTTCTGCGGCGAGTTCGTCAATTCGTATGTGCTAGCCCGCATGAAGCTGGCAACCCGCGGCCGCTGGCTGTGGACCCGCACCATAGGTTCCACCATCGCCGGTGAAGCAGTCGATTCCGCGCTGTTTTACCCGCTGGCCTTCTACGGCGCGGGCATCATTCCGGACGACAAGCTGCTGCTGGTCATGGCCGCGCAATTTGTTGCCAAGGTCAGCGTCGAAATTTTATTTACGCCGCTGACGTACCGGATCGTGGGTTTCCTGAAGCGTGCGGAGAACGAGGATTACTACGACCGCAACACCGACTTCAATCCGTTTGCGCTGAAACCCTGAACCGTGTCAGGGACGCAGATAACGCGCAAAAGCCAGCAGGCCGCCGCCGAAAATCATGCCAAAAACAAACAGCTGCACCACGTAGCTGAGCCAGGCAAAGCTAGTTGATTCGCCGCGCTCGACAAGATTATGGCAATACAGCAGGTACGGTGAGGGCTGATCGATATAAGGCAGTTTGTCGTAACGCACATCAACCAGCGCCTTGACTGCCAGCGATGCCGCAAGCACGAGAAATGCCGTCGTAGCCCCCACTGGCACAAAACCCAGAATGGCACCCAGAATCAATGCAAATAACATAAGAAAAATCGATCTTGCTGAAAATGACGGATGACTTTGTTGGTCGGGGAGACAGGATTCGAACCTGCGACCTTGGCGTCCCAAACGCCCTGCGCTACCGGACTGCGCCACTCCCCGAAACAATCGAAACAATCAAAGCTTAAAGTATATGAATTTGCCGCCAGAAACTACCGAACAAAACTACCGAACCAAATTACGAACTTGAAAACCCACAATTCCCTGCTTCCAGGGGCGATACGCTATCGGGCCGCACTGCAGCCCGCGCACTGCAGCCCGCGCACTGCAGCCCGATTTCGCAAGTCCGGCATTTTACCGGAAAAGTGCTCCCGCCCGGTCGATGCGCCCGGGTTATCCGCTAGAATCTTCGCTTTAATGGCCTGCCCCCGATGAACAACTCCAACTGGCGCACCCCCGCCGTCGTGCTTTTCTGCGGTGGCATGATCCTCACCATCGCACTGGGCGTGCGCCACAATTTCGGCCTCTACCTGCAGCCAATGACCGCCGACCTCGGCATCGGCCGCGAAGCCTTTGCTTTTGCCATCGCCATCCAGAACCTGATGTACGGCATTTCGCAGCCGATTACCGGGTTGATCGCCGACAAGTTCGGCACGGCGCGCGTGCTGATCGGTGGCGCCTTGTGTTACGCACTGGGCCTTTATCTGATGTCGGTATCCACCACCGGCATGGAGTTGACGCTGAGTGCGGGTCTGCTGATTGGCACCTCGCTGGGCTGCAGCGGATTTTCGATTGTCTTCGGCGTCATTGGCCGTGCCGTCCCGCCGGAAAAACGCAGCGTTGCCTTGGGCATTGCCGGGGCAGCCGGATCGTTCGGCCAGTTCGCAATGCTGCCGTACGGGCAATGGCTGATCAACCAGATCGGCTGGACACAGGCACTGGTGATCCTCGGCATCACGATACTGCTGATCATCCCGCTGTCGAGCGCGCTGGTCGAAGACAAAAACAAACAGGCCGCCATACTGTTCAAGCAATCCGCACGCGAAGCGCTGCGCGAGGCCCTCGCCCACCGTGGTTTCCTGCTGCTGTGCACCGCTTATACGGTCTGCGGTTTCCAATTGCTGTTCATTGCCGTGCATTTCCCCGCCTATCTGGTGGACCAGCGCATGACGCCGGAGACCGGCATGATCGGCCTCGCACTGATCGGGTTCTTCAACATGATCGGCAGTTACATGTGGGGCTGGCTGGGCGGTCGCCACACCAAGAAATACCTGCTGGCATTGCTCTATTTCACGCGCTCCGTAGCCATCGCGATTTTTATCCTGCTGCCGGTAACACCGCTGACGGTCTACGTGTTTTCAGCAACCATCGGTTTTTTATGGCTGGGCACAGTGCCGCTCACTGGCGGCCTGATCGCGCATGTATTCGGTGTGAGGTATCTGTCGACGCTGACCGGCATCGCCTTCTTTTTCCACCAGGTCGGCAGTTTCGCAGGCGTGTGGATTGGCGGTTATGTATTTGATGCCACCGGCTCCTATACCGTGATGTGGTTGCTGACCATCGGCATGGGTCTCGTGGCTGCACTGCTCAATCTGCCGGTAGACGATCGACAGATCGACCGCACTGTGCCGAAGCCGGCGTAAAGCGCTAACTTCCGGCTGCAGCGTCCTTCTCCGCCTCTGCTATCAGCCAGTCGCGGAATGCTGCAACCGAAGGCTTGGTCTTCGCGTGTGGTTCGCACACCAGGTAATAGGCTGAGGTCAGTTCCACCTTGAGATCAAACGGCATCACCAGCCGTCCTGCCGCCAGATCTTCAGCAGCCAGCGCCGGTATCGAAGCCACAACACCCACCGCATCCATCGCCGCCTCGAACGCCAGTACGGCGTGACTGAAACGCGCGCCGCGTTTCGGATCTATGCCTTTAACCCCAGCCGCCTTGAGCCAGACGTCCCAGAACGACTCGCCGTCGTACAGTTCACCGGTATCGTCATGCAACAGCATGTGGTGCTTGAGGTCTTCCGGTGTCCGCAACGCGTGTTCACCACTCAGCGCCTGCGGACTGCAGATTGGCGTAATAGTCAGCGGCAGCAGCTTGTACACATCGAGTTCGGGATAATGTCCACGCCCATAGAGAATCGCGACATCGGAATCATCGAGCCAGGTTTCGATGGTCGCGCGCTCTGCCACATCCGCCTTGCCGTCGACACTGACGCGGCGCATCCGCGCCGATATGCGCACGTCAATCTCCTGATGGGCGGCAATGAAGCGGTGCAGGCGCGGCATCAGCCAGCGTGCTGCAAACGACGGCGCAGCACTGACCGTCAGCATGCCGCCGCTGGTATGGGTGCGTAGCCGTTCAACCGCCTGCCCCAGACAATCAAAACCTTCACGCAGCTTGGGCAGGCAAGCGCGCGCCGGATCGGTGAGTTCCAGCGCCCGGTTGTAGCGGTGGAACAGCTGAATGTTCAGATATTCCTCAAGCGTACGGATCTGATGGCTGACCGCCGCCGGAGTCACGTTGAGCTCCAGTGCCGCTTTTTTCACGCTCAAATGACGGGCCGCGGCTTCAAAGGCTTTTAATGCGTTCAGTGGCGGCAGGCGTTGTGACATAGTTGACATTCACCTTAGCATAACTTAACTGATTAATGACAATATATCAGGTGCTGCGATGCAGCAACCAACCACCTTACGGGTCTATAATTCAGTCCGAACTCATTGAGTTATATAGCAGTGAGACCACAACGCCGGGACGGCGAACTACTGGAAAGTTAAGGAAAAACATCATGAAAAGCAATTTTGAAAGCAAATTTGGCTCAGTCGTCTATGACCGAATCAACACCGTGCACATGTCCGAGACCGAGCGTCAGATGGCCATTAATGCCATGCTGGATGCTGACGCGTTCGTCAATGCACTCTTCTGGATCGGCCACAAATTCGGGCAACTGGGCGATTTTCTCTTTGCCAAGCCCAGCCTGAAACATTGATATCCGGGTTGCGATAGCCCGCGTATTCCACGTCTCAGCCCGGGGGTCCCTCCTCCTCCCCCGGTTACTGCGGCCCTCTCAGGGCGCCGCAGACTGAACGCGGCGGCTAACCCCGCCGCGTTTTTTTATCTGCTCCAGCAAGCACAACACCCAGTCCAATTTTCGGCGTCGTTCTGCAACGACCCGAAAACTCCCATAAAAACAATAAAGTAACTCCATAACCCGGATCGCCTGTCGCCTTCGCACGACGCCAAGACCCGCGATAATCGCTTGATCCGTCAGGGAATAAATATAAGCTATTGTTTTTATTGAAATTTTCATTCTGGCGCAATTGTTGCTCCTGTGTCCGGCAGTTACACCAGCCACTTTATTCATTGCGCCCTACGGACGCTACAACCTGACCTCAGGAGGTTCCATGCTGAATCGAGATAGCCTGTTCAAAAAACGCGAAGACCCCGCCCGTCGCAACGTCAATGTCACCCCCGCCCTGGGTGCACTCGGCCAGCCGCAAGACAGCAAGGACACCGCCGTGCGGACAGCACCTCCCGCGCGCCCAGAAGGGCCGCTACCCCCCGAGCGCAGCAAAGGCGAACCCGGTGGTGGCAGCCGGTTGATCGTCGGTCCCGATATCAAGCTCAAGGGCGCAGAGATCACCGACTGCGACACGCTGGTGGTTGAAGGCACCGTGGAGGCCTCGATGGACAGCCGCGTGGTGCAGATTGCGGAACATGGCGTATTCAACGGCAAAGTCAGCATCGACATCGCCGAAATCCGCGGCCGCTTTGAGGGTGAACTGACCGCACGCGACCAGTTGATCATTCACGCCACCGGGCATGTATCCGGAAAAATCCGCTACGGCAAAATCAAAATCGAGGAAGGTGCTGAAATCTGCGGTGATGTGGCACGCAACGATGCAGCACGCCCCTTGCGCAGCTCACCGCCCATCCTGAAAGCTGCCACCTCCGACTGAGGTGTTACTGTGACACGGAACCAGTCGCCGCCTCGGCGACTTTCCGTGCCGCAGTAAATTCCGCGAGAACCAGGTCGTTCAGATCGCGCGGTATCGGTGTCGTTTTCGATTGCAGAAACCGTAGCAAGTGCACCCGCTCATCCGGCGCCAGCCGCTCATATTCGGCTCGTGCATCCGCAGCAATCACCCGCTTCTCGGCCGGCGTCAACGCTGACAGGCGTTCGTGCACGCCACGCACGGCAGACGCTTTCTCCGCCAGCTCCCGGATGATCAGGGGGCGCGCCAGTGCATTTTTTGGATCCGCCAGCATCTGCGTCAGGCTGGCATAAATCTCTGCGCGCTGCGACGACGTCAGGTGCACAAACCCGGTATCGATCAGTGCGCGTAACTGCGCTTCGCTGATGCCGTAAACCCCTTGCAAGGCTGCAGGCCGCGGCGGCGGGATGCCCTCTGCCGGCGACTCCGGTGACGAAGAAACGATTTGATCGCGCAGCAAGTTCAATAAAAACAGCGTCAGCGGTTCTGCCGCATGAACCGGCGCCACCACTGCCGTAAACAGCAGAGTGATGAAGACACCTCGCCAGTAGCGCTGCATTGTTGACATGATTGATAAGTGTTGTCCGCTGGGGACAGAAATACCGCTGAGCAGCCATGAAACCGCTGTACGGCGTCGGGTGTCAAGGCGGGCCGCATGATCGCATGCCGAGCGCTTATTGCAACCCGTTGATTTTAAATGATATTTATGAATTACCGGCGACCGCCACTGGCGCATGTGGCGGGCGTTCACAGCCCGTGACCCTCACTCCAGAGGGTTTTACCTGGCCCTGAAATCTTCCACTGATTTCGCCAGCTGGCCATCCGCGGTTTTCAGCGCGCGAGTCACCGGCAGCGTCGCACCAAATGTCGGCACAAACGCTGAGTGTTTGCCCGCGCCGCCGATCACCGCAATCAGCAGATCTTCAGGTTGTTGCACCACATAAACCAGATCATCTGGCTTGGGATCGGCCAGGCGATCCTTGAAAGTCACCTTGATGCGGCGTTCGATATTGTCTTTCGAGAATTTACCCACCGGCACATGAGCATGCGCCTGCAGGAAACGCTTCGCTTCCGCCTTGGTATAACTTGCAGCGACCGCCTTCGCATGTTCCGGCCCCATGATCACCAGCGGTTGTGACTTGTAATAAACATCATTGATGCCGACGCTACCCATGGTGCCGGCAATCGTCATCAACACGCCCTCGCCGTCCAGGCTCTCATGATCGTTGACGTTGTGCGGGCATTCCGCGCCGATGATCGTCACCGCACTCGCTTCCCGCGGCAACCCGCGCTCCACATGCAACGGCTCCCACGGACTCTCGGCCTCGTTCTCTGCCACCAGATAACTGTATTTGGCCGGCGAACCGAAGGTGGACATGTCACCCAGTGCCGGTATCGCGCCGCCGATGTTGACCAGCGCCAGGCGAATGGCACGGCCGATGGTCGCATTGGCCTGATGGCCGGGACCAAAAGCATTGTGACCCGCGTTGATGCCCAGTTCAATCGCCACCGGACCATTCACAATGACCAGCGGCGCGCACAAATGCGTAGTCGCCTGCACACCATACAGATTCAGCGGCTCCTCGCACATGGCCTCGATGGCCAGCATCAGCACCGGAAAATAACGCGGCTGGCAACCGGCCATCACCGCGTTGGCGGCAAGCCTGAGTGGCGTGGCTTCGCCCCAGCGTGGCGCAATTTTAGCGATCGGCTGGTCCCACGGCCGGTCGCAGTAGGCCAGCATCGCGGCCACCCGCGCTTCGGTCGGCGGCACTATTGGCAGGCCGTCGCTCCAGCCCTTCTCACGCATCATGGCGTTGATCGCGTCGAAATCTTCAACGGCTTCGACGCTGGCACCCGGTGCCTGCAGCAGTTGCGCCAGGTTGCTCATTACGCTTTCTCCTTCAGCAATGCTGCAAACAGCGGCAGCGCATGTTCAGCGCGCGCTTTGACCTGGTCTATGGCCAGGCCGCCCAACGGATGCGGTATCAGCAGCAAGGGCAGATCCGGCACCCCGAACACGCGCGCCTGCGCCTGGCCGAGCTTGAGGAAAGGACCGGAGCAGATCACTGCGGTTGTCAGTCCGCGCTTCCTGAGGTTCGCCATGTCGTGGACACTCCACGACGTGCACGACCCTCAATCGGCCATTGCGGTAATGACGTAATCCGATTCCGCGGCGAGCTGATCGAGTATGGCGGCGGGCGCCGGATGGCTGACACTGTCCTTGCGCAACGACACCACTGACGCCACCGGCATCAGCGCCTTGACGCCGTCGACGATGAAACGCAACAGATGATCGGCATTGCCCTTGCTGTTGTCGAGCACCCCCAGACGGATGCCACCCTTGGCCACCGCGCGCTTCTCGGTCGTGACCACCGCCTGCGGCGATGGTGCTTCCGGAACCACCAAACGGACTTTCTGAATCATGATGAACTCCTGCAGACTATGGATGCGTGCTTATAGTTGATAACCATCAACGCCGCAGCACTCTAGCGTATGCGCAAAGGCGTCGCAATGCGGCAAAACAAACACCCATGCACTGCGTTCCACTTGCTGGATAACGCCTCGAAGTCGCAGGCACTGATACGGCGTCAATAAAATAAAAACGCTGCGCTGGTGCAAAAAAAACCGCCCACAAGCGGCTTTTTCATTATGGCGCTCCCACAGCCAAGCATGCTAAACCTCGCATGCGATAACAAATTGATTATTTGAGGTTTTATGAATTTAGTGTGGCCCTTTAGTGCAGCCCACCTGAGCCCAATTTACGCCGCACTCTCAGAATAAAAAGGTACTGACCAGGATTTCGAGATTGGAGAGGAATAGAAACACTGCTGGGTGAATTCAAGAAAACAAGTGCTTAGGTAAAGGGATCATCCGCACAACCCGGATTCAGCACATTCTGGCCACTTTTGTTTTTCGCGAATCCCTCAGCGGTTCGCTTGACTGGTTTTGTACACCCGGCGCTGCGCCCGCTCGACCGCCAGGCGCAGATTATCCTGCCTACGCTGGTAGCACTCGTCTGTGATCGTGGTGCCAACTTTCACGATTTTCTCACCAGGTCGCCGCTGCACGCCCTGCTCCTGCGCCTTTTGTGTCTGTCGGAGCCAGCGCGACGCTTCTTGCGCGTCGACGGTAGTGGCATGCCGCGTGGACATAGGCAATGCCCTGGCCAGCGCGTAGTCCACGTCCATCCCCGGCGTTGGCGCTACGCTCTGAGAAGGTATCGCGCGGGGCCGGTCCGTGTAGGTGACACGGCCTTCAGCATCGACTTCCTGGTGGACCGATTGAGCCAACGCACCCGTCGCAGCAACGAGCAACGCCGGCGCGAAGATACCCCACACCATATTTCGAACCCTACGGCAGGAAGTTTTCATACGATAGCGCAATCGCGTGGGGTGAAATCAATAACGTTGCAGGGTGCCGTTGGCGATGCGTACCCGATCGCCGACTCTGAAACCGTCGGAAGTGCTACGCGTCATCGTCTGATAAGAACCGTTTTCCATGCGGATGGTAAAGCGGTACGAGTCCGCGCTTTTTTGCTGCCGCTGGCGATTGTCAATCTCGTGGCCAACATAGGCACCGCCCGCCGCGCCGGCGACGGTCGCAACAGTCTTGCCGGTTCCGCCCCCGACCTGGTTGCCGAGCACACCACCGATAATCGCACCGGCGACGGTACCGATGCCGATACCGCTGCCGCCGATGCCACCGCTGCCACCGCTGCCGGTATCACCCTGTTGCACAAGGTCAATCGATTGCACCACGCCGTATTCCGGAGTCACGCTTCCCGAATTGGTGGACCCCGAGTTGGCAGTGCTGGAAGGATTGTTCATGGTTTCGCACCCGCCGAGCGCGAGGACGCCAACCACACCGATCACTACTGCGAATTTATTCATCGTCGTCATGGCAAATCTCCTGGTCACGTGGAATCGAACGCCGCCGGGTTTCGGGTTAAAAGCAGCGTTGTTTACGTTGCCCCGGTTCGGAGAAGCTTCGATTGTCGGGCCCAATATCGCCCGTCAAGCGCAACCAGTCGGTGCGATAGCGCGCATACGAATCCATGGTTCCGGCACCTCTGGCGCCAATCGCGACCGTCAGGTCGCGACCACCAGAAAGGCGCCGCCCCCACCTGCAGTCGCCCTTCGGTACTGAAGCATTACGATGCGCGCATCAATGTACGGCGCCGCACAGATCGGAGCCCTTGTTCGGCGTAAATCTTGTTTGTAATACATGGCAACATTTCTCCCGGCACCGGCCGTGAGTCCAAAGATTAGTGACGCCTGACTGTCACTTTTTTCCGAGAATGACGACGCCACAACTGCTTTATTTTGCGAGGAGTGCCATCATGAACGACTCCTCATCAACAACGAAGAAAAGGAAACTTTATGAACATAACCCTGAGCCTTGGTCCGCTGGTATCACTGATCGCCGGCATTCTCATCCTGGTCGTACCCCGATTGCTGAACTACATCGTGGCGCTGTACCTGATCCTCATAGGCCTGATCGGCCTCTTCGGTGCCGGCAATTTTCATCTGTAAATGGCAAATGATTCACCGCAACCGCGGATAGCTAGTTGTTGGCTAACGGAGCCAGCCGATGTTTGAGCTGCCCCTATTACCCCCAGAACGTGGGCAGGTTCCGGACGCGCGTCTCCCGCGCGCAAAAAAAGCCGCCCGAAGGCGGCTTTTTTCATAATGGCGTCCCCAACCGGATTCGAACCGGTGTTACCGCCGTGAAAGGGCGATGTCCTAGGCCTCTAGACGATAGGGACTACGTCTGGTTACAGCGCGGTGTACTGCTGGTGGAGGTAAGCGGGATCGAACCGCTGACCTCTTGCATGCCATGCAAGCGCTCTCCCAGCTGAGCTATACCCCCACGAGAGCGGCGAATTATACCGACGCGACCCTACCCTGTAAACCAAGAAACTCACTCCGGGTAAACAGCCAGCTCCTGAGTCATGCGCGCCAGCACTTCATCGCGGCCCATCAGCTCCAGCGTGGCGTCGATAGACGGTGATTGTGGAGAGCCGGTGACCATGACCCGCAGCGGCATGGCGAGTTTCGGCATCTTGAGCTGAAACTCGGCCAACACCACTTTTAAAGCAGCGCCGATGGCCTCACGTTGCCATTCGACGGTTTCCAGGCGCTGCCGGAAGTTCGCTAGTGCCGGCTTGGCTGCGGCCGAGTAATGCGCGTCGCGCAGCGCTTGAGACAGATCAGGTCGCCGATAAAAATATCCCGCGGCATCGGCCAGCGCCACTATGGTATTGGCCCGCTCCTTCAGCAACGCCGCTACCCGGTGCAATTCCGGGCCGTTGGCGACGATGCAGCCGTTACGCTCCAGCACCGGTAGCATCAGGTCCGCGAGACGTTGATCGTCAGCCTCTTTCAGATACTGCTGATTCAGCCAACCCAGTTTTTCCGGATCGAAACGCGCCGCCGAACGGCTGACATGGGCCAGATCAAACCATTCCACCAGTTGCTGCAGCGAAAATTTTTCATCGTCACCATGCGACCAGCCCAGCCGCGCCAGATAATTGTTCAGCGCCTCCGGCAGATAACCATCTTCCGGATACTGCATCACGCTGACCGCACCATGGCGCTTCGACAGGCGTTCACCATCGGCACCGAGGATCATCGGCAGATGCGCAAACTGCGGCAATTCCGCGCCCAGCGCACGATACATATTGATCTGCCGCGGCGTGTTGTTGACATGATCGTCACCGCGCACCACGTGGGTGATGTTCATGTCGGCATCGTCGATGACCACGCCGAAGTTGTAGGTCGGAATGCCGTCGGCGCGCATGATGACCAGGTCATCGAGTTCGGCATTGGCCACCGTGATCGGTCCCTTGACCAGATCATTGAAGGTCACTTCGCCGGCATCAGGATTACGGAAACGCAGCACCGGCTCCATGCCCGCAGGCGGCTTCAGGCCCAGTCGTTTGGCATTCTCCGGCCGCCAGCGGCCGTCGTAACGCGGTTTTTCACCACGCGCACGCTGCGCCTCGCGCAGGGTGTCGATTTCTTCACGCGTGGCGTAACAATGGTAGGCATGCCCGTCGCGCAGCAGTTGCTCCGCGGCCATGCGATAACGGTCTAGGCGCTGCATCTGGAAAAACGGCCCTTCATAATCCAGGCCCAGCCACTGCATGCCGTCGAGTATGGCCTGCACCGAAGCATCGGTGGAACGTTCACGGTCGGTATCTTCAATGCGCAGGATGAATGTACCGCCCTGCTGTTTGGCGTAAGCCCAGCAGAACAGCGCGGTGCGCGCGCCGCCGATATGCAGATAACCGGTGGGACTGGGAGCGAAACGGGTACGGATCATGTGAAGCCTGAAAAATGCGCTGGGAAAGATCGCTATTTTACGTTACGCGGCTCGCTCACACCGCCCCGCGTCAACCGGAGAAGCGATCAGCGCGGTAGGGCTGCAGATCAATACGCGGCGGCCGTCCTGTAATCATGTCTGCAACCAGGCGCCCGGTAGGCGCACCACCGACCAGACCGATATGGCCATGGCCGAAGGCGTAATGAACATTGGCAAAACGCGTTGCCGGGCCGATCACCGGTGTGGAATCCGGCATCGACGGCCGGCGCCCCATCCATTTTGTTGCATCCACTTCGCTGATGCCGGGAAACAGTCGCTGCATCAGCGTACCCAGCACGTCGGCGCGGGCATAGTTCGGCGCCGCATCGATGCCGGCGAATTCGCTCTGCCCGGCGATGCGCAAACCCATTTCCATCGGCGTCACGAATAACTTGTGCTCCGGCACCATCACCGGCATGGGCAACTGAAAACGCGGGTCGGAATAGGTAATGTGATAACCGCGCTCCGCTTCCAGCGGCACGGCATCGCCCAGCTGCGCGCTGAATTCATTGGAATGCGCACCGGCACAGATCACCAGGTGTTCCACCGGCAGATCACCGGCATCCGTGCGCAACGCACGTGGACCGTCAGGCCCGACGTCGATGCCGAGGACACGGCGCTGCAGGATTTTTCCACCATCACGCTCGAATTGCGCAGCCAGCGATTTGGTCAGCCGTTCCGGATTGGCACACCAGCCGTGGTCATGCAGGAACAATCCAACCTGATAATCGCCATGCAGGCCAGGCAGATAGCGCTTGATGCCCGCCGCATCGAGTTCATCGATCACCACACCGCGGTCACGCCGCAGTTTCCACGCCAGTGCATCGCCTTCGTAGGCACGACGCGTGGAATAGACCACCACATAGCCGCTGCTGTGTATCAGGTCGGCCACGCCCGCGTTCTGCACCAGCGGCGCATAGGCATCAAAAGTCTGCACCAGCAAGGCGCGCAACCCATCGGCAATGCGCTCGACCCGTTTGACATCAGCATTGCCCACAAAACGCAGCAACCAGGGCAGCGCCCGCGGCAGGTACGACCAGCGCAGCGACAGCGGCCCCAGCGGATCAATCAGATAACCGGGCACCTGAGACAGGATGCCGGGCATTGCAATGGGCACGCAGGAGCCGGGACTCAGGATGCCGGCATTGCCGAACGAGCAGTATTCGCCCGGCGGACGCTGGTCGACCACGGTGACGGCATGGCCGTCCCGGCGCAGATAACTGGCGGTGGCGATGCCGACGATGCCGGCGCCGATGACAGTGATGTTTTTGATTTTCATGGGTTCGCCCGGATTATAACGAGCGGTTTGGCGCTCCCGGCCGACAATGTTAAAATCCGCGCCGGCTGGGGCGGTTAACTCAGCGGTAGAGTGCCACCTTCACACGGTGGAAGCCACTGGTTCGATCCCAGTACCGCCCACCACACTATTATTCAATTAAAACAACAACTTACAGCCAAACAATTGTGCCATAAAAACACAGTGTGCGCATTCGTAACTCGTTGTTTTACATAGAATCTGAAAAAACCTATGGCACAGCTATCTATAGTACAAAGTAGCGCCATATTTCAGTATGCTATTAGCATATTAAATCGCATTTTCAGCATTGCAAGAAAGCGTAGAACGAACTTTGAATTTGCTGCCAGTTGAGAATGCCATGTGCTGTACCCCGGAGCGCATGGTGATGCACAAAATAGAGGAATAATCGAACAAACCCGCAGGAATCCACCGATCTGCTTGGCGCAAAACCAGCCGCCTCGTGCATTTCGCCTTCCTTGGGAGTCGCATCAGTCATGATCATCAAGCAAAATTCAACAGCCTGCTAACGCGATAATTTCTCGAGATGTATCGTCATCATCATCCGCCGCCTCTCTTGAGGTCATATGCCTGCGCAATACGTTGCGCGATCTCGGCGACAGTGTTGTTGAGCTTGAGGGATTTGGGATCAAGAGAGCGATCCGCGGTTATGCCGTCGAGAAAACGGTTCAGATCGCCTGCAATCCTTTCCGCAATCGGGAAACGTGATTCAGGTGCAAGGAGCTGTGACAGCCGTATCACGTCGTTCGCGTGCTTGCGGATATCCTTCGCATCGACATTCTCGCCGTTGGCCTTGCGTTCGCTGAGTTCCAGCCAGGCAGTGGCCTTGAGCGGAATCAGTCGATCTTCGCCGACCCAGGGCAAGCCATCGGATTCCTTGCGACCCGCCATGATGAACGCGTAGTAGTCATTGTCGAGCAGGATCGCGGAGAGACTCGCCACGGCCTCGTCGAGCGGGATCGGCGTGAGGTGACTGCCCTCCACGAGCTCGATGCCGTCGGGGGCACGACAAAACAATTCCAGCATGAAAGGAAAGCGCTCGTTCGTCGGCTTCTGAAAGCGATAAAACACAGGCTTGCCCGTGGCGCTTGCTTGCCGGATTTCGTAGCCACCCACCTCCACGAATTTCCAGAACACCCCCCCGAATTCCGGATTCAGCGCTTCGATATGAAGCACGATGTCCAGATCTTTCGTGGCGCGGAAATCGAGGCCGGCGTCTTCCATCGCCAGAGTGGCCGCCGTGCCGCCGATCAGTACGAATTGATCGGCGTGGCCGGAAAAGTGTTCCCGAAACACGTCGAGCCCCTTCACCATGGAAAGTGCTCCGTCAACTCGCCCAGCGCGAGTTGAACGCGATCATCGGCATCGTCCTGCAGGCTGAGCGTCAGGGACAAAGGGTCTACGGTCGCGGCATCGGGCACGAGCGCGGGGTTGTAATGCCATTGCTGCCATTCGTACGCGCCGGGTTGTTGCTCTGGCAATATTTCCATGCCGGCCTGCGTCGCCGCTTTCCATTGCGCCGGGCTCAGGGCATAAATGGGCCACTGCGGTTCGGTAAGCATCGAATAACGCGCCAGCGCGCTCAGGCCCGCCAGGCGAACATGCGGCGGCTTCAAATTGGGAACGGGACGCGCCCAGACGCACCGCCTGACGGGACTGCGCAGTAACGGCTTCGCATGTTCCCAGGTCTCTGCCGGAGGACGCCCCATCTTCAGCCATCGTGCCCTGCCCTCGTTATGCAGCGTCGCGATACCGGCCGCGGTCAGTTCCTTGACTGCACGGGAAAGCGTCATCGAGGTATAGCCCAACTCGGCAACAACTTCGGCTGGCTGCCAATCGGCCTGCCACGGTTTTCGCAGCAAGGCGGTGATGAGCATGGCCTGCGTGGACGGGCTCAACACGATGTCCGCCGCTTGAGGGCGCTGGCGAAAATATTCGCGCAGGTCGATTCCGAGTTCAGGCAGGTAGAGCTGATTGCCCGGCACGATGAAGGGCACTTTCTGTTCGATCAGGCGCTTTCGTTCGTAGGATGCCAGCGCGCCGGTGACATAGACGACGGGGTGTCCGGCCACGGCCCTAAGCTTGTCCAATTGGCCGCGCAGGCCGGCCAGAGCGGGTTTGTTGGCCTGACGGTCGATTGCGAGCAGAATCGGGCGATCCAGCAATTCCAGCTCAAATAGCTCGAACGCCTCCTGCAGGAAGTACGGAAGCTTTCCCTCGCCCGGCCATCGCCTGAGCTTTGGGGCGATGCCCAAGGCGTCCTGGAGATAGCGCTGTACGGCGGCGTCCAAAGTGGGCGCAGGAACCAGTTTAGTTAACATGACATTGGCACGATAACACATGTAACGTTATCGTGTAAAGTGATGTTATTTCTGCTTTGTAAGTCGGCGCTATTCCTATATCGGCGCCTGCAACTTGGGAACCAACCGCGTAATGTCCACTTTCCCGAACGACCCACTCACGCTGCAACACGATCATAGTAACTGAGCATTCCGCCTAGCCGTGTTCGATTCGACACCCGGTCACACAGCTTCGTTTTTGGCGTAATACGGACCACTATGACAATAGAGATGGTGCAGTTGAAGGTTGCTTGCAGCATCCGACCCGCCCTCCCGTTTTTTCACAATGTAACGAGTGCCCCAAGGGGTACTTTTTGTGATGGGTGACTGACAGGTAGAACACATTCCGTCTTGCCTTCGCCAAACACGGTAAAGTTTCGCACGTCCCGCCTTGAGCCATTTCTTTAGCACTGCCTTATCCGTGGGGATGTTGGCAATCATCCAGTCGTGACTGATTTTGTCGAAACAGCTTTGGATATCGGCCTCCAGAGAAGTGGCTCCGTTTGTTTGAACAACTTTCCCCGATTTATAAGTGGATTCCGGGCGGGTTGCGATGGGTGACTCGGGGCGCATCAATGATTTCATCTTACGCTGCCTGCTTCATCTGCGGTAAGCCGGCCCAGTACTTTTCAGCCGGCGTCAGCCGCTCCAGGCTCGAATGCGGACGATGCGTGTTGTACCAACCCAGATAGTCGGCAATGTCCGCCCGGGCCGCGCTGACGCCATCGTAGACCTTCAGGTAGACGCGTTCGTATTTGACGCTGCGCCACAGGCGCTCGACGAACACATTGTCTCGCCAGGCGCCGCGCCCGTCCATCGACAGTTTGCAGCCACGGGCCAGAACCGCGTCGGTGAACTCGGTCGCAGTGAACTGGCTGCCCTGGTCGGTGTTGACGATCTCCGGGGCGCCGTAGCGGGCAACGGCCTGCTCGATGACCTCTTTGGCGTGTACGGCCTCCAGCGTGATCGCCACCTTGTGCGCCAGCACGCAGCGCGAAGCCACATCCACCACGGCGGTCAGATAGACGAAGCCGCGGGCCATCGG